>Ga0315338_1003635_pt1 | contig 13208 bp, 9 predicted proteins | sample ASW8metaG_FD_204518 | JGI IMG/M metagenome (GOLD analysis project Ga0315338, IMG submission 204518) | Ammonia-oxidizing marine archaeal communities from Monterey Bay, California, United States - ASW #8 | ecosystem: Environmental > Aquatic > Marine > Coastal | place: USA: California | collected... | reverse complement strand
GTGCAGGGAGCAGGATTCGAACCTGCGAAGCCGTCAAGCGGCAGATTTACAGTCTGCTGGGTTTAACCACTCCCCAATCCCTGCCCAAACAAAAACTTTATCACAGCAAAACCCAATTTCACTGCACATGGCGTCGATATTCGTAAAGGTTTTTAAGTGTTCGCACCAGCCATTTTATATTGGAGCCCTAGGAGGGATTCGAACCCACGACCTACTGATTACAAATCAGTTGCGCTAGCCACTGCGCCACTAGGGCCACTTAAGATCAAAAAAAGATCTGCATTGATAGTAGCGACCAATCTAAACTCTGGTCAATAAGTTGAACTACAGAATTGTGTTCTACCCGGACATTTCCAACTCGGTCGATGAGTTCTAGTATCCAAATTTCAATAGGTTCAGGCGCACGGTCACTCTCCCCAAGGAGATCCACGCAAGACCGCCTCATTAGCCACTCTACGCATCACCTCAGCCAACGGCAATCCAGTTGTCTGCGCTATTTCTCTACACGCCTCGTACTCAGGGGCGGCCTGCGCTATCGTATCTCCAACTCGTTTCAACTTTACCGGAACTTTACCAAGTGACGTATCAACTTTTACTATCTGACGCTCAGCTTCGTAACGCTGTATAGTCCGTCGACGTACTCCAAGAGTAGATGTCTCTCTCAGCATAAGCTCTGCAGCCTGGTCAACTAAATCACCCTCAACAAGAACTGACAACATAGTCCCGGGTCGGTTCTTCTTCATCTGTATAGGGGTAAACCAAACATCCAACGCTCCTTGATCCATAAGGGTTTGATGAACATAACCAAGAACCTCTCCGGAAGAGTCATCAATATTGGTCTCAAGTAGCATGAGATTAGAGTCATTAAGACACGAATTGTCAACCGATGAACGATATTTCAGTTGGCCGATCCAGAGCCCAACCACATTTGCATGATCTTCAGGATCTCTCAATCCCGCTCCGTGCCCAATTTGGTCAGGAATCAACTCCACTTGATGGAATTGAGCGAGAGTAGATACGACGGCAGCACCTGTGGGAGTGACTGCCTCTCCAACTGGCTGCTTGCCACCTACCCTGACGGGAGCTCCCGAGGCCTTGTAGATCGCGGCAGTAGCTCTGGAAGTCGCCCCCATTAAGCCATGGCTACTTGATGAACTGCCGACTCCGACAGGAAAAGGAGAGGCATATAAATTATCAACCCCCAAAAGCCTCAGTCCAATCACGGCAGACGAAATATCGACAAGCGTATCGACTGTTCCAAGCTCATGGAGATGAGTTGTTCCCACTTCACCACCATGCGCGGATGATTCAGCCTCGGCCAATGCGTCAAATATAGCTTTGATCACTTTTTGGTCAGAGTCGTAAAGATTAGATGCTTCTATTGAGTTATAGAAATCATCCCAAGTGCGTTTACGCCTACCACCTTCATCCAGTTCAACATCAACCAGTGTCGCTTCAAGACCACCACGTTTAACTGATTTCTTGCTGAGTTGATATCCACGATCAGGGATTTTATTCAACTCAACCTGTAAATCATCGAGCTTTAATCCCACATCCACCATAGCGCCGAGCAACATATCGCCGCTTACTCCACCGATCATGTCAAGATACGCCGTGGTCTTTGTCAAAAAAGTTTTTCCTGTCTCTTTAGGAAGTAAAATAACTCATGTATTGATATACATGTTCGTAGTTCCAACATGAATATTCACTTCGATACGTTGACAATGCCAAATTCTGGGACAGACAAGTTCAGGACATCATTCAGCGCACCTGACCTAAATCCCTTTGGATCTAACTCCATCACCTTGTACCCGGACGCTAAAACGATTTGTTCAGCCTCAAAACGTACGTGTTCAAATCGCTCAAAATCATCCATCGGTATTTCTACCCGGGCTGTCTGCCCATAATGACGTACACGTACCACGTTAAACCCAAGCTCCCGCAAACCCTTCTCCGACTTCCCAATCATCGACAATGCTTTCACCGAAACGGCAGTTCCGTACGGAATTCGAGATGATAGGCACGGCTGCGCGGGTTTATCCCATGTAGGTAGATCCATACGTCTGGAAATATCTCTAATGTCCTGTTTCGACATCCTCGCTTCTACCAAAGGAGAAACCACTTCGAAATTTTTAGCTGCTTCCATACCTGGTCGATAATCACCTAAATCGTCGGTATTGGCACCATTCGCCACCTTGGTTATACCTTCCGCAATAGCCACTTGTTCAAGGTGTGTGTACAACTCCGTCTTACAAAAGAAACAACGACGTCCATCGTTAGCTAAATATCGAGGGTCTTCGATTTCATTTGTATCAACAACAAGATGCCGCCATCCTTTAGTTCTAGCAAGCGCTATTGCTGCTTCAAGCTCCTCTGGAGCAACACTTGGTGAACGTGAAGTGACTGAAAGAGTGTTCGCGCCTAATACTTCATGAGCTACAGCCGCAAGGAAAGTTGAGTCTACGCCACCGGAGTACGCGACTATCAACGACCCGTATCCACTGACAAGTTTTTTCAAGTCAGCAAACTTAACATCCAAGGCCTTATCAACTATAGCGTCGTTTTTCATCCAGAAGAAATCCCCACTTCAATTTCTGGCTTAACTCTGATAGAACTAGCTTTTAACGCGAATCTTACAGCCTCAAGGACATTACTTGGTCTGGAAACCTTGACGGTATTGTCACTTCCTATATCTCCAACGGCAGATGGAATCAAGCAGTTTTCAAATCCCAACCTAACAGCTTCAAGAATACGACGGTCAGCTCCAGGAATCGACCTTAACTCACCAGCCAAACCAATTTCACCGGCCGCAGCAATTGTACTTATGACAGGTCTATCCGTCATAGAAGACACTATAGCCAATGCTATTGCTAGATCAGCAGCTGGCTCCTTAATTTCAAATCCACCAATAACGTTGATCAACAGATCATGATTTGCAAGCGGCAATTTCATGTGCTTTTCAAGAACAGCGACAATCAGATGTAGTCGTGATAAATCAACGCCATTAGCCACGCGCCGGGGTGAAGACAAAGACGATGTAGTAACCAAAGCTTGAATCTCCACTGCGAGTGATCGGGTCCCTTCAACTATTATCGCAATGGCAGATCCTGACACCTCGTTTACACGCTGGTTAATAAACACTTGGGAGGGATCTGATATTCCATAAAGCCCTTCTTCACGCATCTCGAAAACCCCAAGCTCGTCGGTAGGACCATACCGATTTTTAACCCCTTGTAGCATCCGGAGTGGACCGCTCGTATCACCGCTAATCTGCAGCACCACATCAACCTGATGCTCAAGAACCCTCGGGCCTGCTATCGATCCATCTTTCGTCACGTGACCGCTTAAAACAAGTGCCACATGATTCGCTCTGGCATGATAAGCCAAGAATGACGCACATTCCCTTATCTGGGAGATCGTGCCGGGCGATGAATCAAGGTCAGGATGGATAGCGGTCTGTATCGAGTCAACGATTACAACAACCGGTTCTGCCTGAATCATATGAGCTGCAATTTCGGCAACATTCCCCGTGCCTAACGCAAATATTCGTTCCCCGGAAATCGCTAAACGTGAAGCTCGAAGATGAATCTGCTCCAATCCTTCTTCGCCGGTAGCGTACAAGACTTTTCGCCCTGCTTTGGCAATAGCCGCAACTGCCTGAAGTAAAAGTGTGGATTTCCCAATACCAGGATCGCCTGCAAGTAGAGTCGTTGAACCGGCAACGAAACCACCTCCCATAACTCGGTCAAATTCCTTAATCCCAGTGGCCATATACGCCATCCGTTCAGTCGACACATCATTCAACTCAACGATCGGTTCAACTGCCGATCGATTCACAAGACTGTCAATACCATTTCTGTGACTTAAGTTAACCGCGCTTTGTTCGACTGTGTTCCATTCTTTGCATTGGCTGCATTTTCCAACCCACTTAAAAGTTTTGTGTCCACACCCACTACATTGATATAACGTCTTTGATTTTTTTGCCATCGTACCAATGAGTATCCTATTTCACGTCGCTCCGAGCAACAATTAATGACAGTCGCCATTTTATTAAATCCAGTTATCCTAATCTCTATAACAAATCATTCGACCAAATTAAGTACGTATATGGTCGGCACGTCTCAAAGTCACACCCACCTAGCAATGCTGCGAAGCACATAACATGCCAAGGGATATCCATATGAGTGAACTCTCTACATCTGCCGCCGCCATAGGAGATCTACTGGTTCAGCGAGGCGAAACGGTTTCTGTCGCCGAATCATCAACTGGCGGACTAATATCAGCTGCCTTGCTGGGCGTCCCGGGGGCTTCGGCTTATTTCGTAGGGGGAACAGTGGTTTATACGAAACCTGCGCGAGATGCATTCCTTAAAATTGACTTGGATAAGCATCCTGGGATGCGTTCTGCAACAGAATCGTACGCGCTTTTGCTCGCCCAAGGCAGCCGGGAGTGCCTCACAACAACATGGGGTCTCAGTGAAAGTGGAGCGGCTGGGCCGACCGGTAATAGGTATGGAGATGATCCAGGTCATACATGTATTGCAGTATCTGGCCCCTCAGACTGTACCAAAACCTTTGAATCTGGAATTCAAAATAGAGAAGCAAACATGCAGTTATTTGCAGAACAAGCATTGAAACTATTTGAGCTAGTACTGAGAAAATTTTGAGTTAGTGATAAAAATCAAAGGTTTACGGTAACAATGAATAAGGGCAGGAAAATTTCCTGCCCTTATTACTGATTTCAAAACTCAATCATCAGGTGCTACTTACAGTTTGTTTATCATCCGAATCTGAGGAACTCCTCTTTGTTCTACGAGGTTTTCTTTTCTTCTTTGGGGCCTGTACAACAATTGCACCATCAATAAAATCAAGTTCGACCGTATCACCAGCACCGAACTCATTTCGCAAAAGTTTCTCGGAAAGCTCATCCTCAATCTCATCTTGAATCAATCTGCGCAACGGACGAGCTCCCATCTTTGGGTCGAACCCACGCTCGACAAGGTAATCACGTGTCTTATCGGTAACTTGCATCACCAGCCCATGCTCCAAAACACGTCCTTCCACTTCCTTCATCATAATGTCTACAATTTCAAGAATATGGGAACGCTCTAATGGATGGAATACAACAGTTGAATCTATACGGTTTAAGAATTCTGGCTTGAAACCATTTTGAGGATCCTTAACTGCTTCCAATACTCGATCTTTAACTCGCTGATAATCCAATGTCTCTGAATCTTGCCGTCCAAAGTTAAATCCAATTCCTCCGCTACTTTGAATCAAACTCGACCCCAAATTGGACGTCATAACAATAACGGTATTCTTAAAGTCCACTTTCCGACCTTTGGAATCAGTCAGATGACCATCCTCGAACACCTGTAGCAAAACATTAAACACGTCTGGGTGAGCCTTCTCAATTTCATCGAGAAGAATGACCGAATACGAGCGACGCCGAACAGCTTCTGTCAACTGGCCGCCCTCATCAAACCCGACATAACCTGGTGGGGCTCCCACAAGTCTTGCTACCGAATGCTTTTCCATGAACTCAGACATATCCAGTCTAACCATAGCGTCTTCTTCACCGAACAGGTATTCGGCCAATTTTTTTACACTATGCGTTTTACCAACACCGGTTGGACCCAAAAACAAAAAAGCTCCGATTGGGCGTTTGGGATCTTTCAACCCAGCGCGTGATCGACGAACTGCTTTCGATATCACTGAGAGAGCCTCGTCTTGCCCAACAACATTCAAACGAAGCGCGTCCTCCATGTTGATAAGTCGCTCTTTTTCTTCAATGTCCAGGCGCGTAACAGGTATACGTGTCCACATCGCAACGACTTCGGCAATATCGTCAGCAGTTACTTTTGCTTCACCGGCATTGGGATTTTCTTTCTTCCAACCGGCGTCAAGTTGTTCAATTTTTGTGACTAATTTCAACTCACGATCTCGAAGTTCTGCGGCAGTCTCATATTTTTGAGCAGAAATAACTTCGTCTTTTTCAAGCCGAACTGCATCAAGTTCCTTCTGTGCTTCGCGGAGCGGTTTAGGAACAGTTGAATGCTTGATTCTCACCCGTGAAGCAGCTTCATCAATAAGATCTATGGCTTTATCAGGTAATTGCCTGTCTGCTATATAGCGGTCAGCCAGTGTTGCAGCTGTCTCTAAAGCCTCATCCAATATCTCTAAGTCATGGTGCTGTTCATACATACCTTTGACACCACGCAAAATTTCTACAGTGGTGATCGCATCAGGCGCATCAACCACAATTGGTTGAAAACGACGTTCTAAGGCTGGATCTCGTTCAACATATTTACGATAGTCATCCTGGGTAGTGGCGCCTACAACTTGCAATTCACCTCGAGCCAATGAGGGTTTCAAAATATTAGCAGCGTCCACCGCACCCTCTGCAGCGCCAGCACCAACCATAGTGTGCATCTCATCGATAAACAGGACACAATTACCAGCTGTCTTTAACTCTCCAATGACTTTCTTAAGGCGTTCTTCGAATTCACCACGATATTTGGTGCCAGCAACTAGGGCTCCCATATCCAGCGTTACGACGCGCTTACCCTGAAGTGTTGCGGGGACATCTCCATCTACAACCAGGTGGGCAAGTTTTTCGACAATTGCTGTCTTCCCAACACCCGGCTCACCAATAAGTACAGGATTATTCTTAGTTCTACGGCTCAAAATCTGAATAACACGTTGAAGTTCGCTATCTCGTCCTACAACGGGGTCTAGATCCCCGTCAGCGGCACGTTTTGTCAAATCAACTCCCAACTCATCCAAAGCGGGGGTACGGCTCGTGCGAGTGTTTGAACGTGAACCACTTGACTGGCCAGAGCTCTGTTTTTGGATAATACTGTTCGTCTCTTCACGTACTTTTTCTAGACCCACTCCAAGACTTTCCAAAACACCAGCAGCTACGCCTTCTCCTTCGCGCATGAGACCGATCAGAAGGTGCTCCGTCCCAATATAGTGGTGGTTAAGCCTACGCGCTTCATCGACAGCCAACTCAATCACCTTCTTTGCACGAGGTGTTAGGCCAATTTCACCTGGGGTCGGGCGTTCTCCTCGACCAATAATAAATTCGACAGCCGAACGAACTTTTACCAACTCGACGTTCAGATTCAAAAGTACACGCGCGGCAACTCCTTCGGTTTCTCTTACAAGCCCGAGTAATATATGCTCGGTACCAATGTAATTATGGTTGAACCGTTGAGCTTCTTCCTGCGCAAGTGAGAGAACCCTGCGCGCCCGTTCCGAAAACTTTTCAAACCTACTGGGCATTTAGCTCCCTTCCCAGATAACTGATGCTGTTCGTTAAGTATTACTCGCTATCTTCGAAAATATCTCCGAAACCATCAGTGATCTCCTCTGCTGGCTTCGGGGTTTCAACCTCTTCAATATCTGATCCATCAAGATTCTGCTTTAAGCTCAATCCTAAACGACGACGCTCCGGCTCAATTCTGATGATCTTTAATTCAAGCTCATCTCCTTCGTTAACCACATCCTTGGGGTGCTTAATCACCTGATGAGAAAGCTCACTTATATGTATGAGCCCTTCAATACCCCGATCAATACGTGCGAATGCTCCAAAATTAGCGAGCTTAGTCACGGTTCCTGTGACTGTCTGACCAATCGAGAACTTAGACTCAATTTCATCCCACGGTTCCGGCTGCAAGCGTCGTAAACTCAACGCAATTTTGAGGTTTTCCCGGTCCACGCGAAGGACGAATACGTCTATCTCTTCACCAACAGTGACGATTTCATCGGGGCTTTTCACAGGTTCCCACGATAGTTCAGAAATATGGATCAGTCCATCAGCTCCACCAAGATCTACAAATGCTCCAAAATTGGATATGCCAGCGACGCGACCCTTCCGTATCTCACCCTCGGTCAGCTCTTCAACCAACCGAGACTTCTGAACTTGCTTCCAGGCTTGAAGGGCTGCTCTTTCTGAGAATATAGCCCGATTTCGACGCCGATTAAGTTCAATAATCTTAAACTCAACCGTCATCCCTATGAAGCCTTCCTTAGGTGGTTCACCGCCTGGAACATAAAGCTCGCGGGCCGGACCGATCAGTTGGGAAAGTGGGACGAAACCTTGAACGCCTTCAGATTCAACAACAGCGCCACCACGATTTGCGCCAGTTATGACGCCATTACAGGTTTCATTGTTATCCATGGCTTTCTCAAGGATACGCCATCCCTGTTCACCACGAGCTCGATCAACAGACAAGATCGAAGAGCCTTCGTTTCCCTCAGGATTGACCACATAAGCAATTATCTCATCGCCTACTTTTAATTCTTCTAAAACCTCCGGGGGCAATGATCGCATCTCTTTAGTGGGTACAAATCCCTCAGATTTATAACCTATGTCTACGAGCATGCCTTCAGGTTTACGGCTCATGACGCGACCATCTATGATCTCTCCCCTACGAAGAATCTTGGAAGGAAGATACTCCTCTATGAGATCTGCCATCGTCATTTCGCTCTCAGGCTTCTCGGCAACGGCGACAGGAGCACTTGTCCCGTCAGATACATCTTCTTCAGTTGCTGTCGCCTCCGGGGTTGCTGTCGCCTCCGGGGTTGCTGTCGCCTCCGGGGTTGCTGTCGCCTCCGGGGCTGCTGTCGCCTCCGGGGTTGCTGTCGCCTCCGGGGCTGCTGTCGCCTCCGGGGCTGCTGTCGCCTCCGGGGCTGGTGTCGCCTCCGGGGTCTCTTTGTTCTGTTCCACAGGAAGCTCCGTTTTTGGAGTCGCTACCTGACTATCTGGGGTGTCTGCTGTCGCCAATACGAAATCCTCGTTCAAATATTCTATCCATCCCTAATGAAATGGCATTTACATTATATGAACAACACAACTTAGCCGCAAAGTAAAATTCAGCACATAACTCTATTTGCTAGGATGCAAATTACACGCATCCGGTATATCTGTATTGAAGCATTGCGTGCTAGATACAACAACGCGCCAAGGAATAATCGAGGTAATGAAATCACCAAGCCAGGTTCATTTGCGTTCAACTCAATTCCATTAAATCAGGAAAATAACACCCAATTGAATTTGTGAAAAATGTGTTGAATCAAGTACTCGATCAGCAACACAATTGTAAACTATATTGAGAGATCAACTCCGAAAATAAAACGGCAACGATAATGACAACACCAAAGGTTTTTATAGATGGATCGTCTGGCACCACTGGGCTGAGGATTCAAAATGCTCTGGCAAATCGCCAAGATATCAACCTGTCAATTCTTGCACAGGCCGATAGACGCGACCCAATCAAACGAAGTGATGCGATAGCTGATGCCGATCTAGCAATCTTGTGTCTTCCCGACGAGGCGGCCGTCGAAGCATCGGTCTGGGCCCAAGCCGGACAAACAAAGGTAGTCGACACGTCTACAGCTCATCGGGTTGCCGAAAACTGGGTTTTCGGACTACCAGAGATGAATCCCGCTCAAAGAAAAAGAATCATGGAATCCTCCAAGGTGTCGAATCCAGGATGCTATCCAACCGGCATGATTTTGAGCATCCGACCTTTAATCGAACAAGGACTATTGCTAAACGATGCTGCGATCACAATTCACGCATTATCAGGCTACTCTGGAGGTGGTAAAAACCTGATAGCAAAATGGGAAAGCGGGCTAAAAGAACTCGAGAACCTTCCTTTTGAATCACCATATGCTCTTCACACAAAGCATAAGCACATCCCAGAAATGACAAAATATTCTGGCCTGATACACGAACCACAGTTCATGCCTGCAGTCGGGCCTTTCATCAATGGAATGCGTCTGGAAATCCCTTTGCACAAAACCATGTTGCAAAACAGTGCTAGCGCGACCGATATTTGGGAAGTACTCGACCGGTTTTACTCCCGCGAGCGTTTCGTGAAGGTCTATTCGCTAGAAAACGCCCTAGCCTACTCAGATCCAGCATTCGATCCTCGATCGACAAACGACACGAACCGTGTTGACATCTCAGTAATACCAAACGCCATCGGACACGCCCTAATCATCATTCAAATCGACAATCTGGGCAAAGGCGCTTCAGGGGCTGCGGTCCAAAACATGAATCTTATGCTCGGCCTACCGGAAAACGCAGGGTTAACCTCATAAACGTCCAACGGTATCCCTTAGCATGAATCCCGTTCAGGCGACGGGATGAAGTTGGTGGTTACCGACACGCATCAGAAAGATCGTAGCCAATGCGAGCGCCTGAGTAGCAAGTTGAAGCAATTGGCCAGGTCTTATAGTGTTTTTCTGAAGACGAGTCCAGCCACCAAACCTCTCCACAGGGAGACTGAACAACTCTGCTATCGCATGTACTCGACGCTATAGGGACTTTTCCAGTCACTTCAAGGTCCCATCGAATATCTGCTGGGCCAGAACAGGATAGCGCAAGGACAAACGTACCCAGCGCGAAGATTTTTACAAGTACGTTTCTCATTTCAACTTTCAAACTGACATTTCATAAGGATATGCAAACGTGAAAGTTAAAGCGTGGTCCTCACGAAATTATCACGTCTACTGTGATCGTGTTATGAAAACCCTTTTCTAACTAAGCCACTGCTGCTGCCGCTGCTGCTGCTGCTGCCGCTGCTGCTGCTGCCGCTTCTGCTTCCGCTATTGCTGCTTCTGCCGCCGCCGCTACTGCTGCTGCTTCCGTTGCTGCTGCCGCTTCTTCTGCCGCTGCTGCCGCTGCTGCTGCTTTCGCTTCTGCTGCAGTTGCTTCTGCTTCAGCTGCTGCTGCCTTAGCTTCGTCATCTCCTAGGGCTTCCGCTGCTGCTGCTGCTACGATTGCCGCTTCTTCTGCCGCTGCTGCTGTCGCTGCTGCATCTTCTGCTTCCGTTGCTGCTGCAGTTGCTTCTGCTTCAGCTGCTGCTGCAGTTGCTTCTGCTTCAGCTGTTTCCACGTCTAGTAGAATCTCAGAAGCCGTTGATTGCGGTGCAATGAGCTCGACAGGTTCAGGAGCCTGTTCGATGGCGGCTTCCGCGAAGAATTCCAGAGCCAACAATGCAGCATCCCCAGGAATAACTGATTCAGGGATCTCTTCTAAGTCCACGACTTCAATCTCCACTTGCTCCAGTAACTCTGCAGCAGCATCCCATCCGGCGTCCACGAGCTCGGCCTCATCCATCGAATCTGGATTGAGAACCGCTGCCGCCATATCGTCAAATGAACCTACACCACCTAAAAGGAGTTGAGAATCGTCAACGAGCTCTCTCCTTACATCAACTGAGAAATCTTCGAATCCTGGAACTTTGTCACCAAAGCCTTCTTTGGCTCCGGCCTCTAAGTTCCCCACTTGCTCAGGTCCAAACGCAGCCATGGCTTCTAAGTCCATCCCAATCAGGTGGTCTCTTCCGAAGCCCTGTACCGCTTCAGGGTCGAAGTTCGCAACGTGTTCCGGAGAGAACCCCTCCATAGCGGTCGGGTCGAAGTTCTTCATATGGTCAGCACCCAGAGCTGTAATAGCTTCCGGGTCAAAGTTCTTCATGTGATCCCCTCTGAATCCTGTCATAGCTTCAGGATCGAAATTCTTCATATGCTCAGCACCGAAACCACTCATTGCTTCAGGATCGAATTTCATCATGTGAGTGGGTCCGAAACCGGTCATAGCTTCAGGATCGAAGCTTTTCATATGTTCTGGTCCAAATCCCGTCATCGCTAATGGATCGAAATTTTGTATGTCCGCCGTATCGAATCCGGTCATCATGGTCGGATCGAACGCTTCGAAGTGATCCGCCTTGAATCCCTTCATGGCTTCAGATGCGAACGCCATCATGTGATCCATGCTGAGACCGCCGATAGCGGTCGGATCCATATGATTGACATGATCTGCCTCAAATCCACCCATAGCCGCCGGGTCGAAGTTCTTCATATGATCCATGCCGAATCCCATCATCGCCATCGGATCAAATGCAGCCATGTGGTCTTTGCCGAAGGCTGTCATCATTGTCGGATCAAATTCCGACATGTGATCCGCCTTGAATCCACCCATAGCCATAGGGTCAAACGCAGCCATGTGTTCCATGCTGAGACCGCCGATAGCAGTCGGATCCATATGCTTCATATGCTCCGGTCCAAAACCACCCATAGCCGCCGGGTCGAAGTTCTTCATATGATCCATGCCGAATCCCATCATCGCCATCGGATCGAAGTGCTGTACACGTTCTGCATCGAAGGCTGTCATCATTGTCGGATCAAAGTTCTTCATGTGGTTCGCTTTGAAGCCACCCATAGCCATAGGGTCAAACGCAGCCATCTGGTCCATGCTGAGACCGCCGATAGCAGTCGGAGCAAAGTTTCCGACTTGCTCCATGTCAAATCCACCCATAGCCGCCGGGTCGAACGCAGCCATATTTTCCTTGCCGAATCCCATCATTGCCATCGGATCGAAGTGCCCGATCCTCTCGGAGTCGAATGCCCCCATCATCGTGGAGTCCATCGTCCCGAAGTGACCGGCGTTGAAACCACCCATAGCCATCGGGTCAAAGGCCTTCATGCGATCCATGTCAAGCCCGCCTATGGCGTCATTCGAGAAGTTCCCGAGCATGTCGGCCTTGAAGCCGCTCATGGCCCCAACATCAAAGTTCTTCATATGGTCAGCACCAAAGCCACCCATCGCACTCGGGTCGAAGTTCCCGATCCTCTCGGAGTCGAATGCCCCCATCATCGTGCTAGCCATCGCACCGAAGTGATCAGCCTGAAAACCACCCATAGCCATCGGGTCAAAGGCCTTCATGCGATCCATGTCAAGCCCGCCTATGGCGTCAACAGCGAAGTGCTGGACTTGATCTTTGCCAAAACCAGCCATGGCACCCATATCGAAGTTCTTCATATGGTCAGCTCCGAATCCACCCATAGCCATAGGGTCGAACGCAGCCATGTGGTCTTTACCAAGGCCACCCATAGCTGACGGATCAAAGTTCTTCATGTGATCAGCACCAAATCCACCCATAGCTGACGGATCGAACGCGGCCATCTTGGTGGAGTCAAAAGCACCCATAGCAGTCGGGTCGAAGTGCTGGACTTGCTCCATATCGAAACCAGCCATGGCACCCGTATCAAAGTTCTTAAAGTGATCAGCTCCGAATCCACCCATAGCCATAGGGTCGAACGCAGCCATGTGGTCTTTACCAAGGCCACCCATAGCTGACGGATCAAAGTTCTTCATGTGATCAGCACCAAATCCACCCATAGCTGACGGAT
>Ga0315338_1003634_pt1 | contig 13218 bp, 13 predicted proteins | sample ASW8metaG_FD_204518 | JGI IMG/M metagenome (GOLD analysis project Ga0315338, IMG submission 204518) | Ammonia-oxidizing marine archaeal communities from Monterey Bay, California, United States - ASW #8 | ecosystem: Environmental > Aquatic > Marine > Coastal | place: USA: California | collected... | reverse complement strand
TTTGACTTCCCAAAACCAGTACATGCGGCATGCCGGTAACTGGATCCGGTTCTACAAGTCCTTCAATGTTGAAAGCTATACGAAGATTTTCTGGTGTCAGAACTTCCCACGGCGTGCCGTTCGCTGTGAGTTCGCCATTTTGCATCAGCAACAGCCGGTCACAAAATCTGGCAGCTAATGAAAGATCATGAAGGATAACGATCGCTCCCGAATCTCTCTTTGCAACTTCCTCGTTGATCAGATCCATTGTGAGGATCTGGTGTTCCAGATCAAGTGAAGCTGTGGGCTCATCCATAAGCAGAACCTGAGGCTGCTGTGCTAGCACTCTGGCCATTACAACCCTTTGGCGCTCACCACCAGAGAGCGTGTCAAGCCTTCGATCTGCAAAACTCTCTGTTCCAGTGCGTCTCATCGCAGAAAAAGCTATCTCTCGATCTTTCACTCCCTCGAGCTGAAGCCGCCCGAGATGTGGATAACGACCCATTAGCACCGCTTCAAAAGCTGTAAATGGGTGGCTCTCAACTTGCTGAGGCATATAAGAGATAATTCGAGCGCGGTCACTATGCGGCAAGTCAGATGCATCAACTCCTTCAACACTGACGGTTCCTATGTCAGATTCAAGCAAGCCTGCTATTGAACGAATGAGCGTGGTTTTCCCGCTGCCATTAGCGCCCACGACACCAATAATTTCACCACGCGTTAACGAAAAAGAAATCGAATCAATTATCTTTGTCCCCGCAATTGACACCGTCAAATCTTTAACTCGTAATAGCCTAAAATTATTGGAATCATCCGGTGACAACAAACGGTTTTCTAAAGATATTGACTTCATCTAAGTCCCATTCAAGTATTTAGCGTGGGTAATGAGAAAAATCATTCATATCCAAATCTTGAAAATCAGAGGGGAACAACAGTGCAGACATCTGCTCGACTCCCCTGACATTCCAGTGGGACAATGTCGTGTGATATTTCGGTAAAACGTAATAAATCCGGTCGTTCGTTAATGCGGGCACCTCAGACAGGGCGGCACTCGATTTCAATTCATTTATAAATACGTTTGCTCCCTCTATCGGCTGTGGCACGACGATAACATCGGGGTTGATTGCGGCGATTCCTTCGATCGTAATCTGCTGGTGACCCTCAATACCTGAATCGGCAGCGGCATTAACACCTCCCGCCTGTTCAATAATCCCACCCTCTGTAGAGTCAGATCCTGCTGCGAATATCGACGTAAATTTTGAAATAGAAAGGACCCTGGGACGATCATTACCATTCAAAATGTCACCAACAACCTGCATACGATGTTCGATCTCATCGGCCAGCAACAGTGCCTCCTCTTCAGCTCCGACCATATATCCGATTAACAAGATATTTGGGACGTTGCCGAGAGCTGAATTTTCAAGCGACGCACGCGCTACTGGGATACCAGCGTCCTTAAGTAATGCGACATTATCGGCATCGGTGAACCTAGAAGCGATCACAATTTCAGGATCAAGTGCAACTACTTCTTCAGGGTCAAACCCGATCAAGTTGTGAGACTTAGACAGGTCAGCGATATTGGACTGCTCCGGATCTGTGAAAAAGCTATACACAGCGCTCACTTTGGAAAAGTCCATCAAGGCAGCTAAAATCTCAGTGTGCCCCAGTGATAATGAATGTACTTTAGTGGGTGGCTTTTCCAATGTCACGAGTCCTTCTGAGGTTTCGATATCCCTCGGCCATCCGAAATTAGTTGCATCTACTATCCCAGCAACATCCTTGAAGCGATTAGCATCGAAACCTACCTCTGTTGGACTAGGAAGCGCTGTACGTGTACTTGCAGGCTCAGAGTCTGATGCTGCCTTAGAAGCAACCACAGTAGCCGTACTAGTTGGCAGAGCTGTTGCTGGTAAAGATGATTCAGGTGTCTGTGTCGGTTGAGGGTTAGTCACCGTCTCTACCGGTACGGAAGTCGCTGTAGAAAGTTTTAAAGATGTTTTTTCAGGATTCGCGTTAGATGCGTCGCATGCGACAAATGTAAGTAATACAAGCCCGATGAAAAATCCGACCACATTAGATGATTTGATACCTAGTAACAATTTTGATCCCTTCTTAAGCACGTACTAAAGCATCGACACGCGTGAACGATTCTTCACAAGCAAATAAACAAAAAACGGTGCGCCAAACATTGCAGTGACGATACCAACGCGCAATTCAGCGGGAGATAAAATAATTCTTGCTGCAGTGTCAGCTACCAGCAAAAATAAACCTCCAGCAAGGGCACTTAAAGGCAAAAGAACACGGTGGTCAGCCCCCACGATCAGGCGCATAACGTGAGGAACAACAAGTCCGACAAACGCTATGATTCCGGAAAAAGCAACCGCTGCACCCGTGATGAGCGAAGCTGAAATCATCAGGACACTACGCACCAAACCTACCCGAACACCGAGAGACCTAGCCTCATCTTCACTGACCAGTAGTAAATTCAAGTCCCGTGCTGCAAAGATCGTGATAATGACACCAAGCAAAATTATTGGCGAAGCAATCTGCACTGCCTCCCAACGCGCTGTGTCTACACCTCCAGCAATCCAGAAAATGATTTGACGCTGAACAGTAAGATCATCCGTCAAGATAATGACCGCCGTGGTTATAGCGCTTAAAAATGAACTAACTGCTATTCCACCAAGCAACAACGTCGCCATCGAAAATCTACCTCCGACATTAGCGATAAGAAAAACCACAGTCATTGCTATCATCGAACCGATAAATGCGCCTAACGGTAAGAAAAAGGCTGATAGTGTGTTCAGTCCCAAAGCGATGACGAACACAGCACCTGCAGCACCGCCACTGGACACTCCTATAATTCCCGGGTCTGCCATGGAATTACGAAATAACGCCTGCATCACACCACCGGAAATACCTAGCGCGGCACCGACTATAAACGCGAGGAATATCCTAGGCAGGCGAATGCTTTGAATGATGGCCTGCTCAGTAGGCTCTGCAGTCGAATTTCCAATCCCAGCCAAGTCAAACATGGTTGAGACAGTGCTGGGAAACGGCACATTAAATGGCCCTACAGAAACCGCAATCAAGGAAACGGCAAATGTAGCTAACCCCAGCAGCGAAGCACCTGTGTACAGACGCTTCGTCACTGAAGGACCCGTTATTTTATCGCGTACAGTTTTTAATTCATCTTGAAGCACAAAAAACCCTTGACGCCTGGCCAAGGGTTAACACACAACTACTATGGTATAAAACTGTCGCAGTGCGGCTACACCCTAAGCGGGGATAAGTCACAAATACGTTCCCCGGCAGGTCTCCTGGCTTTCGAGATATCGAGTCGAGTTTAACTTCGACTCATCGACTGAATCACGCCTTCCCATCAACATTTTGACAGTGGCTTAATGTGAATCAACTTCCCGGTCACAGTGGCGCTACCGCGGCGGACTTTAACCGCCTTCCCTTTTGTTCTCAACGTTTCATTAACGTTTTAGAAACCGAGGAACCACACATATTCAATTAGTTAATTGAGGCTATTATCGACCCATTGATGTGTCAACATTAAACGGCCGAGATTTCACTGGGTCTTAGTCAAGAAACTAAAGTCCCAACCAAGTGATTTATGCGACTCAGCAGAAACTAATCAACTATTTATTCCAGCAAGACGTGTTTACTTAGGTTAAAATTACAATTTAGGCCAATTGTTCCATCAAAATGGCACGTCGCCATATACATTTTTCCTAGCTACTCGGAGCCGATACCGTATGAGTCCATCTTCATCAGCAAAGAAAAAAACATCTGGTGCCACAGCTAACGAAAATCCCAGTGCAGATGTAACCGACGACGGTTGCGTGCACCACTGGGTAATCGAACCACCTAATGGTGCCGTTAGCCAGGGTCACTGCAAAACTTGCGGTGAGGTTAAGGAATTCCGCAATTCATTCGAATATTCATCTTGGTACGGCAACAAAGCTCCCGGGCCAAAAAGCAGCGGCAGTGACACCGCAGACGCAAAGAAAAAACCAACCGGGTAAAACCAACTATCGGAACAGATCGCGATTGGCGGGCCGCAATAATCGCGTTTTAGAGTAATCCCCCGGACTCCATTCAACCCCTCGCACCATCGCGACAGGCACTCTTCCGGCCTCACCCATTACGAGTTGAGCCATAGATGCCACCTCATCTGCTAAAGACACTATACTGGCCGTCATTTCGTTATTAAAATCGTCCTTTGTCCCCCGCAAATCTTTTAGAGGATCAAAGCCTGCAATCCCAATTGCAACATTGATGGAACCCTCTCGCCACGGTCTGTTAAACGTGTCAGAAACGATAACGCCGACTTTTCGACCCGTTATACGCAGTAAAACACCTCTAATGGTTTCAGCTGATCGATCTGAGTCTAGTGGCAGAGTAGTAACGACTTCATCACCTTCTATATTTGAATGGTCGACACCAGCGTTGGCACAGATAAAACCATGATGAGTCTCTACTATGAGGACACCTTGCACAGCTCTTACCACACGCTTAGATTGGTCAAGAATAATTTGAACTAAGCGTGGATCCTTTCCAACGATTTTAGCTAAACAGTCCGCCTCATCAGTCGGAGTTTGAGTATCCAGATCTACTACAGCATTCTCTGATTTTGAAACAATTTTTTGAGCAACGACAAACAAATCTCCATCGCGCGGTAAAGTCTTATTTATCAAACACTGATCCGCTACCAAACGTCCAATATTTGTACCAGCCACGATCTCAGGTAAACCGAAGACCGGTATCGCTCTGACTCCATCAAACATGGTCATTTGAAAGCCATTCCTAAAGCCTTATGACATTGAGATTCTGTCAATCATGGCCTCTCTAAGTCTTTTCACATTGCCATCAATCAAAATCTTGATCTTTTATGAAGCTGGATTTTAGACAGAAGAATAGCTGCCGGTCAAAAGAAAAGGGATCCGAATGCCGGATCCCTTCCCAGATTTACTTATTCCGTTTTGTAGTGATTATGGAAGGTTTCGAGCCCACAATACACGACGTGCTGTAAACGACCCAACAACAACCATGACGATACCGGTCATTAGAGCCAGAAGTAAAGTAGTTACAGCTGGGCTGTATCCACCTGTTCCAGGCAGTGAAACCTCGCCTCCACCACCGGCGGAAGCTGCACCTGGAGCCGCAACGTCAAGACCTAAGGCAAAGGAAGAGAAACTGGATGCATTACCACATACGGTTCCTGCACTAATATTCGTAGTGGCATTCAGCGAGACCCAGTCAGTCCCATTATGCCGCCATATTCCCAAACCATCGGGGCCACCAGCTGCGCCATTGAGGTCGTCCTGAGTGAACGGCAAACAAATCTCAGCAGGCTTATTCAAGCTGTACGTAGCCTGAGCAGCCCCAGTGGCATCGTACCACTGAACATTGATCGCTGAGCTACCAAATGTGAACGTTCCAGAAGCAGCACCTTCGGTAGCTGCTGCTGGCGGAGACGGTAAACCAGATGTCCCAACGGTAACAATACCTACCGCAGCAGCTGTGCCATTGGCAACAGCACCAGCCGGAACGGTAATGGATGCGGTGCCACCAACCTCAGTAAATGAGCCACCTGCCGAGGGAATAATGACCGCTACATCGTCTGCAGTTAAACCGTCAGGTACGATCGCAGGGACTGGGGAAGGATCGGTATACGTAGGTACAGGATCAGCAGCAGCAGCAGCAGTAACTACGACAGCCCCCGAACTTGAAGCCGTGATCTGTTTTGTGATGGTAGCATCCGCGGCATGAGTAGCATCGGTCGTTCCGAACTGGCCTCTGCTAACCGTAAGAACATTGGTTGCGACTGCACTGACCTTGAGGACTTCAGAACCAATTTCCAAGTAGTCGTTGACTGCGAACACTGAGCCGTTTGCCACAGCGAGAGTCGTGTCGGCAGCAGTGAGGGTCCCTGTAACGGTCACCTCAATGACCTCGTCATCAATGGACGCTGTGCCGGCCGTGGTTCCAAATTGAGCCCGCGCGACCGTGAGAGTTGTGGCAGTCGGAGCGGCAATTATCTTTACGATCTCGGTGCCGATCTTCGCGTATTCGCCGGCCGCAAACATAGCACTGGAATCGACAGTAATAGAAGTTGCAGCAACATCGGTGATGGCGACACTGAGTTCGGTTCCTATGATCACCTGCACGAGGGCGGCATTGATAAGATGCGCAGCTGCAGTTGTCCCGTGTACCCCCCGAACGACCGTTCCGAAAGTATTGGAGTCGGTAACGGCGGATACCAACATGATCTCAGAACCGACCTTAATGTACTCAGTTGCGATAATTCCGTCCGTTCCACTGGCAGCAGTATCAAAGGTTGTGACACTAGCATTGATGCCGGCAGCCAGAGTTGTGGCCTCGGTAGGGGTGGCATCAACGGCGACGGCGCTTGAGCGGTCGCCCGCGCCAGTTCCCGCGGCAGTAATAGTATCCACGTCCTGTACTGTCGACGTGGTGGCAGTATCCTGATAGGCGTCTACCGTAATTGTGCCGGCGCATGCTGTATTTCTGGCCGTGAACGTGGTTTGGGGCACTGTTGTATTAGCAGTCACTGTTCCACATCCACCCGTCACGGCCCAAGCGTAGTTGTCGTTTGCCAGAGTGCCATTCACAAACCCGTTTTCATCTTCTACCGTGGTACCTACTATTACCACGGTACCAACTGGAAACGAAGACGTTGCCGAGGAGGTAACAGAGGTGAGTGTAACGCCAACACCTTCCTGCGCTGATGCGCGCTCGGACGGCAACCAAGCGTCCGAGAACATGAGTAGAGAAACCAAGCCCACCAAAGTGAGAGAAAATACCAACCGCTTTGGAACTGCGGAGCTTAGCATCGGCGCCCTCCTGAAAGTTTCTTTATACAAGATACTTCCTTTTTCATTTTTGTTTGCGTGCACGTGAACGTAGTCCACGAGCGCAATTTCAATTTATATCTGTTCGTCTCGCGAGAACCCGCCCAGGTACAAAACCCAAACCGATCACGCACGAAGATTCACATTTTATACTTATAAACAACAAATTACCGCCGGATTCTCCAACGGCACCCGGTCAAGATACACCAACGCAAAAACGCCAGTCAAGACGATTCGACCACGCCAAACTCCTTGTTTAACGCACCTTTAGAACCGTTTTGATCTCTTTTTGAGATCGCCCAAGACCATAATCAACCTATCAACGCCCCGTTACGCAACCATTACCAAACTACCCTAAATACCAAGTATGTAGAATCATTATTGAATACAAACAATAATCCGAACAAATAAATACTCTCTCGGAAGGAGCATCACACCAATATGGATTTAGGGATTACTGGCAAGGTTGCACTTGTCACCGGCGGAAGCCGTGGGCTTGGACGTGAATCAGCGCTTCATCTAGCCGCCGAGGGTGTAAATATCGCCATCTGCGCAAGGGGAGAGGAGCAATTAAATATCACTGCAGCCGAACTCAGGGCGACGGGGATAAATGTTGGGGCATATATAGTAGACCTTGGAGACGAGAAAGAATCAGCCACACTAACATCGAAGGTTGAATCCGATCTTGGTTCAATAGAAATCCTAGTCAACAACGTAGGGGGAAGCCTTGGAACGTCAGACCTAGTAAATTCTTCTCTTGAAGATTTTCATAAGGTCATGGACACCAACTTATGGTCGGCAGTTTCACTGATGAAACTGGTAGTCCCGGGAATGCAACAACGAGGCTGGGGGCGAATCATCAACATTTCGTCGATATATGGACGAGAATACGGTGGAACCGCTCCTTACATGACAGCCAAGGCGGCAATGATAGCGGCCTCAAAGCATACAGGTATGACCGTCGCAAAAGATGGAGTGACGGTAAATTCCATCGCTCCTGGCTCGATTCTGTTCCCCGGAGGCAGTTGGGATCGGTTTATCGAAAATAACACAAAAGAGGCAGTTGACGAGTTTATCGCTCGCAATCTTCCGATGGGTAGATTCGGCTGGCCCGCTCCTGTAGGCGCTGCCGTAGCTTTTCTTGCTTCTCAACAAGCTGATTTGATCACAGGCGCATGCTTCAATGTCGATGGCGGCCAATCCCACAACCTGTTCTAGTCACAATTAGCCTAAACTTCGCATCGCATACACAACAGATTGACTGCTCGTAGAAAAGTGAGAGCCCTGGCAATATCGCCAGGGCTCTCACTTTTTAGTCAACTGAAATTTAACTAACTTATCCACCCAAATAAAACATTTAAATTATTTTGAATGTCTTAGGATATTTCTACGGCAGCACCAGCTTCTTCAAGTTTAGACTTGGCTGCATCAGCGTCATCTTTCGAAGCTCCTTCAAGAATGGGCTTAGGTGCAGCCTCCACGAGATCCTTGGCCTCCTTGAGACCCAACGGAGTCAGCTCACGGACAGCCTTAATAACAGAAATTTTATTCGCCCCGATATCCTTGAGCACGACATCAAATTCGTCTTTTTCCTCGACAGCACCACCCCCAGCGTCCCCGCCTGCACCTGGTCCCGAAGCAACTACAACTGGCGCAGCTGCACTTACCCCAAATTCTTCCTCAAGCGCCTTCACAACCTCGGCTAGGTCAAGTACGGACATTGTTTTAATCTCTTCGATCAGGTCTTCTTTACTTAGGGCCATTTTTGGTATCTCCGATTTCACCCAGGATGTATTCCCTGAAACTTATTAGTTGTTATTTTGATCGATTAGTAACGAATTATGAATAACCAATCATATTGAGCTACTTACACAGCAATTATGCGACTGAACCTTCTTGTTGATTATCAACGTGACGCTGTAGCACAGTAGTCAAAGCCCTCACAGGGCCACTCATCACCATGACAAGTCCGGTAATAGGACTGCTCATCGAGCCAAGCATCTTCGCAATTAGTTCTTCCTTAGAAGGAAGTTTTGCGAGAGCCTCAACCCGATCGGATGTCAACACCTCAGAATCGAGCATCCCACCAATAATTTTGATGGGGAGGTCATTATCTCCAGCATATTTAACGAAAGCTTTGGCAGCGCTAGCAGGGTCACCTTCAGTAACCACAAACCCAATTGGGCCATTCATGATTTCTTTGAGCTCAGATTTGCCGGCCTCGTCCGCTGCAATACGGGCAAAAGTGTTTTTCACAACCTTGAACCGCGCACCATTACTTCGCAATTCCTGGCGAAGACCAGTCATCTGCGTCACATCAACTCCGCGATATTCTGCTGCGACAACAAGTGGCGAAGAGGAAAAGATTTCTTTCATCTCCGCAACCAGCTCTTTACTTTTGTCGGTTGGCATTCCACCTCCTAAGTGCGTCCACTTCACTAGAAGGTTTGATTTCGAAATGCAAGGCAAATCTCACAAAAAAACCCCGGAGCTTAGTCCGGGGTGAAATACAATGGCATGATCAACAACGCCTATATATTCGGACCTCGGATGGTGCTTCGGCATTATCCCGCTACTGATAATTCATCACGGGACCAACTGTCTGCGGTCGCAGTATTTAACTATAGATTTCTATTGTAACTCGCTGAGGTCTCAAAAACTAATTAGCACCAAAAGAAATCATAATTATTTTCACAAATTTGTCAGTTCAACTGACTAAGTTTTTCTAGTTCCCCCTGATCAAGTTTGAATCCTGGACCCATCGTTGTGCAAAGAGTTACCCCTTTTACAAGTGGTCCTTTTACTCCCTCAGGCTTTGCCCTGAGTATAGTCGAATAAACACTCATAAGATTGTCGAGGATTTGCTTGTCTTCAAAAGCTACTGTGCCAATTCGCACGTGTATGTTAGCCCCGCGATCAAGTCGAATCTCTGCTCGACCCTTCTTAGCGCTTTCAATCGCGACCTTGACATTATCGGGTTGGACAACCGTACCGGTCCGCGGATTCGGCATCAAACCCTTACGACCCAGATATCTCCCGAGTTTGCCGATCTTACCCATTTGATCAGGTGTAGCTATGGCCACATCGAATTCAGACCAACCTCCTTCAATACGCTTAACCAAATCATCGTCAACTACGTACTCCGCTCCAGCGTCAACCGCTGCCCTAGCTGCATCTCCCTGTGCAAAAACGAATATTCGAACATCTTTTCCTGTGCCATGCGGCAATTCGGCGATTTCACGCATCTGCTGGTCAGAATGACGAGGATCTGCGCTTGTCGCAACATGAAGCTCGATCCCTTCGGAGAATTTCACCTTAGAAAATTCTTTAGCCAAGGCAACAGCCGAATCAGGCGCGTGAAGGCCTGTCCCAGCCGCTTCTGCTGCAGCGTTGTAACGCTTCCCATGCTTTGCCATCCATTTAAACCCTCGACGACTAACCGAGCTCCCCTGAACCAGGGTCATTAGGCTCGTGCCGACTATTAATAACTAGTCAATAACTTCGACGCCCATGCTTCGGGCACTACCTTCAATAATCTTCATCGCCGACTCAATATCTGTTGTGTTGAGATCTGGCATCTTGGTTTCTGCAATCTCACGAATTTTTGTTCGCTTTATATTGCCTGCTACTTCAATCCCCACAGACCCTGAACCTGCAGGAATACCAGCCGCTTTCTTAATCATGTCGGAGGCAGGTGGCGTCTTCAATTCCATCGTGAACGACCTGTCGGCATACACAGTCAATTCAACAGGCACGATATTGCCTACCAGAGAAGAAGAGCGTTCATTATATTCTTTAACAAACTGCATAATGTTGACACCATGTTGACCAAGTGCCGGGCCGACTGGGGGTGCCGGAGTAGCACCGCCAGCAGGTAACTGTAGTTTGATTACGGTCGTGACCTTCTTAGCCAACGTAACGTTCCTTCGTGTCTAATCCCAATAAAATGAGGCTCGATTATCCAATAGCTACGACTTCTCAATCTGAAGAAAGTCAAGTTCAACCGGCGTCTCTCGCCCGAAGAACGAAACGTGCACACGTACTTTACCGCGGTCTGCAAGCACCTCATCAACCGTGCCCATAAAGTCAGCGAACGGACCATCTTTGATCCGAACAGACTCTCCAGACTCGTAACCTATCCGAACACGCGGAGCTTCAGAAGTCATACGACTCATAATTCGATCCACTTCTGAGTCTTCTAACGGGACAGGTTTTGGGCGCTTCTCACGTTCGTCTTCAGCAGATATAAACCCGGTCACGCCCGGTGTGTTACGGACAACGTACCAAGACTCTTCATCCATAACCATTTGAACGATTAAGTAGCCTGCATACATTTTTTTCTGAACAGTCTTACGCTCACCCTCGCTGATCTCCACTTCCTCTTCAGTCGGAACCACCACATTTAGAATCTTATCCTTCACGTCCATGGTGGAGACCCTCTGTTCAAGATTCTTCTGAACACGATCTTCCTGGCCTGAATAGGTATGAACGATATACCATCGGGCTACAGTGCCACCTGTTGTGTCGCTTTGAGTAGTCATATCTATGTACCTGAAAATATCGCAAGAATTCTAGCGAACAACATATCTACTAGACCTAAAAACAGTCCTATCGTTGCAGAAAGTACTATGACCATCAAAGTAAGGCGAGTTGCCTCCTGACGCGTCGGCCAGGAGACCTTACGAAGCTCCGAAAATACCTCACCAAAGAACCTAAAGATCGAAAACCCTGCAGATCCCGACACTCCCGGTCCAGATGTACTACCTACTGGTGTTCTTGCCAACGAGCACCTTACCTTTTTTCTCGAAATACTTGCGGCTTTCGACACACCGGACAGAATTTCTTCAATTCCATACGATCTGGTGTATTACGCCTGTTCTTTTCAGTGTTATATGTATACGCCTTGCACTCGATACAATTCATATCAACTAGGGTACGAACTCCGCTTTTTTTAGCCATAAATGCGCTCTATTAATCCTATCCGTGATATCACTATCGCTGTCAAAGAAATCTATATCCATTAACCAGATGGCTCAATTCAGGAGATTTCTCAACCTGTAACCTACCGTCAACAAACCCCAAAACATCTGCGGTTATTAGCGGGCGATTACAGTAACCTAATCCAGAACTTCGGTAATCACACCTGAACCGACTGTTCGCCCACCCTCGCGAATGGCGAATCGCAAATTCTCTTCAAGCGCAACCGGATACCCAAGTTCAATTTCCATGTCCGTGTTATCACCAGGCATGACCATTTCAACGCCTGCTCCCAGATTAATTGAACCGGTAACATCAGTCGTTCGAATATAAAACTGGGGCTTGTAACCAGGAAAGAATGGAGTATGCCGTCCACCCTCATCATTAGTTAGAACATAAACTCGGGCCTTGGCTTTAGTAGAAGGGTTAATAGACGATGGCTTTGCCAGTACCGCTCCACGTGAAACTTCTTCACGTTCGATACCTCGAATCAAACATCCGACTGCATCACCAGGTTGACCTTCTTCCAAGGTCTTGTGGAACATCTCGACTCCGGTAACAACAGTTGAGACCGTATTACCGAACCCAACAATTTCGATCGGATCACCAGTTTTTACAATGCCACGCTCGATTCGACCAGTAACAACAGTGCCACGACCCTTAATCCCAAATACATCTTCAACGGGCATCAAAAAGGGCTGATCTACATCACGTTCGGGAATATCGATGTAATCGTCAACAGCCTGCATAAGCTCGTGAATAGACTGCACCCATTTGTTATCCCCATCTTCGTGGTTCTCTAATGCTTCAAGCGCACTAACTTGCACGACCGGAAGATCATCACCCGGGAAGCCATTCTTAGAGAGGAGTTCTCGGACTTCGAGTTCAACAAGTTCTAAAAGTTCCTCATCGTCGACGGCGTCTGCCTTATTCAATGCCACCACCAGCTTCGGAACGTTGACTTGGCGGGCCAGCAGAATGTGCTCATAAGTTTGCGGCATGGGTCCGTCAGCGGCCGATACCACGAGAATAGCACCATCCATCTGGGCAGCTCCAGTGATCATATTTTTGATGTAATCAGCGTGACCAGGACAATCGACGTGAGCATAGTGACGAGAATCCGTCTCATACTCAGTATGTGTTGTTGCTATAGTCACGCCGCGCTCTCGCTCTTCAGGAGCGTTGTCGATCTCGTCAAAAGCCTTCGCCTGAACGTTAGCTTGAGTGTGTGCTAGCACGTTGGTGATAGCCGCTGTGAGCGTCGTCTTGCCGTGGTCAACGTGCCCGATTGTGCCGACGTTTACGTGCGGCTTACTGCGGTCAAATACTTGCTTAGCCATTATTTTTCTTTTGCTCCGTCTTCCGGAGTCTCCTATGC
>Ga0315338_1003632_pt1 | contig 13226 bp, 15 predicted proteins | sample ASW8metaG_FD_204518 | JGI IMG/M metagenome (GOLD analysis project Ga0315338, IMG submission 204518) | Ammonia-oxidizing marine archaeal communities from Monterey Bay, California, United States - ASW #8 | ecosystem: Environmental > Aquatic > Marine > Coastal | place: USA: California | collected... | reverse complement strand
CCGCTTTGTTTCCAACTACGGAGATTAGGGCCTGTTAATGTTTCGATTAATCATCTAAATCTATAAGTAATCATGGGAAATAGCAAGCGTCAAAAACCATCAGAAAGTACTTGGAGGCATGACATTCCTGTTACTCCTTTGGAATTGGGAGAACATATCTGGTTATATGGATATCATGCTGTTCTAGCGGCGCTCGCCAATCCTCAAAGACAGAAACACCGCTTGGTGGTTACATCAAAATTTTTTCTGGAAAATTTCAATTCTATTGAACCGGAAATAATGGACCGATCTAAATTTGACCGGCTCCTACCAACAGGTGTCATTCATCAGGGTATAGCCCTACTCACTTCGCCTTTGCCTCAAATATCACTTAAAAAACTTTTGGATCACACCTCTAAAAATTCTATTATTATAGCACTTGACCAAGCAAATGATCCACACAATATCGGCGCTGTATTACGCTCTGCTTCTGCTTTCCAGGCAGATGCCGTGATAATTCCCGAACGCTATTCTCCACGAGCCACATCTGCCCTTGCAAAATCAGCCTCGGGAGCTCTTGAAAAAACACCCTTAATTAGGGTTACGAACCTTGCTCGAACACTAGAACAATTAAAAAAAGTTGGATATTGGTGCGCAGGACTAGTGCCAGATGCCAAGCAAACACTCGTAGAAGCCAAACTTTCTGGTAATATCGTTCTGATATTAGGTTCAGAAGGTAAGGGCATAAGACGACTTACTCGGGATAGATGCGATTACCTTCTTCGTATTCCCATCGATAGTGAAATGGAAAGCCTTAATGTCTCAGCCGCTGCAGCCATTTCGCTATATGAATTAAATCGGATTTAAAAAAAAATGGAAAATTTTACCCCCATAAATTCTGCCATTGGTGGCGTCTTAATCGGCCTCTCAAGCACTTTGTTTTTATGGTTAAACGGCCGCATAGTAGGTATCAGCGGGATTGCCGGAGGATTGGAAAGTTTGGATAGAAAGGAAGTCACCTGGCGTCTACTTTTTCTCACCGGCCTGATTGGCGGTGTTGCAATTTATCGAATGACAGGCGGTACACTGCACGATATCGAAATTGTTTCATCTATTCCAGTATTGATGGCCGCCGGTCTATTGACTGGCTTAGGAACGAGAATGGGTAACGGTTGTACTAGCGGCCACGGTATCTGCGGTCTTGCACGTCTATCTCCCCGCTCTTTTGTGGCCGTTCCCATTTTTTTAGGTATCGCCGTTATTACATTTTTCTTAACGCGACATGTACTAGGGGGATTATCGTGAAACGCTATTTGGCCACCCTGCTCTCAGGATTATTGTTTGGTCTCGGATTAGCTATTTCGGAGATGGTAAACCCTCAAAAGGTTTTGGGTTTTCTTGACGTTTCAGGCTCTTGGGACCCAAGCCTAATGTTTGTTTTAGGGGGCGCTCTCTTTGTAAGCGTAGTAACATTTCGGCCAATAACGAGAATGGCAAAACCAGTTTTTGACGTTGATTTCAGATTGCCAACTTCCACCGCCATTGACATGAAATTAATTGGGGGAGCCACATTATTTGGTATAGGCTGGGGATTGGTCGGCTATTGCCCAGGTCCAGCCATTGCATCACTTGCTTACAGCCAGATAGAATCTGGGATATTTTTAGGTGCCATGGTTTTAGGGCTTTACGCAGATCGGCTCTACCACCGCCCAACAACGGTAATATAGCCACAAATTTATTTCTAGGGCTAGCAGAGATCACTTTTCTAGTTTCTTTTTGAAGTACCACCTTGCGCGGAGATAATTGTAAGGCGTATATGAGGTCAACCAAAATTAATAAAGATGGAATACGCCGACATAGCTCAGTTGGTAGAGCAGGGGTTTTGTAAACCTCAGGTCCGGGGTTCGAGTCCTCGTGTCGGCACCACCATTTTTCAGCAGAAATCTACGGGCCTTAGGGTGTTCCAGGGGTCTGTTGAGATAGATTGAAAGGTGATCAAATCGTGAATGTTTGAGCATGTTTTAGCACCTAAGGGACCCTAAAATATTTGGTACTTAATAATAAGGGGAATTTGTTCTCTTTCTGTTTTTCTACCAGTAACTGCCATATTTATATGTATCGCTACGCTAGAAACAGGGCCCGTTCATCATGCACATAGCGTATAGTACTTTAGACCGGAAACGGAGCAATTGATCATGACTGACAAAACCTTAGACACACTTCGTGCCGAGCTGCTTTCACTGCAACAGCAAGAATTCAACGCACTTCATAAAGAAATCACAGGTAAGGTAATGGAATTTTTCGACTCCGATGACCACGAAGACGAAGACGCCAAACCCATTCTTGTGTCTGAAGCCGATGCGATCAGAGAAAAATCCGTTTTACATTGGAAGATGGGGCTTGGAATGAAGGCCATGTATGACCTAGAAACAAAAGAATGGTCAGCAGAGACAGATAAAAAACGAAAAGAGGATCATAGATATATAGCTGTGGGGTTTAGGGATTGGGCAGAGGAAGTTGATATTATCCTTAATTGTGACGACGATGAATTACGGGCTAAACATGAAGAGGAATTTGGGTAGTTAAGTGAGGAAGAGCTCCCTCTCATCCAATTAACCAATTGTTAATAGTGAGCGTAGATCTTAACCAAGCTGCAGAAGCAGCGTTATAAGATCAGAATTTTTGGGGAGTAATTTAATGATGCTTACACTCACACGACGATTTAAACACCGCCTTTTACTGCGTCAGCTTCAAGGGATGAGCCCATTCCAAGAAATGATTATTAGTCATATAAAAAAAACCACTTCATTAACATCGGCACCCCGGCATTACTAAATCGTAGATGCCTATGGTTGAGTAATTCCACTTAAAACTTTGTTCATATTGCAAAATCAGAATTTCTCTTCTTAATTTATGCACTTCATTTGATGAGGATAGAATGATCCATTCACGCCTAGAACTTCAGATAGGTTTAATGTTGCTTGGCGGCTTACTCACATGCATGGCAATGGCTTTTTAGATCGCGTAGACTTTTTAAAGGGCATGACTATCAAATAAAATTTCTGTTTGCTGCATAAGACTAATGCTGCGAGTTGACCCGATAACCAGCCATTATTACGTTTCTCACTTCGTCAGCTACCATTTCAGGCTGATTTAATAACGCATTTGCTAGGTAACATATAATCCTCCACTTGGACCTGTCTTGAACAAAGTTATGGGCTTCTAAATCTATCATTCTAAAATAATGTTCGAGTACTTCTTCATCCTCTCTAACACCAGAAAGCAATTTCATCGCAGCTTGATAGTCGCCTTCCGCGTGAGTTTTTCTAAAACCCTTGGGGTTATATCTTTTCTGCGCCCAAGGACCGACAAGGGAAATAAAGGCATCGTTTTCAATTCTTTGTTGAAGATCACCAGTTACCCCTTCCCAAACCAAATTATCCAAATCTTCATTTGAAAAATAGGGTGCCGCTATTTGGTGACTTGCTGTCTCATCGCCTGAGATGAATTTGATAGGCTTGGCTTCCATACCAACATGGAAAGCAGCCACGGCATGCCCAGCCTCATGGTGGGCAATCGTAGCCAGTTTTCTAGCCTGAATTTCAAGTTTTGAGCGGTCCATTTAAAACCTGATTCAACTTCGCCCACACATTATAACAGTAAAGAACCATTCCATTCACGCAACTAACCTGACGGTATATTTACCCAATCCTGAATTGTGCCACGTAAAAAAATATATAATTTTCAGTTTTGTTATTTGTTTGGCATCCAAGAGCTTTAAATATTAGTAGCCGTGCAAATCAAATAATATCGTTTTAGGCTACCAAAAATTCAAATGGTGCTAGGACAAAAACAGTCATAAATATGCATAGTTAAAACTATTAAGTACTACCACAAATTAATTTTAAGTGCCTATCGACCTGGTTTTCAACGGTTATTAAGGTTGTAATTGGGGTAGAAAAAATTATTAGAAACTTATTTTTAGACTGGAATCTTGTTAATGAAAGAAAATAGAAATGAAGAAAAAATATCAATTCAGATGCAACTTAGTCGACTTTACGATGAATGGATGATTTCCGTTACTAACGGCGATTTGGAGGCAAGTGATAGCTTATGGCAGGAAATGGACGTCGTTTACCAGAAATTGCGGAATTACATTTTCTTAATGCAGCCGGATAATAAAGGAAAAGACCAATGAAAAATATTCCAAAACTGAAGTGGGTTAGGTAGTAAGTGTGAAGGTAATCCATTAGCTGCTGACAACCTTGACGCCTGCATAAATTTTTATACTGAAGTTTTGGGTTTAAAATTAACTTGTGCGACCAAAGCCTCTGGAAATTAAGGACACTGGAGCCTTCTGTGATCGTTTAAATGCGCTAAATTTTTTGTTTGAAGAAACATCTAGCCTACTTGGTGGATCCCAGGTCTTCGTACTTGATCCACAAGGTCATACATGGGAATTCCAAGGTTCAACCAATTAGCCTCCCCTCTTTAAATCAGACATTCCACAATTGCTCTAAGCTAATTTAAATTGTCCACTGTTAAACTACTGGAGAGAAGTTACTCAGATTTCCTGAAACCTTGATTAGGCTAAAGTAATTATATAACTGTTACTCTGAAACTGACTCCTTCCTAATTCTTCCCTTCAACTCCTGTGACCAGATTTACTGGAGAATAAATTTTTGACTGGGTTCAGCAGTAGGCGACTCTTTATTACAGTCATATTACTTGGAATACTCTCAATGTTGGGACCGGTTGGAAATGATATATTCATTCCATCCATTCCTAATATAGCAAATGGTCTCAATACCACGACGAACCTGGTATCCGTCTCCATTTCAGCGATTTTTTTGGGAAGTGCCATTGGTACGGTATTTCATGGCCCTCTCTCTGACCGATTCGGTCGAAAACCGGTCATACTCTGGATACTTGGAATTTACGCTATTTCTGCAACCTCAGCTGCTCTCTCACCAAACGTTGAAATTCTAATATTTTTTCGTTTTTTCCAAGGTGTTGCCCTGTCTGGCGGACGGGTATTGTCAGCCGCTGTCGCTCGCGACCTTTTTGATAAAGAAAGACTTGGCAAAGTTATGTCCGATATCATGTTTGTTGCAGCTATTGCTGCTGTTATTGCACCAATTGCTGGTGGTTTTACTGCCAAATATTTACCTTGGCAAAGTTCCCTAGTCTTCATGGCGATTTTCGGAGGGTTGGTCTTCATCTTATTCGCATTTATGTTCAAGGAGCGAAGTACCACTGGGCAGGAAAACACTCTGCAGCTCACAGTTTTATTCAAGAACATCGCGACTATAACTACCAATTACACATTTCAGATGTATAGCCTTTGTGGTGGGTTTATGTTGGCTGGCCTTGTCTTATTCCTCTCAGTCTCGGCAAACATCATAATTGAGTCATACGGGGTCTCCGCTGAATCTTATGGCTTTATGTTCGCGACTATCTCCTTGTGTTATCTAATTGGAACCCTCATCGGTGGCAAGATGGTAACAAGACTGGGCCTTAACCGTATAGTTGCCTGTGGTGTAATATTAGGCTTGATTGGTGGAACCACAATGTTGGCTATGGCCCTAATGGCGATACGAACACCAAACGCGGTAATTTTTCCAATGGGTATTTTTATATTCGGCCTAGCATTCGTAAATCCCAATACAGTTGCGGGGGCTTTGCAGCCATTTCCCAAAATTGCCGGGACAGCTTCATCACTTACAAATTTTATCAGAGGTATAATGGGAGCGGCGGTCTCCTTTAGTGCAACTTTCTACCGCCATGACGATGCCTTCGCCATGGCAGCCACCATATTTCTCTTAAGCTGTATGGCGGCCATTTTTTATCGATTTGGTATCCAAAATGGATTTAAAAGAATTGAATGATGAGAACAGGTATATCTATCTGTTTTAAACCTTATAACAGACCACTAAATATTTTCTAAGCGGCGGACCTTCGTCTATGCATTCAAATTTGTGTTTCCGTTTATATTTATTTGGCCACTAATCAACTGTTGGTTCCAAGGAAAATACCTATCATCCATTGGTCAAAAAGAATATCAATCTACGGCACTATAATAAGGTCCAACGAATGACTTCTTTTTCCAATCTTCCGTATCTTTGCATAATGGGCATACACGATCGCCAATACCTTGCGGATGGTATAGGTGTGAACAAAGCAGACATTTTTTTGTAATATAATCTACCGGCAACGTTGCCCCGAATATGCTTTTCCGTAAGCTTGCCATCACAAATTTACTCCAAATATATATTTCTATTAAGTGATTTGGAAATAAATCGATATGATAGCGCTCACATTACAGTGTCAAAGTCTTTCATACCCATACCTTTAAAAAATGATAGAGGTAAATAATTTTAAAATGTTGAATTTAAATTAATGCCTCTCAAAGATTAAAATTATTTACAAACTGACACCGAAAATCCTTTCGACACTAATAGTCTAACCGTTATTTTGCCAATGCCGTTATGAATAATTTAGGAGATTTAGTCATTTTTTAGTCGTGCTTTAGTTCTCTCACGACTTTCTATCATTGACGTCGTATCCTCCATATATGCCTTCATATAAGGCGTTTCCAAGTGATGCTGGAAAGCTGCTTCATCAGCATAAACCTCATACAAATTCACTGTGTTCTCATCATCTTCTGGTATTGAAATATCGAACCTTTGGCATTCTGGTTCGCTCGCCAAGACCCTTTCCCTATGTTCACGAGCACGTTTCACAAACGCATCAATTTCACCCTCAATAATCTGTAAATTTACAAAAAGTACGACAGACGGCATAATTCATCCCTTTCCATTTTTACGTCAACTATTAATAGCCGAACAAGAAATCATGATTAGTGATAGATTCGGCATCAGTATAATTTCTTAATTAAAGTGTCTGGATATCCTCTCACTAACTTAGGCAAATAACCTAGCTTAATACGAGCATGTCAAACTTTAAAACTCTAAGGGAACGTCTTGGGATGAACCGTTCCGAGTGCGCTCAATTCCTAAAGTTGAAATCTGCCGACGACATTACAATTATGGAAAATGACACAAAGGATATTCATCAAGAGCATCAGGAAAAGCTGGCAAGGCTCGACGCGATGGTTGAGACCGCCGTAATTTCAGAGGTGGATATATTTAGTCACTTAAATGAACGCGAAGTAATTTTAATAAGATTTTTGAACAATGAAGCATTCGCACTTTATGAACCAAGGTTATTTGATGAACTCGGTTCCTCAAGTGTTCATGGAAACTTTATTGCCAGAACAAAAAAAGCAATTGAGCGCATCGGCGGAGAAGTCACTGTGGCTTTCATGGACACAGAATTTTATGAGGCTTGGCTGGGGGTCAATGACTTTGATGACAGCAGAGAACTTCGCGTTGCCTGGGCCCGTCAACAGGCCAGGGGATTAGGTAAATAACTTAAGTCAGACAGATTGAATTACACCACCATCAACACGGATTACTGAACCGGTAATATAAGAGGCACAAACACTCATTAAAAAGACCGCTACCTCCGCAAACTCTTTCGCAGTTCCGAAACGACGAGCTGGGATTGAAGATCGCGAATTATCTCTAAATTCTTCATATGTCATGCCCTGCTTATTTGCAGAGGCTTCGTGAATTGAGGCAAGGCGCTCAGTATCAATGCGGCCCGGTAAAACCATATTTACTGTAATGCCGTCTTTAGCAACTTCATTTGATAAAGTCTTAGTAAAACCAACGACGGCCGAGCGAACAGTATTGGATACGGCGAGGTTCGGGATTGGCTGAATGACACCAGAAGAGGCGACCGTAAGAATTCGTCCCCATCCCCGCTCTCGCATTCCTTTTACGGCTGCTTCGGAGAGCCGTATAGTTGACATGAGAAGACTTTGGAGACTGCTCTCCCAGATTTCATCTGAAACCCCGATGCTAGAGGAAGGAGGGGGCCCACCGGCATTATTGAGAAGGATATCGATCTTCCATTCATGGGTAATCATTTCACATAGCTTTTCCACTGAAATACCATCAGATAAGTCGATTGAGTAAGCCTTAGCATCAACATTAAATTCTTCGCTTAATTCATCAGCCAAACTTTGAATATGATCAAGCCTCCGAGCCCCTACATACACGTTACAGCCTTCCCGTGCTAATACCCTAGCAATCTCTGCTCCAATACCCTGGGAACTACCCAGTACTAGTGCTCTCTTACCAATTAGACCAAGATCCATAATATCCTCCTTGGGTAAACCCCTAAATTCGATTTGTTCTCAGAGGTATCCATGTATAAAGTTAGAATAGTTTGTGAAGAAATCAATTAATAGAAAACGACACTTTTCATGAGAGATTTATTTTTACCTGGACGATCGACAGTTCATGCACCCAATGGGATGGCAGCCACTTCCCATCCACTTTCTACAAGCACTGCGCTCAAAATATTATTATCAGGTGGGAATGCGATGGACGCGGCAGTTGCCGCTGTCGCAGTTCAATGCGTCGTGGAACCTCAGTCAACAAGCATAGGTGGGGACTGTTTTTGCCTTTATTCTCCAAAAGGCCAGGAAGTAATCGCTTACAACGGATCAGGCATCGCACCAAAGGCAGCGGAGGTTGATTGGTATATCAAAAACGGTATCTCCAGCATCGAACAGCAGACCCCTCACTCTGTCACTATCCCTGGAGCGATCGATGCGTGGTGCCAACTTCTTGCCGATCACGGTACTCTGAGCTTCAAAGATGTTCTTTTACCAGCCATAGAATATGCCCGTAACGGCGCGCCAGTAAATCACCGCCAATCTTATGACTGGAGTTTATGTGAAGAACTTCTCTCCAAAGACCCGACGTCGCGTGAACAGTATCTCTTCGACGGCAAACCGCCCAAAACAGGAAGATTAGTTAAACTCCCCCTTCTAGCAAACACTCTTGAATATATAGCCAAGAATGGCAAAGAAGGTTTTTATAACGGATGGGTTGCCGAAGATGTTGTCGCTTACTTAGAAAGTCTTGGGGGATTACATACTCTGGAAGATTTTGCTTCCTATAGAGGTAAATATGTAGAATCTATCCATACTAATTACAGAGGATACGATGTCTACGAATGTCCGCCTAATGGTCAGGGAATTGTCGCACTTGAAGGTTTGAATATTCTCTCAGGATTTGACATGGCATCGTACGACCCTGTTTCTGCCAATCGCCTACACCTTGAAATTGAGGCAATGCGCCTCGCCTACCGAAATCGAAATTCCATACTAGGAGATCCTGATTTCGGAAACGTTCCAGTGGAAGAGTGGTTATCGGAAGAACACGCGTCAACTGAACGTGCCCAAATTAATTTAAGAAAAAGAATACCAAATATGCCTCCTACTAATCTTCCGAGACACAATGATACCGTTTATCTTACTGTCGTGGACAAGGACCGTAATGCGGTTAGTTTTATAAATACTCTATTTTCATCATTTGGTTCTGGTCTGACAGCACCAAAAAGTGGGGTTGTTCTTCAAAACCGTGGCCAGGGGTTTGTCATTGATCCTGGACACCCTAACTGCATAGCTCCCAACAAGAGGCCACTGCACACTATTATACCTGGAATGCTATTTAAGGATGGACGCGCGCAAATGCCTTTTGGTGTAATGGGTGGGCAATACCAAGCATGCGGTCACGTGCACCTTATAAGTAATCTGATTGATTACAAAATGGATCTTCAGGAGGCACTCGACTGCACTAGAGTTTTCCCGGATGTGGATGACCCGGAAGAACGAGTTCAGATAGAAACGGGGCTGCCACAGGATGTGGTAAGGGATTTAGAATCCAGAGGTCACAAGACTTATATTCCTGCACGCCCAATTGGCGGAGCACAAGCCATATGGATAGACTGGGATAATGGTGTTTTAAGAGGCGCATCTGAACCTAGAAAGGATGGCATGGCGATTGGATACTGAGTAGCGAGGATCTTATAGAACACCGCTACCCATTAAGCACGAAAAGGACAAACTGCCAATTTTCCATTCACGCCTCAACATAGATACTGGCCAAATTTAATTACCTATAAACTTGGGGGATCTTTTTTCCATAAAAGCCCTTCGCCCCTCTTTATAGTCTTGGCTCGACGTACACTTTTGCATCCATTCGCTACAAAGTTCCTGATCCCAATCACCCGAAATCTTGCTTACCTGACGAGCGATTTCTTTGGCTGCCAATACAGAAAGTGGAGCATTTTTTACGATAGTGGCCGCGTATTGAACAGTGAAGTCTTCTATTTCTGAATTCTCTACGAGATGGTTTACAAGACCCATGCCGTGCGCTTCTTCTGCAGAATATCTCCGCGCCGTCATTAATATTTCTTTTGCCGAAGAGAGCCCGACAGCCTCGACCACCCATCTTGTAAAGTTGGGGCCGTAGCAAATTCCCAAGCGAGCAGCAGGAACGGAAAATATTGCATCTTTAGAACAAATTCTAAAATCACAGGCACAGGCAAGTGCAACACCACCTCCCATACAATAACCTTCGATCATTGCTATTGTTGCTTTGGCGCAATCTTTCAACCCTTGGTACATTTGGTTTGATGTGGTTTCGTACATCTTAACACCCTCAGGTGTAGACCTGATTTTCTCAAACTCTGATATATCTGCCCCTGAAACAAACGATTTGCCCCCTTCACCTTTAATAATTAGGACACGGACTTCATCATTTTCTTCGTGTTCCTTTATACATTCGGCAGCACGCTTCGCCATCTGGAGAGATACAGCATTACGCTTTTCTGCGTTATTGAAGATTATCCACCCTATACCGTTTTCGGTTCGGGAAACTAGTTTCTCATTCATAAGGTAATCCTGTAATCGATGTGTAATAAAAATTTAAGAAACAAATTCTTTCTCAAATGTTGGCGGAAGAGAGTGGGAGTCGAACCCACTAAGACCGTCTTACGGCCTTCACTGGTTTTGAAGACCAGCCAGCACACCGGCACAGATTCCCTTCCCCATGCCGGTTTTACCGAGGTTTTAAAATTTTGCAAGACGGAACAAATGCCAAATTGCCACTTTGATCACTCAACCATACAGTATAGCGTTCATGATTTGATCTGTCTTTCCGGTATCTTCGCGCCCGAATAGGTTGACGTCGCAGACCGGCGCCAATCAGTGAGCCAGTCGGGCAGTCATCGTCCGCCAGAAAAGAGTTGCGGCATATCTCTCCCTGTACCAGGCTAAAGCTTCGGAAGCCAGACTCTCCCGAATTTCTGGGTGTCGGCCGAGGAAGCGGGCGGTGCTGATCAACTGGTTGACGTTGCCGAACGGCGCGTAGTGAACACACGGCACGAAATAGTTCCTAAGTTCGGCGAAATCCAGCTGTAGTAGAGTGGTCTTTGCGGCAATGGCTTCGAAAATGCGGAAATTTATGGTGTGTTCCTGGCTAACAACGAGCCCACTACTGATGGTGGTATACCCTCGCTTGAGTAGTTCGATATAACCTTTCTGCCCGACACTGTTTTCGGCGGACTTGTCAGTGAATCGGTGGAATAAGGGTAGCCCCGCATCCAACAGGTGGGCGAGCCAAAGGTCCCGATAACCCCTGCGGGCACCTACGAACAGGAGTTCCAGATCCTTTTTCTCCACCTTGATGTCGTCCATCTGGACAAAATCCACTGGAAGGACCGGCCCTACCAAAACCGGGCAGTTAAGCCGTGCCACGTCCAAATAGGTGTGCTCATTCTGGGAGAGGATTAGGTCGGAAATGGAGCTCCAATATTCAGCGTAGTTGGGTAGAGGTTGGTGGGCATCTATGATCAGTGTCACCAGCTTGAACCCGTAGGTCGCCTTTAAGCGCCCTAATTCCTCGCGGTCGATACACTGCTGGCCGCCCATGAATGTGCCTTCGAAGAAGACGATACTTGGACGGAAGCTATCAAGATGCGCTTCCAGCGCCTCAATACCCCGGCTCAGGGTCTCATCGGACCGTGGTTCAACTAGATGAAAATTCTCGGTGTGAATGGCGTCGGCCTCATGCACTTCGAATTTCTTGAAAGCCGCCGCGCCTGTTCCCTTGAGATGTAGGTATATGACATATTCATCCCAGTCGGGCGCGCAACGGACAAATTGCGGTGCCACCAAAAGTACCGATTGGTCGTCGCCGCTCGTTCCTGCCCCAAAAACCTCTGATTTGGACGGTTCCGGGAATGCGCCAGAACGCCATTTTTCCAGTGCCTCAGTATAGGTCTTAAGAAAATAGGTCTCGATTTTTGGGTCCAGTCGGTCGCCAGCCATTCCAACTTCCGGACAAGGTGATAGATAGTTCAACAAATCCGGATAGGTTTTCGCCAAAGCCTCGTAATAGGCTTTGGTGGTTTTTTCATCCACAATGTTGCCTTGGTACTCACCAAAACGGGTGGATCGGGTAAAAATGATTGGAAAATCGATGATAGCTTTTTCAAAGACCGCTCTAGCCTTGGCGGGCTCGTCCGTATGTGCGAAGGCGCGGGCCAGATAGTAATAGGCGTGTGGGTTCCAGGGATTGGCCTCCAGACTGTCAAACAGGAAAGGGATCGCTCCCGGTGGATTGCCTCCATCAAAAATTTTCAGAGCTTGCCCCATTAACTCGTGGCTGCGCCCCACTTCACTGTCAACAGCTGACTGGTCCGCGGTCCCAAAGTTGATGGCCGGATAGGGTCCACAAGTGCCGTCTTCAGCAAAAATAAATGGTAGCCGATCCTGGGCGAGTGCCAGAGTTTCCTTGGCCAATGCAACCCCGCCAACGGCGTTCAAAGCGCGGGCCAGATAGTAATAGGCGTCCGGATTGCCCTTCTGGAATCCTAAAGCCTGTTCTAGGTTCAAAATCGCCTCACCAGGATTGTCCGCGTTAAGTGCCGCGATGCCTCGCTGAACCAGCCTATGGCTTTTTTCCACCGGCGTCGGATTAATCTTTTCCGCGCGCATATCCTTATGTTCCAGAAACAAGAGACCAGAAGGTTACCCAGATCCGGAAGGGTTGGCTCATAACGTTGGAGGTATCCCGTAACATATTGATAATAAACCTGGTTATACGCATAAATCGCATTTTTCACGGTTTTAAGCAATCTCTAGGCTGGGTTACCCACGAAAATCGTTTAAATTATGGATTTTTGTTCTATCTTGATTCGCGCATATCCTTATGTTCCAGAAACAAGAGACCAGAAGGTTACCCAGATCCGGAAGGGTTGGCTCATAACGTTGGAGGTATCCCGTAACATATTGATAATAAACCTGGTTATACGCATAAATCGCA
>Ga0315338_1003629_pt1 | contig 13229 bp, 11 predicted proteins | sample ASW8metaG_FD_204518 | JGI IMG/M metagenome (GOLD analysis project Ga0315338, IMG submission 204518) | Ammonia-oxidizing marine archaeal communities from Monterey Bay, California, United States - ASW #8 | ecosystem: Environmental > Aquatic > Marine > Coastal | place: USA: California | collected... | reverse complement strand
TACGCTTGGGTCTTTCTGCGCGCCAATGAGCTGCCCTATTTGGTGGCTTGGCGGATTCCGCCACAAGATATTGTGGAATTTTCGCCGAAACCCTATTGAAACGACCCCCGATGGCTGCCATACTCCGCCTTCGTCGCTTGGTTGGATGCCGCCTATGGGATGGCTCCCGAGCCTGGCGAGAAGAGTTGGTTAGGTCGCATGGAGGGCCCCGCAATGACGTACACACCGATCCGCAATGAACACGGCTCCGTGGAGCAGGAGGCAGCGACTCCAGTTTCCACTTTCGATGGGATGCCGTCACCGGATGCGGGGATCGCATCGACCACTGCCATGCAGGTCCGCAAGCGCAATGGTGGGCTCGAAACGGCAGACGTCATGAAGATCGTGCGGGCCATAGAGCGCTCTGCGGGGGGCCTCCCCGAGGTTGACCCTCTGCGGATCGCAACACGGACCATCAGCGGCCTGTATGACGGTGCCACGACCAGCGAGCTGGACGAGCTGTCCATCCGTACGGCGGCATCGCTGATCGCGGAGGAGCCGCAGTACTCCAAGCTTGCGGCTCGCCTGTTGGTGGTGTACTCCGACAAAGAAGTGCAGAACCAGGACATCCACTCCTTCTCCCAATCGGTGAAGGCAGGGCATAACCTGGGACTGATCGACGACGGCGTGGCTAGCTTCGTCGCGGAGAACAGCCGCAAGCTCAATGATGCCATCGACGGGGCGCGCAGCTCACTGTTCGAATATTTCGGCGTTCGTACGCTGTACGATCGCTACCTGCTGAAGCATCCGGAAACACGCGAGTCTATCGAGACCCCGCAGCATTTCTTCCTACGTGTCGCCTGCGGATTGGCCCAATCGCCCGGCGAGGCCATCGATCTCTATCAGCTCATGTCTAATCTCGACTACATGCCGAGCTCCCCTACCCTCTTCAACTCCGGCACACGGCATCCGCAGATGTCGTCGTGCTATCTGCTGGACTCCCCGCAGGACGACCTTGAGTCGATTTACAACCGGTACACGGACATCGCCAAGCTCTCGAAATTCGCCGGCGGCATCGGCGTGTCGTTCTCCCGCGTTCGCTCACGTGGTTCGTTGATCCGCGGGACGAACGGCAAGTCCAACGGTGTGGTTCCATGGCTGAAGACACTGGACTCCTCGGTAGCCGCGGTGAACCAGGGCGGCAAACGCAAGGGAGCGGCGTGCGTGTACATCGAAGCATGGCACGCGGACATCGAGGACTTCCTCGAGTTGCGGGACAATACCGGGGACGAGATGCGCCGCGCACACAATCTGAATCTGGCCAACTGGGTGCCCGACCTGTTTATGCGCCGCGTGGAAGAAGATGCGGTGTGGTCGCTGTTCGACCCGAAGGAGTTGCCGGAGCTGGTCGACACCTACGGCGACGAGTTTGAGCAGATCTACACACAGGCAGAGGCCGACGAACGCTTCGACCGACAGCTACCTGCCCGCGAACTGTACGGACGGATGATGCGGACGCTCGCACAGACGGGCAACGGATGGATGACGTTCAAGGACGCGGCGAACCGCAAAGCAAACCAGACACTGCGCCCAGGCAATGTGGTGCACCTGTCAAACCTGTGCACCGAAATCCTCGAGGTCACGAACAACGAGGAGACCGCGGTGTGCAACCTTGGCTCGGTGAACCTTGGCCACTTCGTGGTGGACGGGGCGTTCGACTTCGAGCGCCTTGGCTCCGTGGTCCGCACGGCGGTCCGCTACCTCGACCGGGTAGTTGACATCAACTACTACCCGACCGACGCCTCCGCTTTCTCCAACAGCAAGTGGCGCCCGGTGGGACTCGGAGTCATGGGATTGCAGGACGTGCTCTTCAAGATGCGCCTGCCCTTCGATGATCCCCGTGCCGTGGAGATGGCGGCTCGCATCCAGGAAGAGGTCTACTTCTGGGCGCTGCGCACGTCTAACGAGATGGCAGAGGCCGTCGGCCCGCACGAGACATTTGCGGACACCCGAACGGCCGAGGGCAACCTGCAATTCGACCTGTGGGGCGTGACACCGCCGGACACGAAGCGGTGGGATGATCTGCGAGGCCGTATTAAACAATTCGGCCTGCGCAACTCGCTGCTGATCGCCATCGCCCCGACGGCAACGATAGCGTCGATAGCTGCCGCCTACGAGTGCATCGAGCCGCAGCTCTCGAACCTGTTCAAGCGGGAGACCCTTTCGGGCGAGTTCCTTCAAGTGAACAACTACTTGGTTGAGGATCTGAAAACCCACGGGCTGTGGACAGAGGAGATCCGGGCGCAGATTAAGCGTGGCGAGGGATCGATCCAGGAGGTCGCGGCTATCCCCGAGGACCTGCGTGCGCTGTACCGCACGGCGTGGGAGCTGCCGCAGAAGGCGCTGATTGACATGGCGGCCGCACGTGGGCCGTACATCGACCAGAGTCAGTCGCTGAATCTATTCATGGCTGCGCCCACCATCGGCAAGCTATCGTCCATGTACCTGTACGCCTGGAAGGCGGGACTGAAGACGACGTACTACCTGCGCTCACGGCCAGCTACGCGAATCATCCAGACGACCACGGCGGTAGACAAAGCTGAGGCGTACACCGATGAAGAAGCGATCGCCTGCTCTCTGGAGAACCCGGAAGAGTGTGAGGCCTGCCAGTAGGCCTCGCCAAGCACACGTTTAGCGCACCTGCGACGTTCTACCTCGCGCAAACGCGGGATGATCCTGCTGGAAACTGCCCCTCCGCCCTCTAGCTATTAGTACCGTTGGACCAGCTAGGCTCTCTGGAGGGGCGCCCGCTCTGCGCATACCCAAGTGAAGGAAATGGCATGTTACTTGAACCAGGAATGGACCTCACTCTCCGCCCGATGCGCTACCCGGACTTCTACGAGATGTACAAAAACGGGATTCGTAATACGTGGACGGTGGACGAGGTCGACTTCTCGGACGATCTGAAGGATCTGCACCAGCACATCAGCGAACCGGAGCGCCATCTGATCCATCGCCTTGTTGCCTTTTTCGCGACGGGCGATTCGATCGTCTCGAACAATTTGGTGCTGAACTTATACAAGCACATCAATTCGCCGGAGGCACGGCTGTTCCTGTCTCGACAACTGTACGAGGAGGCGCTGCACGTGCAGTTCTACCTCACTCTGCTCGACAGCTACATTCCAGACATCGAGGAGCGGCACGAGGCATTCAGGGCGATCGACACGATTCCGTCGATACGTCGCAAGGCCGAGTTCTGCTTCCGCTGGCTCGACTCGATCCACGACCTGAAAGAAACGGACACGGATGCGGCGAAGCGCCACTTCCTGCTGAATCTGATCTGCTTCGCCACGTGCGTGGAGGGTTTGTTCTTCTTTGGAGCCTTCGCCTACGTCTACTTTATGCGCTCCAAAGGTCTACTCAACGGTCTGGCCTCGGGCACCAACTGGGTCTTCCGCGACGAAAGCTCGCACATGCGATTCGCCCTCACCGTCGTGGAGAAGGTGCGCGAAGAGTACCCACAGTTGTGGGATGAAGAGCTGGAACAGCAGATCGTCGCCATGATCGAGGACGCCGTCGACTGCGAGACGCAGTTCGCGGAGGACCTGCTTGAGGGCGGGGTCGCCGGGCTGACCGTGGCTGAAGTGCGCCAATACCTGGAGCACGTCGCGGACCAGCGCCTCGGGAACCTGGGCATGGCGCAGCATTTCGGTACGCGCAACCCGCTGACCTTCATGGAGTTGCAAGACGTGCAGGAACTGTCGAACTTCTTCGAACGTCGTGTCTCCGCCTACCAGATGGCAGTCACGGGCCAGGTCTCCTTCGACGAGAGTTTCTAGCCCGCCGCCTCGATAGAATCCGTTTCGGCACGCGAGGGTCGAGGTTCGCAGTGCAACGGAGGAGTCATGCCGAATGCGATGCTAGATGGAGTGCGGATCGAGTACCAGGAAGTAGGCGCCGGGTTTCCCGTCGTTTTTTGCCACGAGTTCGCGGGCAGCATGGAGAGTTGGGCCCCACAGGCCAGCTTCTTCTCCCGGCGCTACCGAGTGATCACGTACAACGCACGTGGGTACCCGCCCTCGGGCGTGCCCCGCTCTCCTGATGATTATTCACAAGCACACCAGGTAGAGACCCTTTATCAGCTGCTCGACCATCTAGGCATCGAGAGTGCGTTCATCTGCGGCCTTTCGATGGGGTCGCACACGGCCCTCAACTTTGGCCTCGCGCACCCCGAGCGCTGCCACGGCCTAGTTGCGGCAGGCGCCGGTACGGGGAGCGCCGACCCCGGTCTGTTCAGGGAGGAAGCGGACAGGCGTGCTGACTCGCTCGCGCAAAGCGGCATGGTTGGCCAGGAGGCGTACCTGGCAGGGACAACGCGCATCCGTTTCCAGGAGAAAGACCCGATCGGCTGGGAAGAGTTCGCACGGTTATTCCACGGCCATTCAGCCGAGGGGTCCGCTAACACGTTGAGGGGATTCCAGGGCAGACGGCCGTCGCTATATTCATTGGAGGCTGAACTACGCAGTTTGCTCGTGCCCACACTAATCGTCGTGGGCGACGAAGATGACCCATGCTTGGAACCGGCTTTGTACCTGAAGCGAACGATCCCTCGTAGCGGCATATTGATGCTGCCGCAGACGGGTCATGCATGCAACATTGAGGAACCCGCGCTGTTCAACCAGGCGCTCACCGACTTCTTCGCGCAAGTGGAGGCGGGCCGTTGGGGACCGCGGCCGGCCGGAAGCGGGGATGCCTGGGCGACAATAACGTCCGGGCCGCGCAGCTAGGAATCTAGGACGGCGAATCCCTCGATCTCTATCAGGTACTGGGGCTGTGCAAGCGCCTTCACCACAACCATGGAACTCACCGGCAGCGCGTGGTCGCCCCAGCATTCGTTCTGGGCGGCGCGGGCAGCATCCAGGTGTTCCTCCGAAGTGAGAAATATGGTGAGTTTCACGTAGCTGGAGAAGGTGCCTCCGACCGCCTCGATGGCGGTCAGCAGGTTCGCGTACACCTGTCGGGCTTGAATGAGCGGGTCGTTCGGGCCCACAACTGCTCCGCTCACATCGCGCGCAGTTTGGCCCGCCACCCAAACGGTGTTCCCAGATCTGACGACGTGGGCGTAGCGCCCTCCTGGTGGCAAGGAGAGCCCTGGTGGGTTGTAGCGTTCGGTGGGAGCCATTCATACCTCCTAATCATTCGGCGCCGGGAAGTATGGTGCAATGTCAGCAACATGTCCATGTGGGGCTCGCGGGCATTGCCAAGAGCATGCTGGCGACCAATGGCGAATGAAAGGAATGACGCGCCGTGGAGACCCCCCGCGCCCGCATCATGCACAAACTGCTCACTCCGCAATCAGCGAGCCCCACGTAGCTAGGCCCGGTGGTAGACGGGTATGGCAGCGCCCCTAATCGAGCGGGCGCGGTCCGAGGCGAGGAACAGTATCACCTCAGCGAGATCGGCCGGCGGTACCCATGCGTCGAATGCGGTGTCAGGCATCGCTTCGCGGTTCGCGTCGGTGTCGACCACGCTCGGCAGCACCGCGTTGATGGTGATGTCGAAGTCTTTTACCTCGTCTGCGGCCGCTTGTGTGAGCAGGATGACCCCACCCTTGCTGACGGCATAGGGCGCAATCATGGCGCTTCCCTGCAGTCCGGCGCGGGCCGCCACACTCACGATGCGCCCATAATTGGCGGCTTTCATCAGCGGCAGCGCATGCTTGATGCAGAGGAAAGCCGATCGCAGATTAAGATCGAGCATGGAGTCCCAGTCCACCACCGACGTGTCTTCCACCGCAGGCCCGAAGCGGAACCCTCCCGCCACGTTCAGCAGTATCTGGGGCCCTCCGGAGCGCGCGGCTGCGGCGAATAGGGATCGTACCGATGCTTCATCGGTCACGTCAGTCTGGTGGAACGTGAGCCGGGCAGCCCCATCGCCGAGCGCGTCGAGCAAGGCGGGTTCCGGCGGCACTCGGTCCGCTACGATCAGCGTCGCTCCTGCGGCGATCGCCCGGGCAGCGACGGCCGAGCCAACGACCCCCGAGCCGCCAGTGAGCACCACCTGACGATCTTGGAGCTCCACGGGCTAACCAAGCCTCCAGGAAACTACCCGGTCGGTTTGAGCGATCATCGGTCGCACCCGGCTCTTGCTACTGCTCCAGGGTGCTTTCTGCGAACACCTCGTCGAGCCTGAGTTGGCGCGGCGTCAGCCCCTGCTCGTGAGAGTACTGCGCTGCCGTCTCCAACACCGCGCGATTCGCGACGATGCCGTGCTGAACCAAGGGGCTGGCAAGCTTTGCCTTTGCATCGCGCGGGAGCAGGCCTGCCTCGATGTAATAGTCGACATGATCCATCCGCCGTGCCGTGGCGACAGAGTTTGCTCGCACAAACGTCTTGAGCACGTTCAGTATGGCCCACGGGTGCGCCTCGGCGATTTCACGCTTCATCACCATGCCGTGGTTGATCGGATAGAGCCCAGTCTTTTCGTAGAAGCGGATGCCTTCGGCTGCGGTGTCGGGAAAGAGCGGCTTAATGTCTGGGTGGTTCCACAGATCCGCCGTACTGCGGTCGATGAGGTTCGGGTCGACTATGTAGAGCAGAGTTGCATCGAGCTCTCCCGAGAGCATCATCCCCCCGATGTTCTTCTCAAGCGGGATCTGGTTGACAGTCACGCCCGGAGGTGCCTTGAATCCAGTGGCGCCACCGTGGCTTTGCTCGGGAACGCGCTCCATCCAGAACTCCATGTCCTTGGGCTCGACGCCGAACTCATGCTGGAGTATGCCTCTCGTCCACAGCGCCGCGGTCTGCTGGTACTCAGGCACACCAACCTTCTTGCCCTTGAGGTCGGCGGGACTATCGATACCGCTATCCTTCCGGACGAGCACGCCGGTGTGAAAGAAGCGACGCGTCGTGAATACGGGTAAGCCCACCCATCGCGTGTCCCCGTTGGCAATCGCCATGATGAGCGACGAAAAGGACATCTCAGATACGTCGAAGTCCGCGAATCGTAGCTGACGCCAGAACAGCTCGGAAGCATGAACCGGGCTGGGGACAAGGTTTATACCATCGGGCTTGACCGTGCCATCGAAGATGGGCCAGGTCCGTGGGTTCGAAGCCATTCCGATGCTGAGCGTGATATCCACTGAAGCGCCTCCTCTTTTCCGCTCTCGGCGGGTCGGCGATATGTAACCCCCTGGCCGCGGCAGTGTCAACCCGGTTCCATCGAGCAACCGGTCACGCCGAGACGGCGGGGAGGCCAGTTTTCTTGGGCGATGCGACCGACTGACCAGGCTCGCGGCCATTACCAGCGGCTCGCTAGTCGCCCACTAGCTTCCCGATTTCGAGAAGGGCCTCTGGCGATGGCGAGAGCGTTCCTGCCTCGACGCGGTGCACGAGCGTCGTCACGGCATCGCAATACGGCGTCGGTATCCCGTGTGTACTTCCCTTGCGAGCCACGAACCCGCTGAAATAGTCGATCTCAGTGCGGCGACCACGCAGGACGTCCTGCAGCATCGACGTTGTTGCGTCATCGCTCACCTTCTCGGCGCGTGCCGCCAATGCCTGGTTCACGCTATGCGAGATCCCCTCCGCTCCAGCGTGCACGTCAGCGGCATCATAGTCTCCCATGACCCTGGCCAGCGGATATCCCTCGGCCTCTGCCACGCGAAGCACTTCGGATGCAACCGCGATCATGGTGCGCCGAGCGTTCGGGTCCGCTAGAGCAGCGGCCGATCGCAAACCACCGATGCCAGAGACGGGGTTGATCATGGTGTTGTTGGCGAGCTTGGACCAGCGCTCGTGCAAGAGGTCGTCGATGGGTTTCGCTGGCCACACAGCATCGAGAACTGACGCTACCTCGCTGGCCTTGGTCCCGGCGGCGGATGCGTATTCGCCAACGTAGACGCCCGGCAGGTCGCCTGCGGAGGTCGCGCGGCTCACAGACATCGTCTCGGTGACGTGCCCAGGCTCGAGCAGCACCGCGTTGATGAGAATGACACCACCCACGATGCGACTTGCCCCAACCAACGGAGCGATCCATTCTTCGTTGATGCTGTTCTGCATGCTCACGACGATGCCGCCTGCAGCCAGGTACGGCGCAACCCGTTGCATGGCCTCCAGCGTGTCGTAGGACTTGACGCTGAGGAATAGTAGATCGATCGGCGCGGTGAATGTGGGGAGTTCGTCAGGCGAAACGACCGCGGGCCAATACGTGCGGCCTCCTCCAGGTGTGTGGATGGTGAGGCCGCGCTCGGCGATGGCTCGCCGGTGGGGCTCCCAAGGCTCCACGAGGGTCACATCGTGGCCTGCGGCATGGATGCGCGCCCCGACCTGGCTGCCGATCGCGCCGGCGCCGTACACCGCCATCTTCTTAGCCGTGCCTAGCCTCCCTCATCTCCAGCAGGCGCCGCGGATCAGAACGCGCCACCCTGCTTGCGGCTGTCCACCACGCCCTGGGCGCGCGGGCTGATCTGCGAGCGTACCCGGATGTTCAAGAGCGACGGTTTGCGCGAGGCCAGCGCCCGATCGAGTGCGGGCACAAGCTCATTCGGCTGCTCCACAAGCTCACCATGAGCGCCGAGGCCTTCAGCCAACAAGTCGTACCGCACCGGGGAAAGATCGGTAATCACTGCCTTGCCGTAGAGTCCGACCTGGATGTTCTTGTCGATGCCCCACGCTGCGTCGTTGCCCAACAGTGTGACGATATCTAAGCCATGTCGCACCGCAGTGTCCAGCTCCATGGCCTGGAACCCAAAGGCGCCGTCGCCGATGATGCAGAAGACACGGGACTCCGGCCGAGCAAGCTTGGCGGCGATGGCGATAGGCACGGCGGAGCCGAGCATGCCGAGGTTCGGCAGGTAGTACCAGCTTCGTGGCCGGCGCGCCGGTAGATATGCGCGTCCGTAGTAGGCGTAGTCCCCACCATCGAAAACGAGTATGTCATCGTCGCGCAGGTATCGGCTCAGCGTGCTGTGCACGAACATGGACCGCAACGGCACCTCGTCGGTGACGTACTCCTCGATCCGCTCCCGGCCCTCCTCGACCGCATCATGGAATCGTTGCAGCCAAGGGAGCTCTTGCCACTCGTAGCTCAGCGCCGCGTCGGTGAGCTGAGCCACCACTGGGCCCACGTCGCCTACGATCCCGATGTCGACACCTCTGTTGCGCCCCACCTGGACCGGCGATGGCTCGACCTGGATCACCGTGGCACCGGCCGGTACGATGGGCTCGAATCCGAACCCGATAGTGAAGTCCAGCAGTTTGCCTAGGAACAGCACGCAGTCCGCTTCTCGTATCAGGTTGGCCGCGCGGTGCTGGCTGAGGTCGAAGAAGCCGAAGCAATATGGGTGCTCGTCCGATACGAGCCCTCGTGCCGCCTCCTCGGTCATGATCGGGAGTTTCGTTGTCTCCACGAAACGCTCAAGCACTGCGCCCCAGTCGCCATACGCTGCAGGCGTGCCCGCGACGATCAATGGCCGCTCCGCGGCACGTAGTAGGCGAATGGCCTCCGCGATCTGCTCCTGACCACCGAGAATCGGGCCCTGATGGCGCGTCGAAGCTGCGCCGACGAAGCGAACCATGTCGTCTTCCACCCGTTGCGTCTGCACATCGATGGGCACGGTGAGGTGGACCGGGCCACGGCGCCCTTCGAATGCGGTACGTATGGCCAGCGCCATATAGTCGGGGATGCGCGCGGCATCACGAACCAGCCACGCGCCCTTGGTCACGGGCTTGGCCATGTTGATCTGGTCGATCTCCTGCATGATGCCGCGATCGTAGTTGCGCAGATCCGCAGAGCCAGCGATGTTCAGCACGGGGCTCTCGGTTGACATGGCATGAGCGAGGCCCGGGATGGCGTTGGCGTGCCCCGGAGTGGTGAACAGCGTCACGCCGAGTTTGCCGGTGATACGACCCCACGCGTCAGCCATGTGCACGGCCGCTTGCTCATGCCTGCAGTCGATCAGCTTAAAACCGTCGTCCGCCAGTGCGTCGAGCAGCGGCAGGACGTGGTCACCCGCGAGGGTGAAGATAGTGTCCACTCCCTCGTTGCGGAGCGCGCGGATGATGATTTGACTTCCGGTGAGTGCCATCGGGCTTAGTACAGGAAGTCTCCACCGTTGACCACCATCATCTGCCCGGTCATGAAGTCGCTGTCAGCGGATAGCAGATGCACCATGGTGCCGGTGAGGTCGGCCGGGACCTCTTCACGGTCCAACGGGCGATACCGCGGGTTGCGCGGCGGCGCGCTATCGGACATGCCAAGCTCCGCACCGCTGTTGGTATAGCCCGGCGCCAGCGTGTTCACGGTGACGCCGTACTGCCCCAGCTCCTTCGCGAGCGAGCGCGTCATGCCCCAGACGGCTGCCTTCGACGACACGTAGTGGGGGAAGCCGGTCGTGCCATTCAGGATGGTTGATGAGCCAATGTTGATGATCTTCCCGCTGCCTTGATCTTTCATGTAGGGAAACACGGCTCGTGCGCACAGGAATGTGCCTTTCACGTTGACTTGGAACAGCCGATCCCATTCGCCGAGGTCCACGTCCATGAATGACTGGCGTGATAGCCCGTCGTAGATCGCCGCGTTGTTCACCAGACAGTCGATGCGTCCGAATCGCTCGAACGTTCTAGCCGCCATGTCGTTGGCCTGCGCCTCATCGGATACGTCGACGTGCAACGGCAACACCTCGGCACCGGCGGTGCGGACAAGGGCGGCGGTCTCCTCGCAGTCCTTCAGGTCCGCCACGACGAGCTTGGCTCCTTCCTCAGCGGCGCGTACCGCGTAGGCCTGGCCGATGTGGTGGGCCGCGCCGGTGATGATGACGACTCGGTCTTTCAGTCGATCCATGGCTACAACCCATACAACGCGACGGAGTTGTCCCAGAGCACTTTGGCCTTGGAGGCGCCATCGACCGTATCCAGGTTCCGGAAGATCTCGATAGCATCAACTTCGCTAGAGGTGTCCGTGTGCCCATAGTCGGTTCCCATGACCACATTCTCGTCACCTACATACTCGAACACATAGGAGAAGTCGTCGTCGGTCTGCGCGGAGACGTAGACGGCGTACTCCTTGAATGGATTGTCCGGCATATACGTTCCGTTCTGGAGCGCCCGGCGCTTCACCTCGTGTATCACCCATGGCACCCACTGGGCCGAAGATTCGATGAACCCCCATCGTAGCTTCGGGAAGGTGCGCGGCAGATCGCTTAGCAGCAGACCATGGCAGCCATGGATCGTCGGCATGCGGAACTGCGGCATGCCGCCACTGGGGTCGTAGGGCGTGGTGATGGCACTGAACAGATGGTCGCTGGCGTTGGCGATGTGGATGGTGATGGTCATGTCGAGGCGCTCGGCCTCGGCGTAGAAGGGATAGAAATAGGGGTCCAGCATGAACCGGTCCCCATCGAAGGGCTTCATGACCACGCCAACGGCACCGTTGTCTTTGGCGAAGCGCATCATGTCGATGGCGGACGGTATGTCGGTGAGCGGCAGAACGCTCGCCCATCGCAGCCGACCCTGCCCCTGCTTCCATACCTCGGCCATCCATTTGTTCCAGCTGGTGGTGAGCGCGACGTCAATCTCGGGCCTGCGGGTGATCTCGCGGATCCACAACGTGTTGTGAAGCACCTGCATGTCGACACCCAGTTCGTCCATGTGTTTTAGGCGGAGTCCCACATCATCCATCTCGCGCGCCTCGGGTGCCGTCATCAGGTGACGTCCGGAGCGGTCAGAGAGAGCTCGCAGCTGCTGTTCGTTTAGTGTGGGCAGGCGTAGGCCGACCATCTTGCCATCGACGACCCAATGCTGGCGGGTGGGGTCGTCCGCGGAGGTGAACAACTTTGGGCGGAACTTCTGGTCCGCGCCTTCCATGAACTCCCACGTGTGCTCGGACTCGATCACGTGAGCATCCGCGTCGATAGCCTTCGTGCGAATTTCTGTTGCCATGGCTAACTCCTTATAAGGCGGACCAAGACCTGCTGGCATTCTCCGCCAATCCCCTTGGCGGGGCAACCATCGGCGCCGGAGGCGGCTATACTGCCGCTTCACTAGAGTTCGCGGGGGGAGTAGACCGTGGCCAACCTATCCGGATCAGTGGCGATCGTCGGGGTCGCCGAGTCAGACGAGATCGGCCTGGTTCCGGGCAAATCCGCCCTGCAACTCCACGCCGAAGCGGCGCACAACGCCTTGGCGGACGCGGGCCTCGACAAAAGCGATGTCGACGGGCTGCTGACGGCGGGTTACTCCACGTACGACCTTGGCGAGTACCTGGGCATCGCGCCACGCTACACCGACAGCACGACGGTGGGTGGCACATCGTTCGTAATCCACGTCGGCCATGCCATGGCAGCCATCGCTGCGGGGTTCTGCGAGGTTGCGTTGATCACCCACGGCCAGGCAGGGCGAAGCGCACGTGCCCGCGTGGACCGCGACGCGAACCTGCCTACCCAGCAGTACGAATTCCCGTACGGCATGATCGGCATGCCAATCAACTACTCCATGGCCGCAACGCGGTACATGCATCAGTACGGGGAAGAGCGCACGCGCCAGGCGCTGGCGGAGATTGCCGTGTCCACGCGCAAGTGGGCATTGCTGAACCCGAAGGCACTGATGCGCGACCCCATGACCTTCGAGGACTACCACGCGTCTCGTTGGGTCTCGTGGCCGTTCCACCTGTTCGACTGCTGTGTGGTCACGGACGCGGGCGCGGCGGTGGTCGTTACGAGCGCCGAGCGCGCGCGGTCGTTGGCCAAGAAGCCAGTCCCCGTGCTCGGTGTCGCGGAGTATCACGACCATGCCGGCATCAGCCAGATGCCGGACCTAACGGTTACGCCGGCGCACATCACCGGCCCCGCCGCGCTCCAGATGGCGGGGGTGACGCACGCCGACATCGACCTGGCCATGATCTACGACTCCTTCACGTACACGGTGCTCACGACCATCGAGTCGCTGGGCTTCTGTGGTCCGGGCGAGGGCCCCGACTTCGTCGCCGGTCAGCGCACCGCACCGGGAGGCGATTGGCCGCTCAACACGAGCGGCGGAGGGCTCTCCTACACGCACCCTGGCATGTATGGCATCTTCCTGATCGTGGAGGCCGTCCGGCAGCTCCGGAGGGAAGCGGGGGATCGCCAGGTGCAGGATCTCGAGCTGAGCTTGGTGAACGGAACAGGCGGGGCTCTTTCGGCGACCGGCACGATCATCTTGGGGGTGGGTTAACCATGGCAGATCCATACAGCAAGCCTCTGCCGACGCCACAGC
>Ga0315338_1003628_pt1 | contig 13230 bp, 6 predicted proteins | sample ASW8metaG_FD_204518 | JGI IMG/M metagenome (GOLD analysis project Ga0315338, IMG submission 204518) | Ammonia-oxidizing marine archaeal communities from Monterey Bay, California, United States - ASW #8 | ecosystem: Environmental > Aquatic > Marine > Coastal | place: USA: California | collected... | reverse complement strand
TCACGACGAGAGACGCTGGGCACGGCTTCGGCCTGGCCACCGCCCATCGCGTTGTGACCAATCATGAGGGAACGATCGAACTCGAAGAGAACCCCGGTGGTGGCGCCCTCTTCAGAATCCTCCTGCCCGCCAATCGCGCGTCCGATGCTACTCGTCGCGCTGCTTAAGGCTTGATCCGGCGGAAGCGGCGTTCGTAGACGCACATTCTCAAGTTACACGGAGACCCCGGTGGTTAGCGCCATCGGGGTCTTTCTATGGACGGACCGCTAGGCTCGTCCGACTTGGGGGCCGGACTGGACGGTTTGCGAACTGCGGCCTGGTGCCATCAAATGGGTCCCGTAGGGCTGGGCGTGATAGAGTTAGCAGCGCGAATTCGAAGGATCAGTGTACCGAATCGACCTGGCGGTTAGCTCTACCTGTCGTTTCAGTGCGTCGATGCCGGTTCCGGTGGCCACCGCTCAGAGGGGGAAAGACATCGTGATAAGATCAACCCGAACCGTCGTGTGGATGCTCTGCTTCGGTATCCTGCTGTCAGTGCAGGTGGCGAGCGGCGTCGATTCACCGCTCCGCGTCGATGGTGGATCTGCGGAAGCATCGGTTGAGAGTCAGAGCCGTAGCGCAACCGCCGGGGACGTGCTCGACCGAATGACCTCGGAGCAGCGGCACTTGTTCGACAGCCTCTCCGAGTTGGCGTCCGCCGGTTCACCGATACCCACGCTGTGTTGGATGGAGGGAACCGACCGCTTCATCGTAGAGGCGTTCGACGCGATCGGTACGACGCACCCGTTCCAGCTGCTCAACCGCTGGACAAGTACGGCTACGGATGGTGGTGGGCTGCGGCAGGGCGATCCAACCAACCTCACATGGAGTATCGTGCCCGATGGGACCGTGACCCCCACCGGTTTGAGTAGTCTGGTTGCGATCTTCGACGCCCAAATCCCCAGCTGGTTGTCGCTACTTCAGACTGCGCTTGATCGCTGGGGTCAGCTGTCTGGACTCAACTACCTCTACGAGCCGAATGACGACGGAGTGGAAATGTTCACCGCTTCGGGAGTGCTCGGTGTACGAGGCGATGTTCGAATCGGCGGAACGTTCGTCGACGGTCAAGGAGGTATTCTGGGGTACGCTGACTTCCCCAACGTTGGAGACATGATCCTCGACACCAGCGATATCAACTTCTTCCGCGATCCGAGCGACGACTATCTGCGCCTCCGCAACGTGGTCACGCACGAGGCGGGGCATGGTCTTGGGCTCCAACACGTCGAGTCCAGCACCGATGAGTTCCTCATGGAACCGTTCATCAGCGTCTCCTTCGATGGCCCTCAACTGGACGATATCCGCGGCGCGCATCGCCACTATGGCGACCCCGAAGAGTTTCCCGTCGAGAACGACGACCCGCAAGACGCTACCGACCTCGGAACCCCTGGCCCGGATGGCATCCTGTCCAAGACGGACCAAAGCATCGATGACAACGACGATGTGGATGTCCATTCCTTCGATGTCGGAACGGAAAGGCCGACGGTAACGTCGATCACCGTTTTCCCGACGGGGCGCATCTACTCACAGGGTCCACAGGGAGGCGGCCAGGCACCACTCGACTCTCGCTCTGTACTAGACCTCCAGTTCGAGCTTCTCGGGACAAATGGGATCGACGTACTTGGATCCGCTTCCTCGACGGGACTCGGGGAGGCAGAAGTACTGGAGCCCGGACCACTTCCCGAAGTACCTGGCACCTACTTCGTCCGCACATTCAACGGCGGCAGGAACTCGATTCAGATCTACGACCTTGAGATTGCCTTTGGGGAGGCCGCGGCAGTGGAGGAGCCGGAACTCGCCACCTCGACCTGGTTGCTGGGGGACGCTACGCCCAATCCGCTAAACTCAACCGTCACGATCTCCTACGAGATCAGTACCCAAGGGGAAGTGAACCTGAGGATCCATGATGTTCGAGGGCGTCTGGTTCGTACGCTGGTCCAAGGTGAGCGGACGGCGGGACGCTACCAAGTCGTGTGGTCGGGAACCGACGATGCCGGGCGCGACCTGGCGTCCGGTGTTTACCTCTATACGCTGCAGACTCCCGCAGGGCGGGTCTCAAAGCAGATGGTGATGATGAGATAACGGCGCGCCCACGTGTGTAACGGAGACCCCGGTGGTTAGCGCCATCGGGGTCTTTCTATGTACGGACCGCTAGGCTCTTCCGACTTGGGGCCCGGGTTGGACGGTTTGCGAACTCCATCTGCGAGATCGACGCCGTTGTATCCTAAAGCCTTGAAATCATAGGTAGTTCGGCTTTTCGGACAGCACGGGCTTCGGCGGACCGGTAACAGTTGCGTCCTCCGCCGCTCCAACTGCTTCCGGCTGGAGCAACCCGTCGCCGGGTGGGACTTGCATCCACTGGATGTCGCCGCCTTCGCACGGCGCACACTTTTCGGACACAACAGGCTGATCTTCTTCTGCCGTTTTCCCGTCCAAGCGGCGCGTCTATACCTAAGAACCAACACGCAGTCCACTGGCACCGGGAATGGCGGGTTCAACGTCTTCGCTTCCAAGATGTTAGCCCAATTCCCTGGCGGCGACGGTGGCAATCCATCCGGCAAGGAAGGGCTACGAGACCATGAGGACCGTCATTATGCACTCAATGATCAAGAGTCACCCAGGTGTCGTTGCAGTACCAATCGCGGTCTCTGTAATGCTCTCACTCACTGCGTCCGTCTCAATGTCTGCGCCACAGACATTCACTGAGGATTTCTCGACTACGGAATATCGAGACTCTCTGAACACCACCGCCTGGTGGGATACGACAGCGGGTGAGCTAAAGCTATTCCCGCTACCGCGACTGACCGGGTCCCTCGATGACCTCACCTCTGCCACCGTCACCGTTTCCGGTGACCATGCCTACATTGTCGACGGGAACTTTGGTCTCCAGGTGCTCGACATCTCTGACCCGGCTACTCCCGTGGTTGCGGGATCCCTCGAAACTCCTGGCGGTCCTTGGGGCGTGGATGTGTCCGGCGACCACGCCTACGTCGCGGACGGACCGGCAGGTCTTCAAGCGATCGACATCTCTGATCCCGCTAACCCCGTAATCGTCGGTTCCGTTGCCACTCCCGACTTTGCATCGGGTGTTCATGTATCTGGGAACTACGCCTACGTCGCCGACAACTTCTCCGGACTTCAGGTGATCGACATTTCCGACCCAGCGATTCCGTTCATAGCAGGATCAATCGACGTCGGAGGATTCCCATGGGACCTTTTTGTCTCCGGCGACTACCTCTACGTCGCAGATCAGAACTTCTTCCTTCGGGCAGTAGACATCTCGGATCCCACGAACCCCATCCTTGCCGGGTCGCTGGCAATGCCCGGGCTGCCATGGGATGTGTACGTGTCCGGGCACCACGCTTTTGTAACGACAGGGGATGTCGGTCTTCAAGTCGTCGATGTCTCAGACCCGGCCAGCCTCGCGATCACTGGGTCAGTGGACACGCCGGACTTCGCGCAGGGTGTGTTTGTGTCGGGTGATCGCGTGTTCATTGGTGATGGCGGCACGGGGCTTCAGATCATTGACATCTCGGATCCCACGAGGCCCGCGCTTTCGGGGTTACTGGATACTCCGGGCTCCGCCCAGGGTGTGTTCGTCTCGGGAGAGCATGCCTTCGTCACGGACGGGACGGGGTTTCAGGTCATCCAGGTCTTTGGGATCCTCGCCCCGTCGCTGGTATCAGCCTCCACGCCCCAGGGAGCTGCAAGCGTGACTGTGTCCGGTAACCGTGCCTACGTAGCCGGGGAATTGGAGGGGGTCCAGGTGTTCGACATCACCGATCCTGCAAGCCTATCCCTGATCGGATCGGTGGAGATGCCAGGAAGAGCTCGAGGGCTGGACGTCTCCGGCGATCACGCCTACGTTGGATGCGATTTTGAGGGGCTCCAGGTGGTTAACATTGCCGATCCCACGAACCCGACCCTGGCCGGATCACTTGATACGCCGGGTCGGGCTGGCGCAGTGATTGTATCCGGTGATCACGCCTACGTTGCAAACGGGGAATCTGGACTGCAAGTGATCAACATTGCCGATCCCACGAGCCCCTCCCTGGCCGGATCACTTGATACGCCGGGCTCTGCTGAGCATTTGAGCCTATCGGGGAACTACGCCTACGTTGCAGACTTGGGGTCGGGGATTCAGGTGATCGACGTTTCCGATCCTTCCAGTCCCACTTTCGCCGGATCGTTCGCCACGTCGGGCAGCGCCCGGCGCGTGACCGTATCCGGCAACCATGCCTACGTGGCGGTCTTTTCGTCGGGCCTCCAGATCCTCGACGTCTCTGATCCCACGAACCCGAGCCTTGTAGGAGCCATAGATAGCCCAGGGACCACCAGCAGGCCGTACGTGTCTGGCGACCACGCCTACGTGGGTGACGGCCCGTCGGGGCTTCTAGTGATTGATGTTTCTGATCCTGCGAACCCCATCGTCGTTGACTCGCTGGACGGGCTTGCCAACTCAGTCTACGTATCCGGCGAGCATGCTTACATCGCCGGCCAGAGCCTCAAGGTCGTCCGTGTCGCCCAGAGTTCCTTCGCCCCGCACACCGATCGCGCTCAATCGCTGAGCTTAGACGGCTCCAGCGATCCCATTTTGCGAGCCCGCCTCGCCACGGTCCACACCGACAGGATCGACTGGGAGGTGAGTGCGAACGGTGGGGCAAGCTGGCAGAACATTACATCGAACGGAGACTGGACGTCCTCTGCTGATGTCGGGAGCGATCTTCGTTGGCGGTCGATCCACACAGTGACCGATCACGAAATCAACCCAACCGCATCGGAGCTCACCCTGGAATGGCTCAACGAATTTGGGCCCATCACCTCCATAGTGGACGTTCCCGACGATCAGGGGGGATGGGTGCGAGTCAAGTTCCGTCGTTCTGGCTACGACTTTGCCGACGAGGTGCAACTACCAGTCACTGGCTATCAGATCTATCGCCGAGTCGATGATGAATCCCGGGCCATGCGAGTCGAGCAGGAAGGGGCCGTTCCGTCTCGTCCAGCGATCGACGGGACGATGATGGCCTCATTCGACCTGGAGAGGATTCGCAGCTTCGAGGGTCGCGATTTCCTCGTCGGAGGCAGCTCCGCGCGAGGCGAGTTCCCTCCCGGGACTTGGGAGGTCATTGGAAACGTGTTCGCGGCTCAGCGAGATTCATACACCGTGGCCGCGCCGACGCTCGCTGATTCTACCGTCGACGCCGGGACGGAGTGGTCGGTTCACTTCGTTACGACCCACACGACGACGCCCTCGATTTGGTTTGCGAGCGCGCCGGACAGTGGGTACTCGGTCGACGACATCGCCCCGGAGGTTCCCGGCAACCTCGCATTCGGGGATGGAACGGAGCTGCAGTGGGACTTGGCGGGTGAAGAGGACTTCGACTATCACACCGTCTATGGATCGGACAGCCCGGTCTTCGACGAGACGGTCATCCTCATCGACCACACGGTGAATCCAAGTTTCGATGTTATTGGACAGCCGCACGAATACTTTCACGTGACGACATCGGATCATGCCGGGAACGAAAGCGGTGCGGCGAGCGTGGGGAACGAGGCGTCGTCGACTCCAGACAGTTCGGGACAACCGAGTCAGTTTGCGTTTCGTCATGCGGGGTCGAGTCCGTTCCTCGCCGATACAGCGTTCGAGTTCGACCTTCCAACGGCTGAGCGTGTCCGGCTCGTGATCTACGATGCGTCGGGTCGGCAGGTACGGGAGCTCGTGGACGGGTGGCACTCACCGAGCTCGCAGTCTGTCATCTGGGACGGCATGACCGATCTGGGCGGGCACGTATCGCCCGGCGTGTATTTTGCTCGGATTCGAGCGGGAGAATTCGAGGACACGATGCGGCTCGTAAGGTTGCGATAGGGGCACGTCCCGTAGTGTCCCAAAACTCATCCCAAGTCATGCAGCCGCTGTGTAGTAGCTCCTGAGCAGCCCGCCCAGCCGTTCTCGCCAAAGCCAGAACTCGAGCGACGGCTATTCGGCGCAGGGCTTGTCACAGCGACTACTTTTCGGCCCGATGCTCTCGCCACGCCGCAAGGATCTCGCGGTTGACGCGGAGGTTCGTGCACATGGCTTCGTGATACTCGTGGGGACTTTGGCAAGTTGCTCGTCTAACAGGCTCTTGGCTTGTTCCAGATGCGAGCGGTCGCCAGTGGCCTGGTGGAGCAACCATCGCAGCTGGGGCGAGTCACCGTTGTCACCGATTTCGGCCAACGCCAGCATCGCCGCCTCGGAGTCTGCCCCCGGGAGGCACGCGAACATGGCCTCAGCCAGTGCCATATTTCCGGCTCGCCTCCCGATGTCCCGACTCAAAGCCCGTAGTGTCCGAAAAGTCGAATGACCGAGATCTTCACGCCGCGATCCGATTGTCGTACTTCAGGAGTCCACCCAATCGCTCGTTTGTATCGATGACTCCGTCTCGGGGTGGCATCTCTCCACGTCGCGAACGGGACATACCACGACGTCTCAGACCGCAACGCGCACGGTCGAAAGACCACTGATTTTTGCCCTCCCCGGGCGTCTTCGCAACACTTCCTTAGCCATTTTGGTTCAAAGCAATTTGGGTTGGCGTGTTTCATCTCTGGAAGTCGCCTAGGTGGACAACGGCGACTCATTGTAGGGCCGCGGGGCCACACCTGGCGAGCCAACGAAACCGAACGAATGCCATGAATTTATGCGCATGCCGGATTTCCGGAACGATAGAGAGACCTTCAAGGAGAAATCCCCCAATGCCCGATCGGATCTGTTGCCCCACGTATTACTGCGCCCGGCGTCTACTCTTGCTCGTTGCGTGCCTATCTGTGGGAGTTTGGTTTCCGAGCTGTCAGTCGAGTTCGGAGCCGGACGCGACTCACAACGACGCGGGGAGTTTTCGGATCGAAGCGCCTGCCACGGCGGCTGTCGACGAATCGTTCAACATCCGGGTTACGGCGCTCGACAGCTCCGGTGGAACCTCTGAGGACTTTGCCGGAAGCGTGATCCTTGCCGCTTCTGCGGGGAGCATCACGCCCGAATCGATCGACTTGATCGACGGGGAGGCCGCCATCTCCGTACGCCTGACCGGGGCCGTGGGTGCGATTGAGATAATGGCCGACACGGACGACGGTGCGGCGGGGAAAAGTACAGCCATCCAGGTCGCGACCGGCTCCCTCTCCGGCGACCCGAAGGCACCTGCCTCAGAGAACATCACCCCGCTCCAGCATGTAGCCGATCCAGATGACTTCTCGGACGAAGTCTTCGGCCTTGAAGGGGTCCCCATCTCATTTCGCACCTTTCTTGTTTTGGTCGCCCCGGACGCCACGGTTGAAAGCGTGAATCAAGGGTTGGAGCTGATCGGCGCTGACGTCGCGGGCGGCGCTCCAGGTGGGGGTGCCGGCGGCGGCTTCCTCGTTGTACGGGTTCCGTCGGCGACCGTGTCCGACCTGGAAAACCTCTACGCACAGATCGATAGCGCAAATTGGACCTCTCTTGTGTCTCGAGATGCCGCTCTCGGCGAAGAGCTGGAACCTCGAACGAACTTTAGTCCCGCCACCACCTGGGCCTGGGAGAGCTCACCGATGGGAGGCAACTGGGGAATGGAACTCATCCGGTGTCCGCAACTTTGGAATCTGAACGGCGCGGTGTCCAAGACGGGGCGCCGAGTGCGCGTCAACGTCATCGACAGTGGATTCAGGGACGGCCATCCCGACCTTGCCTACTTTCGGCGCTTCGGTTCCCGGAACCGTGAACACGGTACCCACGTTGCCGGAATTGTAGCGGCGACGTGGAACGGTAGTGGAGTGGACGGGCTGTGTCCGTTCGCTGACATCGTAGCGTCACAGTCGGGTTGGGCCGGCCATTCCGGCACTGGCCTGGAAATCAACACGGCGTATGGCGAACTCATCTCATCGACTCTTCTCAGCGCGCTCGAGGGTAGCAACCAGACCCAGGTGGTGAACATGAGCCTCGGCTACCCGAAGGTCATCGACACCAACGCGAGCACCGCGATGCAGGATCTGGCCTCTGAGCAAGGAGAGTTCCTCGCCCGCGTGATGGATACGAACGGGTCTCTCGGCGATGCGATGGTCGTGGTGGCAGCAGGAAACGAGTCCAACGATGGCTTCGGCCTCCAGGAAGCCAAGTGGGCGAGTCCGATGTGTAACGCTGCGCTGGAGCACGGCGTGGCACGCATCCTCGTGGTCGAGTCGGTTGCCGGTGACAATGCCTTGGCGGGAGGCGCAACGCGGTCCGATTTCTCAAACGTTGGGGGACACATCTCGGCACCGGGCTCCAGTGTGCTCAGCACTTCGATCAGCCCCAACTACGAGACCAAATCGGGCACTTCGATGTCGGCCCCTCACGTCACCGGCCTCGTCGCATACTTGCTGGCGCTCGCCCCCGATCTCACCCATCAGCAAATCCAAGACGTCTTGATCAACTCGAGTGTGGCAGTCGAGGCCCCCGAGTGCGCGAACCGAATCGACGCGTTCGCCGCTGCGATGGAAGTCGACTTTGTTCGCTCGAGCAACACAGTCCTGCGCATGCTCCTCGATATCGACGACGGATCGCTCGACGGAAACCAGCGGGCCGATGTCGATGGCCAAATCATTACTAGTGAAGACCTCGATGCCGACGGAGGTATCGGGGATGGCAGAATTGATATGTCCGACTTCCGACGATTTCGCGACTGGCTTCATCAGGTAAATGATACGAACGATCTCTTCCTCGACGGCGGTGCCAACCACATCAAGCGTGACGTTGACGGCGATCTCGGCGTCGAGGACGCCGCGAACGAGAACACCTACCCACGCGGCGACTTCAACGGCGACGGAAAGTTGAGTCGGACGGAAACCGCCTATGTCGGCGGTTCGGTCAGCAACATTGTCACCGACCTCGAGGTGCTTCAGCTCGCCTTCCAGGATCCGAACCACTCCGCCGCGGAACTTCCGAACCTGCTCGATTCTGCTGATCTGGTGATCGACGGATCGGCCTTCCTGAACGCCCCCGGAGTCACCACGGTGCGTACAGTTGTCCACCGAATCGATGACAATGCGGTGGTCGCTGAACGTGTTCACACCGCGAATCGTCCCGTCGAAATCCTGACCGTTCCCATTTTGGACGATGGATACGAATTGACCACCACGGGAACGGACGTGGATCTCACGACGCTCGCGGAAGTCTCGGAGTCCTTCAATCCACTTCTCTGCGACGACAACCACTGGAAACCCAGTCCAGTTCCGATCATCGAGGTCAACATCGTCGCTCCCGAGCAGACGAATGTGGACTCGGATTTTCCGATCGTAATCCGGGCCGGCCTCCTCGCAATCGGTCAACCGATTGAGTACGAGGCCGGGCTGTCGCTCGACATCACAGCCATCGGCGGAACCCTCAGCACTGAAGTCGGGCAGACCGATAGCGACGGATTCTTCTCCCTTGAGGGCCGCTTGACGAACAGCTCTCCGATGACGATCTTCGTCACCGCTTCCCACCCGGAGACGGAGGACATCACGGTTCCAGCAACCATTCGGCCGATTGGCTCGACTTCGGAGTTTCGCCTCATCGCGGGAGAGTTGCGAACTCGTGCGAGCGGAGATGGCCGAGGCTGCGATGAGACGTTCTACGACAACGATGATGGCGAAGTAGACATCGTCGACTTCGATCTCGCATCGCGAACCGGATCGGCCGAATCCGTGGGAACCTGCCCGGGAGGACAGTCCGGTGGAACGGGCAAAGGTACCTCCGTCATCGATGCGGATCTGTCGCGAGACGCGACAACCGGCACGATCACGCTATCAGCCCGCGGCAGAACGTCAGTGACGGGAAGCTCGTTTGGACCGAACAACGATGCTTTTGGTCGAGGCTATGCGAGTACAACTTACTATCTCGAGTTCGAGATCGAGTCTGGGGGCGATGGGCTGACGGGCGCCGGGTACCGGTTCGAGATTGACGGTAGTATGAACGCATCGGCCACCGGCGAGTCTTCTCGCGGAAACGCTTCCATGTACCTCCGGGGCGCCGGGTTCAATATCAGTGCGGCCGCGAGCATCCTCGATGGCGGTGGAGGCGGAACGCCCACGGCATCGATCAACGAAACCGGTGTGCTTCCGCCCGGGCGATACACGCTGGGGATCAACTCCAGCTCGAGCGGAACCGCGCGTGCCCGTGGCCCCGTGGCCATCTCCGGCGACGGAGACTACGATATCGTGATGACATTTACCCCTGAATAACGGACCGAAAAGGCTGCAGCAATCCACTCCCCTGACGGGCGGTAGGAACGGCAGCCCGAGTTTTGCCAACCGCCGCGTTCGAACAACTCTTTTTGAACACTACGCGAGCAACGCGGCTTCGATTGCGAGAAACCGTTGCATGTTGTTCATGGGCCCCACCCGTCGGCGACGTCAACGACGACCCGCCCGGCTCGGGCACGATCGGTTTGGCGTTTCAGGGCGTTGCCCAGATCCACGATCTTGTGACGCGAGTCGATCGGAACTTCGAGTCCTGCGCTGAGCCAGCCACCGACCAGCTCCAGGTCCGCTCGTTTGGAGACAACCTGAACGAAGCAGCAGCGCTTGGAGCTGAAGAGCGCGCGTGCGATACCAGTAACAAGGGAACCATCCGGGAGCGTCGTGACGTAGGTGCCACCCGCGCGCAGCGCCTTCGCACACCGGCCGTACGAGTAAACGGCCGGAGTGTCAAAGACAACGTGGTAAGCCGAGTCAGCAGAGAGGGGGTCAGATTTTTTCCGGTCGACAACGACATCGGCTCCCAGAGCCTCGACGCGTTCGACGTCCTTGCTGCTGCACGAGGCGGTAACGTGGGCTCCGAGGCACTTGGCGATCCCGACCGCGACCGAGCCGATTCCACCCGCCGCGCCGACGATCAACGCTTTGTGGCCTTCACCCAGACGGCCGAGGTCTCGGAGCGACTGCAGACTCGTCATCGCAACGGTAGCCGCAGCGGCGGCGACGTGGTACGGGACGTCGTCGGGTTTGACCGCGAGAGCCGCACGCGGCACCGTGATGTATTCGGCGAAAGCGCCCTGTTTTTGAGATGTGGAGAACGCCAGGTGCCCCCAGACGCCGACGCCCTCGTCGAGATCAGTCACGGCGTCACCGAGGGCGTCGACCGTACCCGCGAAGTCCCATCCGAGTACGAGCGGCGATGTCTTCGCGTGCAGAAATCGCCCGACGAAGTCTCCCCGGATGACTTTTTCTTCCCCGGCGTTCACCGAAGACGCAATTACTTTGACCCGTACTTCGTCGTGGCCCGGCGTCGGCTTCGATATCTCCCGCATCTCGGCGCCGTCTTCTGTCGCCCCCATTGCTCTCATCGTCGCGATCAGCTCTGCAGTGTTACTCGTCATGGCGCCTTACCTTCCCGGTGAGATTCCTGTCTCATGTCAGCATGCGTGAAAAGTGTCCACTAAAACCGGGACCAACTGCTCCAGTTCTGTTGGCGACATACACCCCCGAACCGCAAAACTCCCCCGCATCGTACCGTTTTCAAACTCGGGGCGATCCGACATTAGTCGTTCGAGTTTTTGGACACTGCGCGCTGATTAATCGACAGCAACTCTCTCAACTTGTCCTCTATCTCGTACAGAAACAGAGTGTGGTTCGTAAACGGTACGATGCGGGGAGCCATTTTATTGCCGCGTATTTGGATAGCGCGACGTGGTTGACGGAGGCCCCGGTGGTGATGACCACTGGGGTCTCTTCATATCTGTAAGTGGCACATGGATGTGGGAATGTGGGGTTTGAGCGTCTGCTCTCTGGATAGCGACAGAGACTGGCCGATCGTACTCTTCCCCGCTTCACCGACACCGATTTCCCACCAACTCTCTGTTCTCCGATTCTCCAAGGCCGATTTGGTTAACGGTCTCTTCCGACTTGGGGGCCTTGTCGGACGGTTTGCGAACTTCCGGCTGCCAGGGTTGGGTCGTTCGATTTTTGACACACTACGGTTTGCGAACTTCTAGGTAACGAGATTGCCGTCGTTCGAGTTTTGGCACACCACGCGCCCCGGCCTGCACGAATTCGAAGGACGGCTGAGTTCTGGCACGCTACGGGATCGTCAGGAGAACCCTTTGCGGAGCGAGAGCTTAGCGGTGAATCAGACACGGTCGAACTGGATGAACATTGGGGTGGCGTTGATGTCGAATCGATTCGACAACTAGAAACATGATATCATCTTCTGGCTCCAACGAAGGTCTGACAGTCCTGCACAAAAGAGGTTGGCTTATGAATCGAGTGCTTTTTTTCTGGGTGGTTCTTCTCGTGACCGCTCTCGGTCTCCCCCAAGTCTCTTTTGCCGCCCCTCCCATGACACTCTCTCACCAGGGGCGCCTCATCGATGACGCGGGGACGCCCTTGGAGGGCGTGGTCCAGTTGGAGTTTCGTCTCTTCGACGATCCGGTCAACGGTCAGCCCATTTGGATTGAGGGGCAGAGCGCGGATGTTGCCGGGGGCGTGTACAACGTCATTCTCGGAACCACGTCTCCCCTCAACGTGCTCAGTTTCGACGAGACCTACTATCTTGAAGTCGTTGTAGATGGTGAGATCGCGGGACGAACGGAAATGACGGGAGTGCCCTACGCAAATCGGTCTACTATTCACCCGAATCAGGTCGACGAGGATGCGTTAACGTTCGACCCTGCAACTCAAGTTGAGCTGGATGCTCTGATCGATTTGGTCAGTCAGCTCCAAACACAGGTTAGTGATCTTACGGCGCAGTTGGAAACTGCGGGCAATCCGTTCCTGCTCGGAACGAGCTCATCCACGATGCGCTCAGGTTTCTCTGTCAACGGGAAGACCGGGACGCAAGCTGCGACCGAGATGTGCAGGTCATCGTTTCCGGCAGACTCCAACGCGCACCTTTGCTCATCCTACGAGATAGAGCGGTCACTGGCGGAAGACCTGTTCGATCCCGCCGCAGTTCAATCCATGCACAATGTGGAGACCTGGACGATCGCCCATCATTTCGATGGTTTCAGCACGACCAATTCGGCCCCAAACACTTGTTTCGGGTGGGGCTATCCGACAGGACACATCGCCACAGGGACGACGCGGACAGTTTCGTTCAACACGATACCGCTAGGTGGACAAGTGCCTGTGCATTATGTGAACCTGCGGGCCAACCGGGCCTGCGCGATCTCTCTCCCCGTCCTCTGTTGTCGATAGACCTTGGGCGCTAGCGAATCCGAATCGTTGGAG
>Ga0315338_1003627_pt1 | contig 13230 bp, 12 predicted proteins | sample ASW8metaG_FD_204518 | JGI IMG/M metagenome (GOLD analysis project Ga0315338, IMG submission 204518) | Ammonia-oxidizing marine archaeal communities from Monterey Bay, California, United States - ASW #8 | ecosystem: Environmental > Aquatic > Marine > Coastal | place: USA: California | collected... | reverse complement strand
CCGTGCGCAGCGCCTCACGGGACCTCTTTTTCGTCTACCCCTTCAAGCCGCTCAGGCTGATGCCGCCCACCAGATAACGCTGGGCCACCAGGAACAGCACGATCAGCGGCGCCGCACCCATCACCGAAGCGGCGAACACGCGCGGCCAGTCGGCGCTGGTTTCGGAGCGGAACAGGCTCAAGCCCACGGTGAGGGGGTAGTAGTCCTGGTTGCTCAACACGACCAAAGGCCACTCGAACATGTTCCATGCGCCCATGAACGTAAACAGGCCGAGGGTGATAATCGCCGGCTTCGACAGGGGCAGGATGACGTTCATCAGGATGCCCCACGAGCCGCAACCATCGATGCGGGCGGCGTGCTCCAGTTCGGCGGGAATGTTGAGGAAGGCCTGGCGCAGCAGAAAGATGCCGAAGGCGCTGGTGAATCCGGGGACGATGACGCCCCACAGAGTGTCCACCAGGCCGAGCTCGCGTACGACGAGGAAGTTTGGGATCAGCAGCACAGCCGGGGGTATCATCATCGTCCCCAGGAGCATGCCGAAGAGCACGTCACGGCCGAAAAAGCGCATACGGGCGAAGGCGTAGGCGGCGAGAATGTTGAAGAACAGCTGCAGCGACGTGATGACGACAGCGTAGATGAAGCTGTTGCCCAGGTAGCGATCGATGCCTCCGTAACGGATGGCATCGACGTAGTTGCGCCACATCGACCAGTCGGCGCCGGGCCAGTCGAGCGCGCTGGGTTCACCCCGGCTGTGGGCGAGAAGCTCACCGATCTGATACCTGGCGGGGATCAGGCTCTCGCGGACTTCGGCAAATTCCTTCCGTGTCTTCATCGACGAGCCCAGCATGTAGGCGTAGGGATAGACCATGACTGTTGCGCCGAGGATCATCAACGTCAGGGCCAGTCGGTTACCGGTCTTCACGCGAGTTCTCCCCCGTCGTCAGTCGTAGATCCGGCGCGAGCGGAAAACGCGCATCTGCAGGAAAACGAAGGCGAAGATGACACCAAAGAGCAACCACGCCAAGGCCGAGGCGTAGCCCATCTGTCCGGCTACGGCGAAGGCGTTGACGAAGATGGAGTAAGCGATGACCTCGGTGCTGCGCTCAGGTCCGCCGCTGGTCATGATGTAGACCGACGTGAAGACCTGGAACGATCCGATGATCGTTATGACGGTGACGAATACGAGCGTGTTGCGCAGCATGGGCATCGTGATGTGGCGAAACTGCTGCCAGCTGCTGGCGCCGTCGACGACGGCGGCGTCATAGAGAAACTGGGGGATCTCGGTGAGGCCCGCCAGGAAGATGACCATGTTGTAGCCGGCACCTGCCCAGACTCCCAGGAGCGCCAGCGCCGGAAGGGCTGTCCAAGAGCGGTCCAGGAGCTGACCGTAATTGCCGAAGATGTGGAAAAACACGAGGGCCAGCACGACCCCCGGTGTGATGGAGGGCAGGAAGTAGAGGGTGCGGAACAGGGCCTGACCGATCTTTGCCCGTAGGCACAACAAGGCCAGGGGCAGGGACGTGAGCAGCGTGCCGAAAACACTGAGCACTACGTAGACACCGGTATGCCGCATGGCGAGCCAGAAGTAGCTGTCGTCGGACTGCAGGGCGCGGCGGTAGTTGGCGAGGCCGACAAACTCGGAGGCGCCGGCGAAGGCATCGTAGTGATGGAAGCTCACCCACAGACTTATGCCTATGCTGACGAAGCTGAAGACGCAGGCTACCGTGAGGGCGGGGCCAACGTAGAGGTAGGGCAACAGCTTCTGGCTCCATGTCGAGGGCGAAGCCATCACTCACCCCCTTCGTCACGGGTCTCGAGCCAGCGCTCGACTTGCTCGTTGTAGCGGCGGTAGACGTTGTTGACGTTGGCCGCCGCCCTGTGCATGGCAGCTTCGACGGACGGGTATGGGCCGCGTCCGTCGACGATCTCCGGGTAATGCAGCAGCACCGACTCGACGATGGGGTTGGCCTGGTGGTTGACGGCGATGATCTCGGTGTGTCGGAGCTTGTCGCCGGACAGGCAGATCTGTTTGACGTTGGACAGGTACGGCCGCTCCTGAAGGGCCTGTCGCCAACGATCCGTCTCGTAGAAATCGAAGCGCGGGCCGTTGTAACCCAAGTGGCGCGAGCGCAGCACGCTGCCTTCCAGGCCACCGACGAACTTCACGTAGCGCCAGGCAGCGTCGACGTTTTCGCAGCGCCTGGTGATGACGAGCATATTGCCCCAGGTCACCGTCGACGGTCCGTCACCGCGGGGTCCCGGTGGAAAGGCGGTCTTGCCGAAGTGGGTCCAGCCCATCGTGTCGCGGGTGATGTCCTTGCCGGACCAGGTGCCGGCGACGACGACAGCGGCGCGGCGCTCCTTGAACATCTCCGAATCGGTCATCTGCCTGCGAAACGGCGGGCAGACGCGGTCCACCCAATAGAGGCGGGCGATGAACTCCACCGCCTCGATGCCGCTGGGGCTGGCGAACAGCGCCCGCGTGCCGGCGGCGTCCTGGAAACGACCGCCATTGGCAGCCAGCCACGGCGAGAACAGACCGGCGCCGCTGGAGGCCGACAGGAGAAAACCCGCCTGCGTCACCTCCCCGCTCTCGTCGCGCACTGTCAATTTTCGTGTCAGGCTGCGGAAGTGATCCCAGCTCTCGATGGCGTCCCAGCGGATTCGCGCCCAGTCGACGGCCCCATCGGGGTGTCGTTGGAACAGGGCGAGGAGCTCGTCGTCATCGGCGGCGGCCTCTTGCAAGATGTCGAGATTCCACAGCAAGCAGGAGGCGTCGATGATCTGGGGGATGCCGAAGACAACGGACGAGCCAGATTCCCCCACTGCATGGTTGTGCCGCCAGGCGGAGGGCAGGAAGGCGGATTCGCCGATGTAGGCGGGTGTACCCGGCAACGCCGCGTCGGCGTCGAGCAGGTCATCGAGGGGGCGCAGCATACCCCGGTGATAGAAACCCTCGGCCCAGTAGACGGAGGACTGGAAGACATCCGGTGGAGTGTCGCCCACCATCGCCGTCGACAACTTCTGCACGTAGTTGCCGAAGGGCACGACCTGGTAGACGATGTCGACATCAGGGTTTCGCGCCTCGAATTCGGCTTCCAGCGCCCCGAAGTAGTCGCCGTACTTCTCGTTCGTGGAAGCGCTCCACCAGTCCCAGACGCGAAGCTTGACCTGCCGGGTTTCCGTCAATCCGAGGCCGCTCACCCAGCGCCGGGTCAATCCGGCACGGGCGACTACGCCACCCACCAGGACGAGAGCCAGTGCGAGGATGGCGAGGCGTCTCAAAGGCACCAGTCGAGAACGACGAGAGGCTCCGGCTCTAGTTCGAGGCGGCCGAAGTTGTCGGCAAAGAGGAAGAAGTCGTCGAAGTCGAAGGTGCCGTTGTCAACGAAGTCGCCCTGGAACGGGCCGTCGCCATCACTCCGAGACACGACTGAGACGGTAGAACGAAAGGCTCGCCGTGGCTCCAGTGGGATCCGTTGCTGTCACGGTGATAACTGCCTGACCGCTGGCGAGGGGTGTCAGCAGAACTCTGCACAGAGTAGCGGGGGCTGTCGCCATCGGCATCGACGAACAGCAAGCCAAGGTCTTTCGTGGCAACTCCCGAGAGGGGCACCAGGGTTACGTCACATGGGTCGTGTACGATCTCCGGAGCTACGTTTTCCGCCTCCACCGTCACCGTGAACACCATCGATGCGGTCCAGTCGTTGCCGTCGTCCGCTGTGAGGGTCACTGTGGCGCTGCCTTCGATGAGGCCGACGATCGTCAGGACTCCCGTTATCACCTCGGCCGAGACCACGTCGCCTTCAACAACTGCGGAGTAGGAGAGTGAGTCGCCGTCGGCATCTGTGAAAACTCCGAGGGAGTCCAGTACGAAGCTCAGGGTATCTCCCGTGGCGACACTGGTGTCAGCGAGCGCTGCCGCCACAACCGACACCTGATTCGAGATCGGCAACTCGTATTCGATCGTCAGCGTCGGCTCGTTGGCCGCCGTCTGGTGCTCGCGGAGGTCGAAACGCTTGGCCGTCTTCGATCCCGATTCGCCGCCACGTATCATCCAGCCGAAGTTCGTCGACGGATCATCGGGCCACGCCTGCACGTCGTTGACCATGCCGGCCGAACTCCAGGTGTATGGACCGGCGCTGCCGATCGAGTGACTGGCGCTGGACCCAGCCTCGAAACTGCCTCCGACACTGGCCCACCTCTGCGTATCGTGAAACGTGTGCAGCCAGGTGGCATCCCCCGTGGCAGCCGTCGTACCGTCGCCCTCCTGACTGGCTGCATTGGAGGATCCCTCGCTCCAGTCGGCCAGCAACCGGTGCAGAGTCGCCGTGCGCCCCGACGTGGGGGTCTTCGACAAGTTCAGCGCCAGGGTGGCCGAAGTGATCGTGACATCTGCAGGCAGGCTCCCGTCGACGTCGAAGGCGATGAGCGCGCGCCGCGTTTGCGGCTGACCGGTGCGGCCGACGAACAGGTACTGGCCCGAACCGTTGGCCCTGTCTCTCTGACCGTCTTCGTAGAGTGTCACGTTTCTGGACGCTGTCAGCGTTACCGTGTCTGTGAGAACTGGACGGGCCATGCCGACCACGACGAGCACAATAACCGTGAAACGAAAACAAGAGTTAATCATCGACGCTTCATCCCACTTCGCACCGATCCAACTACAGTATTGAAAAACGGTATTCCGTCGTCTGTCGCCACGTGTCCCTGGGACGCAGGATCGTCGTCGGGAAGTGCGGGTGGTTCACCGAATTAGGGAAATGCTGTGTCTCGAGGCACAGGCCGGAGTGGCGGTTGTAGACAGCTCCACGCTTACCCGACAAGCCGCTGAGGAAGTTAGCGGTGTAAAACTGCACACCCGGCTGCGTCGTGTGTACTTCCATACGTCGCCCGCGCCGCGGCTCTATCACCTCGGCTATCATTCGGCACGTCGTGCCGTCCCAGCGGTCGATGACAAAGTTGTGATCGTAGCCGCCGGAATCCTTCAAATTTCCGATTCGATCTCCTACAACCCGTGAGTCGCGCAGATCGAGGGGGGTGTCGTCGACATTCAGAATGCTGCCTGTGGGGATGCCTGTACCGTCGCGCTCGGTGTAACGGTTCGCCTTGATCCGAATGACGTGATCGAGGATGCTACCGGCATCGTGGCCGGCAAGGTTGAAGTATGAGTGGTTCGTGAGGTTGATAGGCGTAGGGCGATCAGTGCGGGCCACATAGTCGATACGCAGGCCATTGGCCCTGGTCAGCGTATAGAGAATTTCGCAGGACAACTCACCGGGATAGCCGTCCTCGCCATCTGCACTGGTGTAGCCAAAGCGAACAGCGACGCCCTCGGGCACCGTCTCCGGCTCACCTCGCCACACGGCTCGATGGAAACCACCCTCGCCACCGTGGATATGGTTAGGCGGCGCGTTGATGGCCAGCTGGAACGTCTTACCGTCAAGGTCGAAACGGCCGCCGGCGATACGATTGGCGACGCGCCCCGTAGCGCAGCCGAAGAAGGCCGGGTTGACTTCGTACTCGGCGAGTGAATCGAATCCCAGGACAACGTCCGTCAATTCTCCCTGTCGGTCAGGGACGTGCACCTCGGCGATGACAGCGCCGATCTCCAGCAGGCGGACGATGGCGCCCTGGTCGTTTGACAGGGTGAATACAGCCACCTCTTGACCCTGGGTGGTGGTGCCGAAAATGTCGCGGGTGGCGGTGCTCATCAAGCCTCTTTACTGTCGTGTGCCCGCGGCCAGGACCTCGAAGAGGCGTCCGTAGGCGTGTTGGGCGCGGGCAAAGCTGCTGAGCCGGAAGAATTCGTCCGGCGCGTGGGCGTTTTCGTCGCGAAGGCCGAAAGCGAACATCACCGTGTCGGCGCCAAGAAAACGACGGAACATGTTGAGAATAGCGATCGTGCCGCCCGTCCGCGCGTAGTAGGGGTCGCGTCCGTAAAGTTCGCGCAGGACGGTGGTGGCCACGTCATTGGCTGGATGGTCCACCGGCATCTGGTACGCCGCTGACGACACCTGCAAGTCGTTGACCGTGGCGGTGACTCCAAGTGGTATATGCGTGGCGACATGTCGTTGCAGGGCTGCCACGATGGTCGCCGGGTCCTGTCCGGCGACGAGGCGGCAGGAGACCTTGGCGTGGGCGCTGGCGGGGATGATCGCCTTGCGTCCTTCGCCGGTGGCGCCGCTCCACATGCCGTCGATCTCCAGGGTCGGGCGCGCCCAGGCGCGCTCGCGAGGGGTGAACTCTGGTTCACCAAACAGGCTCGAAGCGCCGGTGTCCTTCAGGTAAGCGACCGGGTCGAAGGGTACGGCGGCGATATGTCGGCGATCCTCGTCGTCAAGGCCGGCAACGCCGTCGTAGAAGCCGTCCACCAAGACACGGCCCTCGTCATCCACCATGGACGCGATGATTCGGGACAGCGCCGCGGCGGGATTGTGCACCGTGCCGCCGTACGATCCGGAGTGGAGGTCGCGCCCGGGACCGTAGACGTCGATCCGCGTGGCGCAGACACCGCGCAGGGCCGTCGTCAGAGAGGGCTGGTCCTGGTCCCATTGGAACCCATCGGCGCTGTAGACGGCGTCGCAGGAAAAGCGCTCGGCGTGTTGTTCGAAGACGGGAGCCAGGTTGGGGCTACCGATCTCCTCCTCGCCCTCAAAGAAGAACTTGACGTTCATTTGTACCGGCCGGCCGCCAGAGCGCAGGTGGGCCTCGACGGCGAGGATCGGCGCCAGCATGTTGCCCTTGTCGTCGGAGGCACCCCGGGCGTAGAGGCGTTCGTCGCGCACGTCGGGCTCGAAGGGAGGCGTCGTCCACTCGCTCTCCGGATCGGCGGGCTGCACATCGTAATGGCCGTAGACCATAACCGTGGGAGCGCCGGGGGCAGCGAGCCATTCGCCGTAGGCGACGGGGTGGCCCGGTGATTCGATGACCTCGGTGCTCTCGATACCGGCGGCACGGAGCCGGCCCACGACCCACTCGGCGCCGCGACGACAGTCGTCGGTGTGATCCGGGTCGGTGGAGACGCTGGGGATGCGGCAGAAGTCGACGAGGTCGACGACGGCGCGGTCGGCGCTTTGTGCGAGGTGTTCCTGCCAACTCATGGGCGGCGAAGGTAGGCGGCCCCCCGCGCAGCAGCAAGGAGCGCACGATCCGGTCCAGGTCAAGTGTGACGAATGTCACAAATCCGTGACGAGCGGTGACATAGGCTAAGAGAATGCTCGTACATACGATCGACGATTTGCGTAAGCGGATCGGCCGTCAGGGTCTGCGCATCACTGGGGTCCGTGCTGTGCCCCTATCCTACCAGCCCGCCGACGGATCCTGTATCCACATCTGCGGCCCTGTCGTGCTGACACGGATGGATGCCGGCTTCGTCGAGGTGCGCACCGACCAGGGCATCCTTGGACTGGGACCTGCAGTTGGCGGTTTCGAAGACGACCACACGCATCTGCTCGGAATCAACCCCTTCGACGTCCTCGACCTGGGCCTGCGCGGTGGACTCGACGTGGCCTGCTGGGACATCATCGGCCAGGCTTTGGGCACGCCCGTGTGCGACCTCCTCGCCGTCGACCATGCTGCCCATCGACAGGTGCCCGTGTACGCCAGTGGCGGTGTCATGTGGACCTACTACGACCGGGGCGACGGGAAGGTTTTCGGCGTTGATCAGCTGATCGAAGAGGCCCTCGACTACAAGAGCCAGGGCTTCAGCGTTTTCAAATGGCGTCCGGGGACCGACTGGGAGGAAGCGGGGATCACACCGACGAAACTCGGAGAGATCTGCCGACAGTTGCGCGAGGCAGTGGGTCTCGACTTCGGTCTGGGCTTAGAGAAGAAGGGCTACGACTCGTGGACCCTCGACGAGTGCCTGGAGATCGCGCCGATCATCGACGAGCTGGGGTTTCTGTTCTTCGAGCAGCCCATGGGCGACGAAGGTCCGGCCCAGTTCGACGATTACCGGCGCCTCAAGCAGCGTATGCCCGGGGTGATGCTGTGGGGAGGAGAGAGTTTCCGCTGCGCCGAGGATGCACGGCCATGGATCGAGGCCGGCATTTACGACGCAGTGCAGGCGGACTGTGTGCACCTGGGTATCACGGAAAACTGGCGTCTGGCCCAGATCGCCGCGGCCCACGGAGTACGAACCGTCCCGCACAACTGGTATTCCAGCCTGGGGACGGTGTGCAACAGCCATCTGGTAGCCGGCGTTGAGAGTGGGTACATGTGCGAGTTCTTCATGTATCCCAACGACATGCGCTACGGGTTGCTGCAGGAACCACCGCGCCCCGAGAAAGGTGTACTGAGCGTGCCGACGCCACCCGGTCTGGGGGCACGTCTGGTAGACGACGTGGAGACGCTGTTTCCTAGAGTCGAGGGGCAGGCAGTCCTCGCCAACCCGCGTTTTCCCCACGCCTGGGACCGCGCCAGGATTCGCGAGGCTGAGGTGGCCGCCAACTACGTCTCCAGTTGAGGTGCTTGCCCCCGACTCCGCACCGTCGTAGCCGGCATTCCATCGCCGTCGTTTGTCTCGATACCAGTTCAGGGGACCACCGTGAGAAGATCAGCAAGGGGGATCCGCGGCATCGCCGTTGTCGTTGTGCTGTTGTTGTCAGCGCCTGGGCTCAGCGGTTGTGGTCGTGGCGGTGAGGGGGAGTAGCGCGTTCCCCGGTCGCGCACGTTCATCACCGACTGCGTCGATTTCGGGATCTGCGCCGGCCAGTTCAAGGACTACAACAGTTTTCAACCCTACCAGCCCGGTCAGACGAATCGCACGGGTTTCAACTTTCTCTACGAGCCGCTCTATTTCTACAACGCCTATGTCGACTCGAACAACATGATCCCCTGGATCGGCACGGGGCACGAGTACAGTGATGACTTCACCGTAGTCACAGTTCACATCCGACCTGGTGTGGAATGGAGCGACGGGCACCCGTGGACGGCCGAAGACCTGGTCTTCACGATCAACATGCTGCGAGAGAACGCACCCTTTCTGAGTTTCGCTGTGGACATGGAGACCTGAGTGGAGGAGGCCCAGGTCATCGATCCGCAGACGGCTCGCATCAAGCTCACCGCGCCAAATCCTCGCTTCATGTTCACCTATCTTAACGCACAATTTCGACAATGGTGTACCCATCGTTCCAAGACACATCTGGGAAGGTCAGGAGGCGCAGACGTTTCCCAACTTCGACATGGAGATAGGCTGGCCGGTGGTGCTACTGGCTGGAGCACTCCTCGCCGGAGCAGCATGTCTGGCGCGTGCGCGACGACTGGTGGGCGGAGAAGATCGATTTCCAGCAACGACCCCAGGTTGAACGCCTGATCTACCTGCCCTTCATGGATGAAGCCAAACGCATGCAGAATATCATCAGCAACACCGTCGACATGACCATGGGTCTGATGCCGGCCAACATTCAGACCATGATCGCACAGAACCCGAAGGTGACGACTTGGTCAGGGCGTACGGTGCCATACGGTTATCTCGACTGGTGGCCACTGTCCTTCGGCTTCAACGCGCTAGAGCCCCCCTTCGACGACCCGGAGGTTCGGTGGGCGATCAACCACGCCATCAATCGTGAGCAGCTGGTGGAGGTAGGCTGGATGGGAGCGGGCAAACTCTCGGTGCTGCCCTTTCCCGACTTTCCCTCGCTGCGGGGCTACCTATATCATGTGCAGGACGTGATCGACAAGTACCCCGTCGACATGTATGATTCGCAGCTCACTGCCGAAATCCTCGAGCGCAAGGGGTGGTCGAAGGATGACGAGGGCGTCTGGACCAAGAACGGTGAACGCTTCAAGATCGTCATCGAAATCTCGCCGGGGTTTCAGGATATCACCCCTGTTCTCGTGTGGCAGCTGCGGGATGCCGGCTTCGATGCCAGCTCGCGCATGACCTCGGTTGCGTACACGCGTACAACGCAGGGCGTCGCGGGGGCGTATATCAACGGCAATGGCGGCTCGGTGCGCGATCCCTATTTCACGCTGCACCTGTATCACAAGCGTTTCGTTCTGCCCACGGGCGAAGCGACGACGGTGTACTGGCGCTGGGCAAACGACGAATTCTCCGATCTCGTCGACGAGATGGGCAAGACGGCACCTGATGACCCGCACATGATCCCACTGCTGAGAGAGGCGCTCGATATCTGGCTGTCGGAGATGCCCGCCATACCGCTGCTGCAGTTCTACCACCGATTGCCGCACAACCAGACGAACTGGCCGTCGGAGGAGAATCCCTACATTAACTCGGCCTACTGGCACCGCACATGCCTGCTGGTGCTGTTGAACCTGAAGCCGGTTCAGTAGTGGGAATTCTGCGTATCGGCGCCCATCGCGGCGCCATGGCGTATGCACCGGAGAACACGCTGGCCGCTTTCGACAAGGCCATCGAGTTCGGCACCTACCGCATCGAATTTGATTTGCGCCGAACACGAGACGGACACTTGGTCGTCATCCACGACGCCAAGGTGGACCGAACGACGGATGGCGAGGGGTTGGTGTGCGACATGGACCTGGTGGCGTTGCAGGAACTGCGCAGCGGCGCCGAGCAGATTCCCACATTTGCCGAGACGATCGAATGCATGGACGGGCGCTCCCGGATGCTCGTGGAATTGAAGGATGAGGACATCGCCGAGCAGGCAGTGCGGCAGATCGAAGCGGCGGGCGTGGTGGATCAGTGCACACTGTCGACATTTCACGAGCCGTCACTGCGACAGGTCCACGATCTCAACCCGGATATCGAGATCGCCTGGTTCCACGTCACGCCAGGGCCTCTTAATGCAGCCGGGATCGTCAAGCAATACGGCGCCGGAGTAGTCATCGTATGGCCAGCAGCGGCCGATCGCGAGCAAATCGCCGAGGCCCGCGAGTGTGGCCTGCAGGTCCGCTGTGGTTTCCGAGACGACCTTAGTTTCGACGAGATCTACACACAGCTCTGTGAGTTCGTAGAGCTCGGTGTTACCGAGTTCTCCAGCGGGCGTCCGGATTGGATCGGGCGTATGATCGCGACCTATCTCTCACGTGGATAGGAGCACATCGCTCCGAAGACCTGGAATCACACTGACTCAACGGAGTCTCTACCCTCGTCCAGGGCGATCATGGTCGCCGTCTGGCGGTTGAATCGCTGGTTCATCTCCCGCCGCAGGTCGAGAAGGTCGCCATGGGTTTCGCGTGTGAGTTCACGAATCTCCCGGCGCAATTTCTGGACAGCATGTACGACACACCCTACTTTGCGCGCCCCGACGGCGACGTGGCCGTGAAGGTCTACGCCCTGCTGACCAAGGCTCTGTCCGAGAGCGGCGAGCTCGGCGTCGGCAAGGTGGTCCTGCGGGACCGCGAGGACATGGTCCTCATCGGTTGCCAGGACGACGCACTGGTGCTCTTCAAGGTGCGCTACCCGCAGATCCTGCGCAGCGTCAAAGACGTGCCCGGACTGGCTGAGACAGAGGTGAGTCCTGACGAGTTGAAACTGGCGCAGAACCTGGTGGACTCGATGACAAAATCCTTGAGTGACATCGAGATCAAGGACACCTACCACCCCGCCGTGAAGGAAATGATCCAGGCCAAGGTCGAAGGCAAGGAAGTGGTGATGGCCGGTGAGGACGAAGTGAAGCCGGTGGTCGACATCATGACCGCCCTGCACGAGAGCATCGAAGCCGCCAAGGGAGACGCGAAGCCGCTGGAGCGCGTCACGGGCGAGGCAGAGGCGGAAGAGACGGGTAAGCCTGTGGCGAATAAGGCGCCGGCTAAGAAGAAAGCCGCGGCCAAGTCCAAGCCCAAGACGGAAGCCAAGTCGAGAGTGGCCTGACCAGATCTATGGCGAAGATACTCTCCTTCCCCGGCGCCAATTCGGGTCTCGATGCCGATGGCGGCGAGCCGACACCGCTCCAAGAGACAGCGGAGCGCAAGCCGCCGAAGTTCGGCTTCACCCGTGTGCGTCGCACGTGGCGTGGCGCCAGCCCCGGACAACTCGACCTGTTCGCCAGCGGCGCGCCGGCTCAATCTTCAACCGACAGCCGTCTGCTGCCTTTCCCCGGTGCCACCAGCTCCTTCGAACAGGCCCTGACCGACGATGAGGCGGGAAATGCGGCGGCGGCGCGCGCCGGTTACCTGGCGGCTATCGAGACGGGAGACAGCGAGAGCGACGCCTACTGCAATCTGGGGATTCTCGAATACGTGGCGGGAAACTCCGAAACCGCTTTCGACTGCTTCCGCCAGGCGCTGAAGCACGATCAGCGGCACTGGGAGTCACACTACAACCTGGGCAACCTCTACTTCGACTCCGGTCAGCACGACCTTTCGCGTGTGCACTACGAAGCCGCCGCCGAGATCGAACCAGGATTCCGCAACGTGCACTTCAACCTGGCTCTGATTCTGGCGCTGGAGGCCGAGTACGGCGCCGCCATAGAGGCTCTGGAGCGATTCCGCGAACTGGCTCCGGAGGAAGAGGCGGAGGCAGCGGAAGAACTGCTGGATACACTGCGGGCCTCCCAGGCCCATGCGGAAGCGCGTCGGTCGCCCGACTGACGTCCTCGCTTCGCGCGCAGCGACGCAAACGCACTCTCACGACTGGACGCGCTTCAACTCCAGTTCGTGTTCCCCCAAGATATTCGTGTAGACGTCCTCGCTCATGAACCCGGTAACCCGCAGGGCGCGGCTACCGCTGTGGCGCCCGGCGGCCAGGTAGAGGCGCCGGCTGGTGTCGCGCAGCAGGTGTCAGAAGGCCTCGTCGTGAGGAGAGGCGAAGGCGAGGCACGTTTTTTCCGTCGACCCCGTTGCTGAACAGGGCCACGATATAGCGCAAGTAGAGACCGGCCTGCGCGTGCCCGGCGAGGCGGCTGACGATCTCGGGGTAAGGAGCGCGAGTTGAATCCCTCCGCCAAGGTGATGCAGTACTCGGCGAGGGCTACCGGCAGCACCTTGTGTATGCCGCTCTCGCCAAGGATCTCGGCGCACACGTTGTCGCCACGGAAGCGAATCGAAGTACGGGCGTCATCGGCACTGCGGTAGAACTCGGCATGGAAGCTCGTCCTGGCCGGGTCGTCGGGATGTTCGACGATCTGCACCAACGCCGGCTTGGCGGCGATGCGGATCACGTCGGAGTGGAACAGCAGGATCTTGGTGAGGGACGGCAGGAACTGGTGGATCTCGGGGATGTTACACAGCAGGCTGGCGAACGGGTGATGACTTCGCTGGAGAGCTTTCTGTCCAAACGCCTATGCCTACTAATCAACCGGGAGAAGA
>Ga0315338_1003626_pt1 | contig 13236 bp, 10 predicted proteins | sample ASW8metaG_FD_204518 | JGI IMG/M metagenome (GOLD analysis project Ga0315338, IMG submission 204518) | Ammonia-oxidizing marine archaeal communities from Monterey Bay, California, United States - ASW #8 | ecosystem: Environmental > Aquatic > Marine > Coastal | place: USA: California | collected... | reverse complement strand
GAGATCGTCGGCAATACGCGACGGCCGTCGCGCGTCCAGATCGAGCTGCACGCCGAACTGGCTGAGCCCCGCGATATCGGCGCCCGTCTCGGCATTGCGCATGCGGTGATAAAGGCGCAGCGAAGAGCCGCCGAGCTGGGCGATACAGCTGTCGATATTGATCGAGTCGCCGGGCTTGGCGCGTCCGTGAAAGACGAGTTGAAACTCGAACGTCGAAAGGCCCAGCCGGTTTTTCGTCATGTAGTCGGGCGTCATGCCGAAGGCCGCCATGATGAAAAAATTAGCCGTCGAGAACCGGTGTATGTAACCGGCGAGCGCCAAATTGCCGACCCAGTCGGCCTCTTCCGGCCGCGTGATATCGCGCAACGACGGGACCCAGTTGGCGTCGTTGCCCGGTATCGATCGCTCCTCGCGTGCATCGCCATCCCACGCCACTACCGGCCCCGTCAGGGCAACACCGGCAAGCGTCTGTTGCATCGTCGTGCACAGCGCCCCCGTCTCGGCGTTGAACAGCTTATGGGCGATTATCGGCGTCTCGCCGGCTTCGATCAGCGCCGTCTCGATCCGGTAGATATCGCGGTCGCGCAGTTCGGATTTGTAATGCGTCAGCGCGTTGACGGTGTGCGCCGCGGCCGGATCGGCACCCGATTGACGCAGGAACCGCCAGGTCGCCGCCTCGAACTTCTCGTAGTAATAAGCGACGGTGAAATGCTCGGTCGCGTCGACCTCCCAGGGGGAGACGTCGCCGCGGAAGGTTTCGCTGTATCCGGTCACTGGTGTTCCTTTTGTTGCACGATTCGTAGGCTCGAATGCCAGCCGATGGCGTCGCGCCGACCATCGGCGGGCGCATCCACTAGCGAATGGTAACCGTGGGAGAAATTCACCGGTCGGCGCGCGCTGCGGCGCGCCAGGCAAGCGTTTCGCCCGCGTGGAATGGCACGACGCTGAGGTCGCCCCCCGTCACCGTTTCGGGTACGGCATGGGCCTCGCGGTGCAACGTGATGGTGCCTTCGTTGAGCGGCAGGCCATAGAAGCGCGGCCCGAATTCCGACGCGAAGCCCTCCAACCGGTCGAGCGCCCCTTCCTCATCGAAGGTGAGCACGTAGCTTTCCAACGCTGCGGGGGCGCAAAAGATGCCGGCACAGCCGCAGGCGTTTTCCTTGTCCTGTTTCAAATGCGGGGCGGAATCGGTGCCGAGAAAGAACTTCGGGTCGCCCGAAATCGCGGCCTGGCGCAGTGCGGTGCGATGATGCCGGCGCTTTGCGACGGGCAGGCAGTAGGCGTGCGGCCGCATCCCGCCTTCGAACAACGCATTGCGGTCGATGCGCAGATGATGCGGGGTGATCGTGGCCGCCAGGGTCGGTCCGGCGGCTTGGATGAACTGTACCGAATCCGCGGTGGTGATGTGCTCCAGCACCACCTTCAGCGCGGGAAAATCGCGCAGCATCGGCGCCAGGACAGTCTCCAGGAACGCGGCCTCACGGTCGAAGATATCGATGTCGGGCCCTGTCACCTCGCCATGAACCAGCAGCGGCATGCCGATTGTCTGCATCCGCTCGAGCACCGGGTGAATGTTGCGCACGTCCGTCACCCCCGCTGCGGAGTTGGTGGTCGCGCCCGCGGGATAAAGCTTGCAGGCGGTGAAGACCGCACTCTTGTGTCCGGTCTCGATTTCATCGGCATCGATCTCGTCGGTCAGATAGGCGGTCATCAACGGCGTGAAGCGGCGGCCCGGCGGCAACGCGCCGAGGATGCGGTCGCGGTAGGCTTCCGCGGCGGCGACGGTCGTCACCGGGGGCACCAGATTGGGCATGATGACGGCGCGCGCAAACTGGCGCGCCGAGAAATCGGCCGTGAGGGCCAGCATGGCGTCGTCGCGCAGGTGGAGATGCAAGTCGTCCGGCTCCCGAATGGTGAGGGGGGCGGTGCTACGGTCTCGGTTCTTGTCGACCGTCGCGGTCGGATCGGGGGTCGGCATGGGATGGCTCCTCTGAGGCCGCATCGGATCGGCGGGACGATACGATGGCAGCAGCGATGCAATCGTCGCTCTACAACAATCCCACCATTTTTGTCTATCGCAGAAAGTGAACGGCCGGTGTTGGCTGCTTCCGGTCCTCACGGCTCAGCCCTTATGATTTCAACTGTTCCTCCGATACCTGACATCGCCGCGGCGATGTCGGTTTTTCGCCGATCCACGTCAGAATTTCCCCAACACCGGGCGTGATCGAGAGGCCTAATCGACAGCCGCTTGTGACCCAACCCGGAAGTTTTCACGGTGGTTAGCGGTCGAGTGTTATCACGTTAAACGTAGGCACCGCGTTTCGGAAACCTTTGAGCTCCAGCTCTCCGAGTGACTCCGTCTGCACGGCGGCTCCCGAAGCCGCTCGCACGAGTTCGTCAATCAGTATTTGTCCATCGGCCGCGGCATCGCTCAATCTGGAGGCGAGGTTGACTACGGTGCCGATCGCACCATAGTCGAACCGTCCCTCAAATCCGATCGGGCCGAGGGTGGCACTACCCTGCGCAATGCCGATACCAAAGCCCAATGTATGACCCTGCTCGCGCCAGTCCCTTGCCAGCGCCTGGATGCGTGTGCGCATCGCCAACGACATCATGACCGCGCGCTCGGCGTGATCTGGACAGGGCAGCGGGTCATTGAACATGACCATGACGCCATCACCGGCGAATCGTTCCACCGTGCCTTCGAATTCGTGGACCAGCTCGCCAACCGTTTTGTGGTAGTCGCCGAGCACCGACATCACCGCTTCGGGTTTGGTGATTTCCGAAAACGCGGTGAATCCTCTGAGGTCGCAGAACAGTATGGTCACCTCGCAGCGATGGCTTTCGAGCAATCGCTCGTTGTCTTCAGCCACGATCAGTTCCGCGACCTGCGGCGACAGGAATCGCTTGAGCCGGGCCATTCGGTCGATCTCGGCCAGTTGGTCGGCGACGCGGCTTTCAAGCTTGCGGTTCCAGTTCGCGAGTTCCACTGATTGCGCTTCGACCGTATCGTGCAGCGCCTTCACCCGAAGAATTGAGCGCACTCGTGCAACGAGCGACGCGTGATCGACCGGCTTTGTCAGATATTCGTCGGCGCCGCTGTCGAGACCTTCGACGATATCCTTGGTTTCCGACCTCGCGGTAACCAGAATGATCGGCATGAAGGGGAGCGCATCGTCTGCCTTGAGCCGCCGGCAAACTTCGACGCCGTCAATTTTTGGCATCATGATGTCGAGCAGGATTAGGTCGGGAAGATGCTCCTTGGCCGCGGTCAGCGCCTCCTCTCCGTCGCTTGCGGTAACGATCTCGTATCCCTGACTATCAAGCCTGGTCGCCAGGATATCGACATTGGTTGGATTGTCGTCGACGATCAGTATCAGCGCCGGATTCCTCACAGAGCGGTCTCCTTATCCATCAGTCCAGGAATTCGCGAACCTTTTCCAGCAACAGACGTGGGCTGTACGGCTTTGTCACGTAACCGTCACATCCCGCCGCCTTGGCTTTCGCCTCGTCGCCGCTAAGCGCGTAGGAGGTGACCGCGATGACCGGAATGGCCGCCAGCGCGGGATTACCCTTGATCCGGCGCGTCGCCTCGTAGCCGTCAAGAACTGGCAATTGGATGTCCATAAGGATCAAATCCGGCTGCTCGGTTGCGGCCATGTCCACGCCTTCTTGCCCGTTCAGCGCCTCGAGGACCACGAAGTCGACGCTAGTCAGGAGGTCGCGCAGGATGATGCGGTTATCCTCCTGGTCCTCGATCACGAGTATTCGGTGGGTCATGATGGCGCCTCTGTTTGGTTGACATCCAACGGCAGCGAAAATCTGAAGGTCGAGCCCTGGCCCGGGATCGATTCGATCCAGATGCGGCCGCCATGCATTTCGACGATCCGTTTGGCGATGGCGAGGCCCAGCCCGGTGCCACCCTTCTCCTTGGTGATCGTATTATCGACCTGCTGGAATTCCTGGAATATTCGTTTCTGGTCGTCTGGCGCGATACCGGGGCCGGTATCTACGACCTGAACGTCGAAGGATCCGTTTTCAGCCGTCACCCGGATATCGATGCCGCCCGTATCGGTGAATTTGATGGCGTTGCCGACGAGGTTGAGCAAGACCTGGACGATGCGGCGCTCGTCGCCGGTCGCCGCTGGAAGGCCACCTGGCAGCGCTACGTTGAGCGTGAGGTTCTTTTCCTGGGCAAGCGATCCGGTCGCAGTGACGACTGTTTGGACGGCGTCGGACATCGAAAATTTCGCCACCTCGAGCTCGAATTCACCGGACTCGATTTTCGAAAGGTCGAGGACTTCGCTGATCAGCCCGAGCAGATGGCGTCCGTTCGTGCGAACGCGTTCGAGCACTTCGCGCACCTTTTCGGACGGCGGACCATATATCTCGTCCAGGATCAACTCGGTATATCCCAGAATGGCGTTGAGCGGCGTCCGCAGTTCGTGGCTCATATTCGCCAGGAACTGGGACTTATGCTGGCTTTCGATTTCGATCTGCCGGCCCTTTTCCTCTACATCTTGATACAGGCGCGCATTCTGGATCGGTAGCACCGATTGCGTCGCGAAGTTTTGCAGCAAGTCGATGGCATCTTCGTCGAACTCTCCGGCTTGCTTGCGGCAGACGACCAACGCGCCGATCGCCTCATCTTCGCGCAATAACGGCGCGGCGAGCAACGCCAGGAAGCCGGCCCGTTCGAGTGGTTCGCGCAGGGGATGGCCCGGATGCGTCCGCAGGTCGGGAACTTCGGCGACGCTGCGTTGCCGCGCCGCCATGCCGAACTCGATGTTCCCGGATTCGATCCTGGCGCTCTCCATGGACCGGACAAGGTCTTCGTCCATGCGGTAGGTCGCCTGCAGTCGGAACGCGCCGGTTTCCTCGTCCATTTCGAAAATGGCGCCGGCGTCGGTCGCGGACAGGTCCACCGCGTGGGCAACGATCGTCTCCAGTACCTGTTTGAGATCGAGGCTCGAGTTCACCGCCTGGCCGACCTCGCCGAGCGCGCGCAGTTGGTCCAGCGCCTCGCTCAACTCGTGCGTCCGTTCTTCGACGTTGCGCTCAAGCGTCGCGTAGGACGTCTGAAGTTCGCCCGCCATGTCGTTGAACTGTTCGGCGAGATCCTCTATCTCGTCGCCGGTCGAAATTTCGATCCTTTCGGAGAGTTCGCCGCCGCCGATCTGCGACGCGCCTTCCTGCAGCGCGCGAATCGGACCTGTGATGCGACGGGCAAGCAACAGGCCGACGATGACCGCCAGTACGAGACCGATGAACAACAGGACCGCGGTCCTGATCAGCGAGTCGTACAAGGGGCTGAAGGCCTCATCGATCGGTGACTCGACAAACACCGTCCAGGCGAGTGGTTGGCTGCTAGCGTGCGCGGTCAGCATCTGCCGTCCCTGAATATCGGTGGCGATAAGCGCCGCTTCGCTCTCCGCAAAGCGGCCGGCCGGTGCGGCCAGCGCTGCGCGAACCTGGCTCAGCGCCGACAGGTCGGTCTTGCGCAGCACCAGCCCGATGTCGGGATGGGCGATCAGCAGCCCTTTGGAATCGACAACATAGGCATAGCCTTTCTTTCCGACCCGTATTCGCGAGATTTCATCCCAGATGAATTTAAGATTTACTTCGGCGACGGTGACGCCGGACGAACGTCGCGGTCCGGCCATCGACACCGTCATGTAGGGTTCCGACTGTTTGCGGAAATAGACGGCGCTGAAATAAGGCTTATTTGACTTGGCTTCGGTAAATTTCGGATCCTTGGAAAAATCAACGCCACTGCGCAAGACATCCATCGACAGCCGCGACACCTGCAACTGCTCCCGGCCCGAAGCATCAATCAGGCGAAGCTCGGTAATCGCGGGGGCCTGACGCAACAGGCGCAGAAAATCGATCCTTTGTTGTTGGAGGCGTTGGTCGCCGGACAGGAAAGACGAATGGAGGGTCCAGGCGATCTGGTTTTCGATTTCCTTGACGAATTGCCGAATGACTGCGGCGGCGGCGACCGCTTTCTCACGCTGGATGCGCACCAGCATGCCCTTGTTTTCCTCATAGGTGAAATAGGTCTCTACGGCGCCGCTCGCCAGCAGCGAACCACCAACCAGCCCGACGAACAGGATGGCGTATTTACGAAACAGCCGGCCGCGTGTCTTCATCCGCGCCATTCGAACCTCCCGCGACAGTTATCCACCAGCGCGCCCATCATTCTATCACCTCCGTCGCACGCAGCAGGATCGATGGCGGAAAGGTGACGCCGATCGCCTTGGCGGTCTTGAGGTTGATGACGAAATCGAACGTGGTCGCTTGCGAGATCGGTAGCTCGCCCGGGTCGGCGCCTTTGAGGATCCTGTCGACGTAGGAACCCGCGCTGCGCCACAGCGCCTTGGTGTCGGCACCGTAGGAAATCAACCCGCCGGCCACGGCCTCGATGCGGTGTCCGAACAGCGCCGGCAGGCCGGCCTCGCGCGCGCGCGCCGTCATGTCGCCGCGCAAGTGCACGAACAACCCGAGGCGCAGTACCACGATCCCATCGACGCGCTCGGCCTTCATCCGGGCAAAGGCGGGTGCGAGATCGGCGGCGGCGACCCGGATAGGGACGATGTCGAGGTCGAGAACCGCGGCCGCTTCCCTCGCCTTGTGGATCATATTGGTATGGCTGGGATGATCCGCATGGACGATGGCAACGCGGCTAAGGCCGGGCACCGCCTCCTTCAGGAGTTCGAGCTGCTTGCCAATGAGTCCGTCCGCAAGGTTCGAGAGCCCAGTGACGTTGCCGCCCGGCCGGCTCAGGCTCTTCGCCCACCCCGTTGCGACGTAATCGCCTGCAACGGCGATTACGATGGGGATGGTGGACGTCGCGTTGATCGGCGCCTGCCCCGCGCCGCCGTGCGTCACGATCACATCGACCCGTCGGTTGACAAGATCAGCGGCCAGCGCCGGCAATCGTTCCCGCTTCCCGTCGGCGAAACGCCACTCGATCCGGATGTTGCGCCCCTCGACATAGCCGTGTTCGCGCAACCCTTGTAGGAAGGGGGAAACGCGCGAGTTCGCAGTGGAGTCTCCCGCATGCAGAAACCCGATCGTCGGGATATTCCCTGCCTGCTGCGCCTCGGCTGAATAGCCAGAAGCGAAAATTGCGAGTGCCGTGACGAGAGGAATTATAAATCTAAACATCGATTTATCTCCACATTACCGTCATTCGGCGTCCCATCATTCGACGACCTCGGTGGCGCGCAGCAAGATCGATGATGGGATTGTGATCCCCAGTGCCTTGGCGGTCTTGAGATTGATCTCCAGGTTGAACGTCGTCGGCTGCTCCACGGGGAGGTCCGCCGGTTTGGCGCCTTTGAGGATCTTGTCCACGTATTGGGCGGCGCGGCGGTATCGCACGCCGACATCCGTCGTGTAACTAATGAGGCCGCCCTTGGCCACCCATCGCGTGTGGGTATGCATCGTCGGCAATCGGTACTTGGCTTCGAGTTTCACGATCCGAGCCCGGTGAGAAATAAAGAAACTCGTCCCGACTACGATGAGAGCTTCCGCGCCGCCTTCGACGGCCGCCTTGAAAGCCCTTTCCAGATCATCCGGATCCGTCACCCTCAAACCCTGAACCCGCACCCCCAAAACACTGGCGGCGGCTTCCGTTGCTTTCAAGTGGGCCTCATGAGCTTTCAGTTGGGCCGGAGTTACCCCCTTAGATGCTTTGGTTCTAAGATGGGCTATCCGGGAAAGGCTCGGAAAAATCTCCTTAAGCAGTTCCATGCGCTTGCCGGCCAAACTCGGGAGTAGGTCGATGACGCCCGTAACGTTTCCTCCGGGTCGAGCCAGACTGTCAATCAATCCCAGCTGAACGGGATCGGCGCTGGAATTTCCCATGACGATCGGGATCGTTTTTGTCGCTTGCTTGGCGGCGTGGGTCGCGGTGGCGCCGACCGTGACAATGATGTCGACTTTTAGTCGGACCAGCTCTTTGGCGAGGAAGCGGTACGATTTAGGCCGTTTGCGTTGACGAAACTCGATAGTGAAATTTTTTCCTTCAACATAGCCGAGCTCGCGCAGCCCCTCGCGGAAAGATGGCCAGGGGCGGGGCGCAGGTGTCAGCCAACCGATGCGCAAGACTTTTTCCGCCGTTTGTTTCCCTGGCGTCTGCTGCGCTTGAGCCGTGACGGCGGGTGCAAATATGGCGAATGCCGCGACTAGAATAGCGATCTTTTTGGTCATCGGTTTACCTCCACTTTCCATCCTCATCACTCAATCACCTTCGTCGCCTGCAACAAGATTGACGACGGGATCGTGATACCGAGCGCCTTGGCAGTTTTCAGGTTCACTACGAAATCGAATTTGGTCGGAAGCTCGATCGGCATCTCCGCCGGATTAGCGCCCTTGAAAATCTTGTCCACATAGTGCGCGGTGCGCCGGAAGAGCGCCGTGACATCGGTCCCATAGGCCATCAGCCCACCCGCCTCGGCTTCCTGTCGATGGCCGTACATGGTTGGCAGCCCGGCCTTGCGGGCAAACTTCGTCGTGAGATGCTTGTGTCCGTGGATCAACCCGCTCCGCTGGACAAAGAGCGCATCGACCCGCGCGCCCTCTATCTGGCGAAAGGCGCCGGGGAAATCGTCGGGGCTCCCCACGTCGACGGGCACGAGTTCCAGGCCAAGCGTTTTGGCCGCTTCTTGCGTTTCCTTCAGTTTCAGATGGGCGTAGCGCGATTTCTGGTACAAGACGGCCACCCGCGACATGCCGGGGACGGTTTCTTTGAAGAGCTGTAGCTGTTTCCCGACGACGTTGTGGGAAATGGATGACAGCCCGGTGAGGTTGCCGCCGGGACGGCGCAGGCTCTTGACGAGTCCTTTTTCGACGTAATTGGCGCCAATCGCGACCACGATGGGAATGGTGCTGGTGGCTTTCTGGGCAGCGCTGATCGCGGGCCCGCAGCAGACGACCATGACGTCCGGGTTTTGGCGGACCAGTTCCGCGGCCATCCCGGGCAGCAGCTTTTTGCGCCTCTTCGCGAACCGGGAGTCGATCGTGATATTGCGGCCTTCCTCGTATCCGAGCTTGCGCAATTCCCGCACGAAAGCCTTGGTCGAAAATGTACCGGGGTTTCCCGAGCGCAAATAGCCGATCCGATACATCTTCTCCGCCTGTTGCGCGGTCATGCCCGTTGACGACATGGTTTGGAGCGCCACAAACCCTGCGGCGGCCATGCAAATTGTTAGTTTCTTGATTGCATTGATCATCGTTTCCTCCTTTGGCATCCAAATCCATTGCGCCAACTAGATGATCATTGCAGGTTTCTATTGGTCGGAATGTGGGAAAAACCACAATCATAAATTATTCTTGAGGAACAGCGCGCACTATGCGGGGCCTGCTTTTCGACGCCCGTGGCCTAGCGTTCGAGCCCTTCTTCGACCAGCCGCGCCAGGCGGGAGACATTGGGGATCACCAACGCCCCACGTTGGCGTTCGATCAGCCCATTGTCGGCAAGCGCTTTCAATTCGCGGGTCACCGCCTCGCGGTGAGTGGCAACGCGGCTGGCGATGTCGGCATGCGTCGGCGCTGGCGAAAGGGTGGCGGTATTACCGTCGTTTCCGTGTTCGCGCGCCAGGCGTAGCAGCTCGGCGTGAATCCGGTTCTTGACGGCGAGCACGCTGAATTCGACGATCCGGTCCGACAGTTTGCGCACTAAGCTGACGAGATACGCCATCATCCTGTCGGAAACTTCCGGATGGTCGCGTAGGATGTTTTTGAAGACATCAGCCGGCATCGACGCCAGTACGGTCTCCGTCAGCGCGATCACATTGGCCGAGCGCGGTGCGCCGTCAACCGCGGACAGTTCGCCTATGCTCGCGCCCGTGCCGAGATCGCGGAACGACACCTCTTTGCCGGAAGGCGAATAGACTGTCGCGCGCACCCGCCCGCTGGCGATGAAAAATACATCTGTGGTCTTGTCCTGATCGCCGATGATTTGCTGGTCTGGCACATACCGGCGCCAACGGCACTGCCTCGCGAGTGCCTCAAGGTCGGAACCAGGAAGGTCGCTGAAAAGCTCGATGCCCGATAGCGTAAAACTCGCGTCGTTCATCGTCAGCTCCACCGGGATATTTAACTGCAGCGATTACAAAAAGAACCGTAAACGCGGTCGCCCGACCACACAACACCGTCTGGAAGCGCATGTCGTGCGATGTCGGCTTATGGCTACAAGCGGCTGTTAGGCTCGCAAAAATCGACTTCCGGTGTATCCCCAGTAGCCGACATCGCCGCGATGATGTCAGCTTTCAGCGGATTCCCGTCCGCTTGCACCTAGGTTCAGACGTGCCGTAGGCATCGCCGCCAGGACCGCTTGTAACCCGAAGCAGACCTTAGAACGCGAGTTGAGTGCCGCTTCGCGACACCGGCTAAATCTTCCGTTGAAACGAATAAAAGTCGCTAACGCCAACAATTAAGGCAAACAATGTGGTCATACCGGTATGGACATGTTTCTAGCGGTCGAAACCCGGCGAAATATCTTCCATCCAGCGGCGCATGGCGCCCCACATTAGTTCCTGTTGACCACCTTCTCTGGCCGTAGCTTGATATTGCGCGGCAGCGCGGGCGGCGATATCCCCGGCGGGGAAGATCAATTCCGAACTACCAGCCTGGGCCAAGACCTGAACCTCGCAAGCGCGCTGCAGATTGAATAATTCGGAATAGGCTTGGCCGACCGTGGCGCCGCAACTGAGCAGGCCGTGGTTGCGAAGGATCATGACATTGTTGTCGCCCAACGAGGCGCCCAACCGCGCGCATTCTTCCCGGTCGAGGGTAATACCCTCGAAATCATGGTAGGAAATATGGCCTTCATAGAAGAAGGCGGTAAAGCTGATCGGGAGCAGTCCCTCCTTTTGGCAAGCTACCGCCAGACCCTCATTGGTGTGGGTGTGCATCACCCAGTGCACATCTTCGCGGCCCTCATGCACGGCGGAGTGCACAATGAATCCCGCCGGGTTCACAGGGTGTGGCGAGCCATCGAGAATATTGCCATCCGTATCGATTTTGACCAGGTTCGAGGCCGTGACCTCTCGGTAAAGCAAACCGAAGGGATTGATCAGAAACTGGTCCGGATTATCTGGCACGCGCGCGCTGATATGATTGTAAATCATGAAGTCCCAACCAAGATGGTGGAACAGCCGATAGGCACAAGCCAGATCAACTCGTGTTTCCCATTCGGCGTCTGACATCTGCTTGGTATTGGCCAGCGGTCGCATGTCTCATATCTCCCTTTTCTCTTACTCGCGCATTTAATGCCAGTCTAGGTCGAGCCTGCCCCGAAATGAAATCAAACGTCTGGACTCCAGGTTAGCGGTATCCGGTTGATCTGCTACGGTTGCGCTTGTGGCGAAACCTGTGGAGGCAAGCAGTTGCGCGTTGCAGTGATGGGGTCCGGCGGTCTTGGCGGTCTATTCGGAGGGTTACTTTCGGCGGCGGGTGCCGAAGTGATTTTTATCGCCCGTGGAAAACATCTTGACGCTATGCGGTCCACCGGGCTGCGAATTTTGAGCGACCGGGGGGATGTGTCGCTCGACAAAGTCGACGCCACAGACGATCCAAAGGGACGCCCATTGGTGGACATCGTCATATTTACAGTTAAGGGGCAGGACACTAAATCCGCGGCGGCGTTGATTGAACCCGTTGTCGGCCCCGATACGGCAATCGTGAGTTTCCAGAACGGCGTCGAATGGCTTGATATATTATCGACTCAGTATTCGCCGGACGCCGTGATGCCCGGAGCGACCATGACGCCGGCCACGATTGAGGCGCCGGGCGTTATCCGCCATATCGGCGGTAGCAGAGCGATTACGATCGGCGAATGGCATGGGAATAAATCCGCGCGGGTGAGTAGATTTGCCGAATGCTGTGAAAAGGCGGGCTTGGAAGTGACAATCAGCGAAAAGATCCATGTGGATGTCTGGTCGAAATTTGTCGCAATGACGTCGTTTTCGGCTCTCGCCTGTCTGACGCGGCTTCCATTGCGGACCATTGCCGCCACAGATGAGACGCGCCAATTGGCAACCGACGCAATGAACGAAATAATCGCCATCTCTCGCGCACGTGGTGTTGTGTTAGCCGATGATCTCACGTCAAAAATCTTTGCTAGCGTCGAAAAATTCGACCCATCCTGGAAAACTTCGATGTGCAATGACCTTGAGGCCGGCAAGCCGATAGAGGTCGACAGCCTTTCCGGTGCGGTACACCGGCTCGGCCTGGAACTCGGCGTGCCAACGCCGGTGCATAGCGTCGCCTACCGGGCCCTCATCTCCTACGCCAGGATTGAGAAATAGGCGGCAGATACGCCGTGAACTTGCGCCACCAATTGGCATACTTGCGATGTCGCATATTGGCTGAGGCTGTTGAAAAAGTCGGTTGTCAGGTGGCGCGAGAATTCACCTGATTTAATTTCGCAAGAGAGGAACGGCACAAAAGCCATCTCAACGGCTCTACGAGCGGTCAGGGCAAGTTTTCCGGTGCATCCGCCAATCCCTTCGTGTCGATGATGCGCGATGCTGCTCGGTACGCAAGAATTTTTGTGCCTTTCGCCTTCGGGCGACTTCTTCAACACCCTCGGCTATAAAGCGAACTCGCAACAATCCAAATCGACTTCCGATCTACCCTCAACATCCGACTTGCGCGCGGTGATACCGGTATTTCGCTGCTTTCCAGCCGCCGTATACTTTTTCCCCACCTCTGCGCTTTTCCGGCCCGCTCTTTCCCTGGCGGCGCGAAACGGTATCATTGGGGCCAACCGCTAGACCTATACCTATCCAAGGGAGACCCCCGATGCCGACCGTACAAGCCGACCGTCTGAGGAAAATTTCCGAGATACTGTTCGAAAAATCCGGCGCGTCGGTGGAGGAGGCAGCGACGGTGTCGCGGCATTGCGTCAGCGCCAATCTGACCGGACACGACTCGCACGGCATCATCCAGGTGCCGACCTATATCGACCGGGTCGAGCGCGGCCATATCGTGCCGGGTGCGCCGTTCGAGATCGTGCAGGAAAGCACCACGACGACCGTCATCAACGGCAATTGGGGCTTCGGCTACGTGGTCAACGAGCGGGCCATGAACATCACCATCGAGAAGGCCAAGACCGCCAATGTCGCCGCCGCGACCGTCTATCACCAAAGCCATGTCGGGCGCGCGGCATCCTATCCGCTGATGGCGGCGGAACAGGGCATGATCGCCATGATGACGCCGTCATTATGC
>Ga0315338_1003625_pt1 | contig 13238 bp, 13 predicted proteins | sample ASW8metaG_FD_204518 | JGI IMG/M metagenome (GOLD analysis project Ga0315338, IMG submission 204518) | Ammonia-oxidizing marine archaeal communities from Monterey Bay, California, United States - ASW #8 | ecosystem: Environmental > Aquatic > Marine > Coastal | place: USA: California | collected... | reverse complement strand
GGTGATCGATCTGGAACCTGCCGCCAGGCAATCCTCACTCTCGTTCAATCACAGCTACCGCTTATCACGCAAATCACAGCTTATAAGTGACATCCACTACACCCACAACCCAGACCATCGGCAGGGTAGAAACGACTACAGTGCGAAGATTTCCTATCGGGTAGGGTTTTAGGGTAACTGTGAACAAATATCGATTCCGCGCAAACTGACCGTAGACTGGTATAAATAGCCTTTTGACTAGTGAAACCCAACTCCAACTCAACGAAACAAACTCAATTTCAGTATTTAGAAAGGTTAAAGGGAAATTCAGAGTGAAGCGGGCACGAGAGTTGAACATCATGCAACAAAACAAAAATCAAAAGAAATTCTGGTCAGGCACTGGCGGTGAGATGTGGGTTAAAGATCAAGCCGTTTTTGATCGGAGATTGCAGTCTTTGGGTAACGCCGCTTTGCAAAAAATTAAATTTAAAGCAGGCATGGATGTAGTCGATATCGGTTGTGGATCAGGTACAACAACCTTGGATATCTTAGCGGTAGTCGGAGAAAAGGGTTCGGTTACGGGAGTTGATATCTCGCAGCCTTTGCTTCAGCTTGCTGCTAAACGAATTGAGATATCTGGATTAACTAGTGCAAGGTTCTTAAATCAGGATGTTCAGACAAAGCCTTTGGATACAAGTAGTTTTGATGCCGCATTTTCACGTTTTGGTGTTATGTTTTTTGAAGACCCTACTAAAGCGTTTGTCAATATCAATCAAGCTTTGAGGAGCGGTGGCCAGCTTGCTTTTGTTTGTTTTCAATCACCTGAAAGAAACTTGTGGGCAAGCCTAAGTCAAAGAGTTTTTCAAAAGCATTTGGGCATCAAAATGTATGAAGACAAGCGGGCACCTGGTCCGTTTGCCTTTCAAGAAAAATCGTATATATCCGCAACACTGGAAGCTGCTGGTTTTGTTGACATTGCAATTGAAGGAGTCGAAAAAACGGTCGATTGGTACAGCGGGATTTCAATTTCTCAGGCTGTAGATAATTTACTTCGTGCCAATCCGGTTATCGCTGAAAAACTGACTACCGCTGTAGTTTCGTCTAGGGATTTGATCAGAGACAAACTGGAAACTAGTTATGCCGAATACACCAGTGGGGGAAATATTAGGTTTCCAGTTGCGGTGTGGATAGTTTCTGCGATCTCTTCTTCAAAGCAGGATGAATTATGAGTAGGAAGCAAATCCAACAGACATTGATAGGCGTAGTGATACTAGGTGTACTTTATTACATACTTTCACCGCAACAGAACTGCATTAAAGACAGGTCTGCTGGTATAAGTATCGTCGAGGGAAAGGCAGCTGCTGAGGCAATGCAAATTGAAAAACTAAAAATTATTGAGGAATGTGGTGAGTTAAACACTTGGTAGGAACCTAAGGTCTTAGACGAATCTAGGAACACTTCTAACTCAAGCTCTCCACCAACCTGTTGCATCTATACGGGCTGATTGTTCTCCCTCTCTCTTAACCGTCTTCAATGGATAGTGATCAAGTTCAGTCTTCAGGGTGGCCTGGCTTAGGGCTTGTTCCGGGGCCCATATTTGAAACACACGTAAGGCAAACTATGAAAAAGAAAAAGCGTTTAAGCTGGGATTAACAAGTTAACTCTGCATGATGGCTAAATTGAGTGGCTCCGCGCCAAGAAAAGCCGATAGAAAGGACCTAATTCAGCCCGCTTCGGCGGGGCTTTTTAGTTCAATTAACTGCTCTGCTATTTGGGTTTAAGATAGCACCATGAGTGAATCAAATTCCAGAAGGAAACTTGCCACCATTCTCGCTTCAGATCTCAGCTTTTTTTTCAGAAAGGTTTACAGTTTTATCGGGGTGTTGGGTATGAAACACAACTGCACATCCCTCTGTCTACTCTTACTTAGTGAATTTGAAAACGAATGAGCATGAATGAACAAAGAACAGAACAGCAGGAATTCTGGGATTTGGTATCCCAAGATATTGAGAGCGGCGTTGAGGCTGGTTACAGAATTGATGAGCGATGGACAACAGTCATCTCGGAATCAAACAGTGATAAAGAGCAAGCAAAACACACATACCTACAACTTAGATCGAAAATGCATGCGGAAGATTACCTCATAGAACGCGTTCTCCGAGTCGCCTTTCTTCTATTTGGGATTCACTTCTTGCTACATTTTTTTCGAATTCCTTTTTTGTCTTCTTAGGTACTAAGTGAAACTAAATGAAACATATCTGCATATGTTTCTGTCTATTCCTGCAGAGATTTACTGGTTTAGCGGGATGTTCAAGATAAAGCAGACAGGAAGGATGAATTAAATGTTCAATTGGAGGAGATAGCAGTCGCGACCGTAAAATCCAAAACTGAAAATATGCCATTTGTGTTGATTTCCCGGATTCACGTAAAGCCGGGAAATATCGATCAATATTTGGAGATCGCGGCGAAAGTAGATGCAGAAGTCGAGAATAGTGAACCGGGAATGTTGTTCCACAATTTCGATGCCGACCCTTCTGATCCGCTGTCATTTACTTGGACTGAAGTTTACAAAAACGATGAGGCGCTAATTGCACACATCAACAATCCACCTGTGCAACGCTATGTAGAGCAACATGCCCGACTAGGTGATGGCTTTGAGATCGAAATATACGGAAAACTAGAGAAAGAGGCGATTGAAGCAGTTAAAGCGCTAGGGGTTCCTTTTAAGTATTTCGTAACCACTGGTGTCGGATATGTCAGAGAGCCAATCACCGGGTAACCCGACATTTTTATGCCCCCTTAAGGTCGGGGTGCGAAAGAGAAGGCTTGCTGGGTTTAACGCTGAATCCAATGTATCCGGTCGCTTTCGTTTCCTAGGAAATTTTCTGCGTACTTGCCCTGCGGCACGGCGAGGGTAGCCCACGTGCCAGCTTCACTGCAAGTGGGAGTGGCAACCGTAACGGACAAGGGCGAATCTATCACTGGAATCACCTTGAGCAACATTTCTACTCTGCAAAAGTTAATTCCATAGGGATTACAACGTTGGATCGTCGTAGATCTTGAGGATGGCAGTGGCGTCGAGTTCACTGTGTCCCTTGGCTATCAGAACACGGTACAGCGCAGTCGATTGGCTGGACATCGGTACCGGGGAGTTGGTCTGTTGGGCCAAGTCCACGACCATGTCGAGATCCTTCAAGACCTGGCGTGCGTAACCTGCCGGGTTGAAGTCACGCTCAATCATGCGTGGGAAAAATCGCTGGAACATCGGGCTGTCAGCGTAGCCGCCCTTGAGTGCTTCTGGCACCTTGGCTGGATCGATTCCGGCGTTTTTTGCCAAGGTTACAGCCTCCGCCAGGAGTGTGAAATTGTTCAGCACCAGAACCTGATTGACCATTTTGGTCACCTGCCCTGTGCCCAGTGGCCCCATGTGGGTATTGTGGCCCAGCGTATCGAGCACAGGTTGGACCCGAATCACGTCATCATCGTTGCCTCCGACCATGATTGCCAACTCGCCCGATTCGGCAGCAGGCGGTCCGCCCGAGACCGGTGCATCGACCCAACGCATACCCGTTTCCGCCCTTAGACGAGCGGCCAGTTCGCGTGTTTTATCAGCGATGGTGGTCGAGTGATCGAGGAAAATTTTGTCCGCACCGCCTCCCTCAACGATACCATTCGGTCCGAACATGGCCTCGGTCAGGGTCGGCGTATTGATGACGCAGGCTTGGACGATATCACTGGCCCGCGTCACTTCGGCAGGGGATGCGGCGGCGATTACGCCAGTCGCCACAGCCCTGATCATCTTGTCGGGGTCTGGATCGAAACCGGTGAGCTGATAACCGTTCTTGATCAGGCGTTTGGTCATTTGTGAGCCCATCAGGCCAAGACCAAGATATCCGAGTTTGGGTTTACTTTCCATCCTACCTACCTCTGTTATGGTGTTGATTATGCCCCATGGGCGTGAGCGGAATATTAACTCTTAACGGCTACATTGACTGTCTCAGAGGTTCGGGGTAGGAAAGTGCTTACCAAGAAATTAGAAATCATTTAGACCCAAGTCCAGTATTCGATGATTGGAACGACTCGTCGTCGTTCACAAAACCAAATCAATCCATACAGATGAATCGTATTTACACATTCCCCTAGTCACGCCACGCTAGTTATCAACCTTCTGTCCATTTAGCGTCAGATTACCTACATGATGCGGTGGTTAGCATCAAAATTTCAGCGCATTTTCAGCACACTAACAATTCGGAGTACAAAGGGGCCAGTGAAACTGCCCTAAAAGCACTGGAAAATGGTGGCGCGGCTATGTCGGGATTTGGATCAGGGGATTAGCCAGTCGCTTTGTAGCGAGTTGGCTCCATCCCAAATGAATTGCGCACGCCGATGCCCACGCCGCGGCAGATAGAGCCACTCTAGCTCGGTAATCGTAAAGACGATCACAGAAAAATGACGGTAAGCGATTTCGTTTTCGTCATTTGTTGGTACTGATTCGGCGTTGATTACCGGTCGCCCATCAGTGGCCTGCACTGAAATTGATCCAGGATCGGGATCAGTGAGGTAGTTACAACGATTGGGTCCTGGCATTACGGCCCATGCGTCGTGTGTACATTCGTTGTTGTAGTTGACAATAGCGTTGGTACTAAGGCGCAGTTGCATCATCGGATTTGGCTGGTAGGCCACTAGTGTGCAAGCTGGCTGGGCTCGCAGTTGGGCCACTTTCGCTGAACGAACATCGGTATAGATTTTTAACTGACGTTGTTGTCGATTGAAGCCCCGCAGGACCACCGTACGACCCTGTGCCAGACCACCGGTGGAAATGCTGATCAGCACCGGCGTGCGCACAGGGGAGGTGGGATCGCCAATGGCCTCTTCAAGTAAGCGCCACGATCGTTCCAAGGTTCCAGCCAGGTCATCGTAGAAGTCGTTTTCATGCATGATTCAGTTACCTCGACAAACGGGACGGGAGTGGGATTTCTGATGCTGTCTTTGTGCAAAAGCTTGGTCGCACTGTATCCAAAATAGTTTACCTGTTAACACTAAGAACATTTAGAGTTTCAAATAGTTTCGGTTGAGACTGATGAATAGTTTACTTTTCGATGGTACAAGTCATATCCTATCCGCACGCTCACACGCTTGTGGATGCTTCTGCCAAACAGGAATAAGATAGCAAGATGAAGCGTCTGGTTTGCCTTATCAGTGCTTTTCATTCTTACGGAGATGTATGGGGAGGCTTTGAGTGCCGATGAAACAAAGGGTGATGGATAATCAATTGCGATGTCCCTTATTGGGGAATCATCAGTACAACCGAAGCTCTATGTGAATCTAAACACAAAGGTAAGGTAGTCGAAGGCGTAATGTGTAAGACTTCTTTTTCAGTTATAGAGGCAGGGAGCGTAGAGGAATGTATCACTGTTTACTATGGTGAGGTTTTGCCTGACTAGGTGCCGCACAGAAAAAGGCAGATAGGTTTACAGTTTAAGTGGGATGTTAGGAATTGAGATGTTGTGTATAACATAACGGGATGAAATATCGTAATAACTACAGGGAGTTCACATGACAACTAACGTATTTCGACTTTTACCAGACGGTGAGCCCGCTACTGGAATGCAACCGTCCAATTTTACCGATCAGGATGCTTTTACAACCGCTGATAAACGGGAGGTGAACCACACTGTTTTCCAGACCGAAGACGGTTCGATTCTAAGTGGGGTTTGGGAATGCGCTCCGTGTCGAGAGGAAATCGATGCCTATCCTGTACATGAAATGATGACGGTTCTGGCAGGATCGGTCACTCTAACCAATGCAGATGGCTCATCTGACGCTTTTACAGTGGGCGATACCTTCTTCATCGCTAAGGGAACCCAGTGTATCTAGGAAATTACTGAAACCTTGCGCAAGTATTACATGATATCTGAATAATTAATTCAAAACGACCTATAAGTGAGCATAGTAGCAAACAGTATTAACGGTGATCGTAGGGTGCACGGCTGGTGTGCGCTTTGTCGGTCACGTTGCGGGTGTATTTCGATAATCCGCGATGGCCGATTGACTGCGGTTGAGCCGGACCGCGACCATCCCACCGGCCGATCACTGTGTGCCAAGGGTCAGGCGGCGCCGGAACTGGTCTACAGTACCGATCGGATACTTTACCCGATGAAACGGACCCGACCGAAAGGGGACATTGATCCGGGCTGGTCTCGGATCAGCTGGGATGAGGCACTCGACACTACGGCGTCGCAGTTGCTGGAAAACGCTCGCCAATTTGGCCCAGAGAGCGTCGCCTTTGCCATTACTACCCCGAGCGGTACTGCCATATCGGACTCTATCCACTGGGTCGAGCGGTTGATGCACGCCTTTGGCAGCGCTAACAACTGCTACGGGACGGAGATCTGTAACTGGCATAAAGATGTGGCACCTACTTACACATTTGGCACCGGTGTTGGCGTACCTGACCTTGACCATGCTGGCTGTATTCTTCTGTGGGGATATAACCCGAATGGCTCCTGGTTGGCACAGGCGCAACGCCTCGCGGACGCCAAACGTCGTGGGGCGCGCACTATCGTGGTGGATCCTAGACGAAGCGGACCTGGAGTGAAGGCCGACCAATGGTTGCAGGTTCGCCCTGGTACCGACGGCGCGCTCGCACTCGGCCTTGCCCATCTGATAATTGCAGAAGGCAACTACGACGCCGACTTCTTGCGTCGGCAAAGCAATGGTCCGGCGCTGGTTCACTCTAAGGAAAAGCGGTTGCTGGTCGAAGCAGACCTTTCTCGAAACGGATCTATCTCCGCTTGCGTAGGCTGGGATCAAGCGTGTTCAGCGCCCGCGTTGCTAGGCCGGGCGGTATCTACAGGCGGTTCTTTACCCGATTGGCTTCTCGAAGGTGAAGTCGAAGTCGACACTCTGAATGGACCGGTTGTTTGTCGACCGGTTTTTGACCATTACACCGTAATGTGTAAGGACTATGCGCCGTCGAAAGTCGAGACCATCACAGGTGTACCTGCAGTTCAGGTGATTGAGACGGCTAGGTTGATCTGGGCATCTCGACCCGTGTCATGGTATGCCTGGTCCGGTGTGGGCCAGCATACCAACGCAACCCAGACGGCCCGTGCAATTACGCTGCTTTATACGCTGACTGGGAGTCTGGGACGGGTCGGAGGCAATTACCAGGCTGCCAGGTTGCCGGTTCCTGATCTATCAGGTTTGGCGCTGAGGACTTCGCGTCAGCGTGCTTTGACACTCGGTCTTGCTAGTAAACCACTGGGACCGCCGAAGGACAGTTGGTGTACGTCGGACGATCTCTATCGTGCGATTATTGAAGCCGACCCCTATCCTGTGCGCAGCCTGCTGACTTTTGGCGCAAACCTGCTTGTTTCACATGCGGGAACCCGTCGAGGTGCCGAAGCACTGAAGATGCTCGACTTTCAGGTGCATGCCGATCTGTTTCTCAACCCAACTGCTGCATACGCGGACATCTTTCTGCCGGTCAATTCGCCTTGGGAGCGCGAGGTGCTGCGGGCGGGGTTTGAGATCAGCCCTCAGGCCCAGTCATGGGTTCAGTTAAGGCCCGCGGTCATTCCGAGCCGCGGTGAGTCGCGTGACGACGGCTGGATCGCATTCCAGCTCGCTAAGCGCCTGGGGCTAAGCGATGCTTTCTGGGGCTGTGACCAGGAGGCTGCGCTGCGCGAATACGCGTCAGCAACGGGCCTCTCGTTGGAGACACTCCGCGCCAACCCTCAAGGGATGAATGCTGATCCTGAATCTATCCAGGATGCCAGTCAGGAGGTCGGTTTTGCCACGCCCAGCGGGCGAATTGAGATCTGGTCCGAGACGTTCAGGACTCACGGATATTCACCCCTGCCGGATTACGTTGAGCCGGCGCTCAGTCCAGTAAGTCGACCCGAACTACTGGCTGAGTTTCCGCTGGTTCTGGGCTCCACAAAGCCCCATCAGTTCTGCCACAGTCAGCATAGAAACTTGCCATCTTTACGTCGTATGTTGCCGGATCCTGTCATGGAGATACACCCGGACGCTGCCCGGGCACGTGATATTCAAGATGGCGACTGGGTCCGGATTAGCACACCGTCAGGTAGCGCCCATGCGCGTGCGCGATTGAATGTCTGGCTACGGTCCGACACGGTGATGGGTCAGCATGGCTGGTGGCAGGCTTGCGAAGCACTCGGCAAACCAGGATACCCGGTACTTGGTGAACACAGTGCGAACTTCAATCTGCTTGTGGATGATATGGAAGCTGATCTAATCAGCGGTTCTGTCCCGCACCGATCCGGGCTGTGCCAGGTTACACGACTTGCCAAGCAGCAGGATATAGAAGAACTGGAAGGGACAGGAATAGATCCCAGCTCAGTACAATTTCAGCAAACTAACAATTTGTAGCAAAAAGAGGTCATTCAAAATGACCTAAAAGCAGCGAAAAATGGTGGGCGTGGCTGGATTTGAACCAGCGATTCCTGCCGTGTGAAGTAAGGGGCCGGGTCTATTATTGTAGGTTTATTCTACTATTGTAGAGTTTGCGATTGCGTTAGTGTGCTTAACGGATTTCTATTGTGTTCCTTTTGCCCCCCTAATCCAGCAAGCAATAATTTTGATGTGCCAAAACAAGCGCTAAATGGTCGGGGTGAGAGGATCTGAACTTCCGGCCCCTGCCTCCCGGAGTAAGTGCTAAAAACTACTGACTCCAGAAAACCTTACTACTCCTTACTCTATTTCACTTCCCTCCATACACACTTAAGAAGGCATTGGGAATAAGATAGCAATATGAAACGATTTCTATGTGTCTTTCTGGTTTTGATATTGTCTCTTTTTACAGCACATTCTTTTGCAAACACGAATTACATTATTGTTTTAAACGAAGATTTTTCAAAACCAATAATATACAAAAAGACTAAAAAATATTTGAAAAAATACGGATACTTCTTACCTCATGATAAAAATACAACTAAAAAGGCGTTAACGATTAAAGAAGGAGTGATGGTAATGCAACTTGAACCTGGAATGAGAGGTTCGAGTGTTGATAAAAAAAATAAAACTGAACGTGCTGAAATTGGAGTTATGATTATTGATGGCGAAAAATTAATTCCAAGAGATAAACTAATAAAGATAAAATTCGATTTTAAGTTACCAGAAAAATCTATTTGGAACAGGTGGACTTTAATTTCACAAATAAAACATGATGGCAAATCAAGGTATAACCCTGAGTTTTCTGTTTATTCTACCGACCGTGGTGCTGGAAAATGCGTCGATTTCAATAATACAAAAAAGAAAGCATATCATATCCAAAACCACACACCTTTAAACTGGAATTCCAAAATTAATATTTATGATAATAAATGGCACACATTTGAAATTTATTTTAAGTTGGGAAAAAATGATGGGTATTGTCAAATAAAATTAGATGAAGAAATTATAATTGAAAAAAAGAACTACGATAACGATATACATCCCAAAAGACCAATAGTTGCAAGATTTGGTATTTATAGACGCGAAGCAGAATTTATACAAAAAATTCACTACGATAATATTGAAATAGGTTATTTTGAGTGAAAAAACTATCTCTGCAACTGTAAACCTTTATACCTTCCCAGTACATTTTGGAAGTTCCAGTCTATTAAATGCGTGTAGCGCATCATCCATTTACCTGTTAAGGGGTTAACAAGTAGGAACCCCATATCTAAGCCATTTATTAGGCCTTTGTTGTTAAGATAGAGCGGTCATTCGTAGTTAAAAAAAGGTTACCTGTTAACTCTCAAATCATTTAGGTTTTAATGGGTTACCGGTAGTTAAAATAATTGTGTATTCCCCGATGTTTCTTCACCAAATTGGACTACCTGCGAGCCTCAAAAAGTTTAGGTTGAGTCTGATTAAAAGTTAACTTTTCAATGGTATTAATGATGTCCCACATGCACACACTCACACGCTTCTGGATGCTTCTGCCAAACAGGAATAAGATAGCGGTACGTTCAGCACTTTAGTGGAATGTTGGAAATGAGAAATGGAAAATTAGTGCAATGAATAAACAAGTAAGCGTCAATCAACCGGGTGTTATGAGTAAAGATGAGTGGTCTAGTAGGGTTGAGTGTGCCGCAGGCCATCATCTACTCGAACTCTACAACCTGACAGATTTGGTTGAAGGGGTATTAGCAGTACGCGTCAAGGGTGAGTCAGATGCATATTTATTAAAGCCATATCGCCTATTCTTTGATGAGGTAAGTGCATCCGATCTGGCTAAGGTACGGTTTGATGAGGAACCCGACGCTGGACCTGGTAGACCGTTAAATTACGCGTCCTGTAGTCAGGCGAAAGGCGTTCTTCAGGCACGAAGCGATGTGAATTGTGTTTTACATACCCACATACCCGCCACCACAGTGGTTGCGTCTATTGAAGGTGGATTGTCACCTTTGATTCAGCACGCGCTGATAGTGCTTAACGAGATTGTTTTGGTGAATTGTGATATCGAAAACGATGACGAAGCAGTTGGAGATATCTTGGGCCAAATGGGTGACAAGAAGATTGCTATGATTAGAAATCATGGCATCTTAATTGCCACTCCAAGTGTCGCCGAGACGATTTTTCTTACCATAACGTTGGAGTATGCTTGTCAATGTCAATTATCTGGACTACAGACTGGGAAGAAGAATTTACCTTTCAGCCCAGAATACGCAGAAGAGTTGTCAAAAGCATTTGTCAGTAATCCCAATAACAGGAATATCTTTGATGGCTCACTTCAGTGGGAAGGATGGTTAAGAAAACTTGATCGAATTAATTCATGCTATCGATCATGAAGCAACCAAAGGCTAGCAATTTCGACTAGTCATGAAACACATCTGCACATTTCTCTGCCTGTTCGTGCCTACAATGAAAAGCATATTTCGATTTGCATGTTTAGCCGATGATGAATTGCGAGAAGACCTATTTAAGAATTAGGCAAAGTTATTTTTTGGACATCTCTTGTAGTGATGAACTGACTACGAGTATTACTGGCACTGCTAGCTTAGAGGGTTTGAATGCAGACAATAAATGGGTGGCGATTACTGATGTGCAAACTGTTGAAGATGTTGCGCTGAAGTTTCTAAGAAGCCTTGACTTGTGACGGAATGTTCGGTGTTTGGGCGCCTTAATCTTATCTAACGTGGCCCTGGAGTAATGGTCCAAGTCCGTTAAAAGCATTCTGATGACCAGTTAAGGACAATACCCTGTAACAGTCAGAAGATTGCACGAGAATATTCAGAAAAGCCCTAAATAATAGTGTTTTTGGCTTTAAAGGTCCTTCTCTCTGAGGCTCAGAAAAGGCTTTATTTATAGTTTTTTTGATACCCCTCAATCTAAAGAATTGAAGTAAGCGAATTTCAGTTTTATCAGAAACCTTCTATTAATAGAGATTCCAGCACCTCTCCCTCTGTGCCTTTGTCTTGTTGTCAGCTTAGTGTCTCCTTAGAATGATGATGGATTTGTCATAGTTCTTTAACACCTGCGTGTTCGGATTTCATTAGATAGGTATGGAGCAAAAACATGAGAATATTTTTTATATCATTTTGGTGCCTCGTTTTTTCCGCAATCGCACAAGTTCATGCTAGCGATAATTCTCCCCAGACAAATTGGGGTGGAGTTTTTAAGGTGCCGGTCGAAAAAATAGACGAAGTGGATCGAGCGACAGAAAAATGGGCTAATTGGATTAAAGAAACACATCCACTCGGGCCGGATGATGAGAACAACCTCGCCAGTCTTTCGATTACCAGAAGCCGTCCCCAGGCAGGCTATGTTTATTACGTGATCGTGGAAATCTACCCCACCCCTGAGGGCCTGAAGAATCATCAAAAGATTTATCGAGAGACAAGTTGGAAGTCGGAATATTCACCTACATTCTCTGACTTTGGCTCAACGGTCATGCCCTATTTGATATCAGGCTCCAAGCAGAGACATACGGTCTACCATCTGGTTCCCTCGAAAGATCACTGAAGTTTTCCAGTAATTAGGAGTTAGATAACGGAGGGTAGACAAGCAGAAAGGTTTACAGTTTTAGTGGGATGTTAGGAATAGAATATGTTATCTAAGTTAATTAATTTTAAGGAGGAAGCCCGATGCCTAGATTTATAACTTTAGGAACCTACACCAATCAAGGTGCTGCGGGACTCGTTGATGGTGATTCTGATCGTAGGGCAGCGATGGAAGTTGCGCATAGTAGCGTTGGAGCCACATTGGTGGACTATTACATTACCCGTGGTCAATATGACTTCTGTATCATAGCCGATGCTGATTCGTATGAGGTGCTCGCCGCTATGGGTTTAAAAGCCAAAGGAAGTGGCGCTATTGCTAACTTGGTCACTTTAGAATCAGTCGACATTGAGGCGGTACGTAGCGTAGCAAAGAATCTTCAATTCACGCCACCAAGTGCGTAATCATTATCAGCGCCCTACACCGTAGGGCGCCTTTTTACGGATCAATATTCACCCCAATCTCCCCACCAAATCCTCTGCTCTTAAATGGGTTAAATACAAAATCTTAGGCAGGCATATAGTGTTCGCCAATTGGTGAGACCACTGTAGTACTTGCAACATCTTCACCTCCTTCGGCACGGGCCTTAGCAACATCTTCTCTTTGACCAAAAGTTTGCATCTGTTCAGGATCTTCCATATCTACCAGCACAAACACCTTACTCTCATCTGGATTGGTTCCACCCCATACCATTTTTACGCCTACTTTTTCCATTTCCGGAGCCATGTCTTTGGCCATTTGTTTCCAAGCTGCAAAGCCTTTTGAGATATCTACTGTGACTAACATTTTCATCGTTATTCTTCCTGTCGGTTGATTGGTTTAGTCCCATACTAGCAAACCAAATACTTATGCGGGGTTTCTTTTTGGTCTCTTACCCCAATCATTAGAGGCCACTGTCAGTACCCGGCTCAGTATGGTGAGTTCACGTTTCAATGAAGCAGGGGGAGATGGTTTTCAATCGGATATCCCGATACCTGGCGACATCTTGAACAGTTAACTCGTTGAGTTTCAGACTGGAGAAGTGTTGGCTGAGTTGTTTAAGATGATAACCCTCGACCTGATGGCTCTTATGACTGGGCAGAATCTCTGTCTTGTATCTATATAAGAGTCCCCCCAACATAATAGTCTCTGGAATAGGGCAGTAGTGTTGCCGTTCCATATCCGCTTCTACGCCTGAAGCCCACTTCTTCGCTGTTTTTAGATGAATAAAGGTCTTGGTGACTGACGGATACTCATTCTTTCTGATC
>Ga0315338_1003624_pt1 | contig 13240 bp, 18 predicted proteins | sample ASW8metaG_FD_204518 | JGI IMG/M metagenome (GOLD analysis project Ga0315338, IMG submission 204518) | Ammonia-oxidizing marine archaeal communities from Monterey Bay, California, United States - ASW #8 | ecosystem: Environmental > Aquatic > Marine > Coastal | place: USA: California | collected... | reverse complement strand
TTTTTTCCAGTTTTCTTAATTTTTTTTTTTCCTTAAATACTATTGAAGCTAGTGTGGTTTTATTTAATTTTTTTTTAATAAATGATTCAGGAAATAATTTATAAATTTTTTCTTTTACTAATTTATTTTTAAGAATTTCTTTTACTTCATTGTCTGCCGAAAATACTTTTATTTTCTTTGACTTAAAAAAATTTAAAGCAAATGTTTTTCCGCTTCCGATTGTTCCTGTTAAACCTATAAGAATCATTTAATTTCTTTCTCAAGAATTTTTTTTAATTTATTAGTTATCTTTGGTTTTTTATTTAACCAATAATAAAATGACCTTTGTGCTTGGTACATTAACATATCTAAACCGTTTGTATTTTTTATTCCCCATTTCTTTGAATCTTTTATTAATTTTGTTTCTAGTGGATTATATACCAAATCAAATACCGCTAAATTTGTTTTAAATTTTTTAATATTTATGTTTAATGGTGGGAAATTTTTCATTCCCATTGGGGTTGTATTTACCAAAAGATCAATTTCTTCTAAATTTCTTTTTAAATTTTTTAAATTTTCACATACAATTTTTATTTTTAAATTAGAAGAAAAATTTTTTATAAAATCTTTTTTGATTTTTTCTGCATTTTTTTTTGTTCTATTAAATATAATTATTTTTTTATATCGCATTTCTATTAATGCACACAAAACTGCTCTAGCTGCCCCACCGCTTCCGATAATTATTGCTGTTTTTCTTTTTTTATTTTTAACTAACTTTATTAAAGATTTTTTAAATCCATATACATCTGTATTTTTTCCTTCTATTACGTTTTGTTTTGAGAATATTAAAACATTTGTTGCTCCAACGAAGTCTACAATTCTATCTTTTTTATTGAGGTATTTTAATGCCTCTTCTTTAAGTGGTAATGTTAAATTTACCCCTTTATAACCTTCGTTGCATAGTTTTTTTATTGTTTTTTTAAAGTTTTTTATAGGGGTCTTTATAGCTTGGTATTTTCCACTAATACCTAATTCTTTTAACCAATAATTGTGCATTTTTGGAGATAAAGTATGTTTTATTGGATATCCTAATATAGCTATTTTATTACTTTTCAAATCAAAAGCCCTTTTTTATTTAAAAATTTTAATAACGGGATTAAAGGTAGCCCTAGAATTGTAAAATGGCTTCCTTCTATCTTTTCAAAAAGAGTTATTCCTGAATTTTCAATTTGGTATAGTCCTGATTGTTGTATTTTTTTTAGTTTTATCCTATGGATATATTTTATAATTTCTTTTTTTGTTAGCTTTCTTATTTTTAATCTTGCTTCATCATTGTAACTCCAGATTTTTTTTCCTTTTTTAGAAATATAAAGGCTTGAATAAATTTTATGTTCTTTTCCTTTTAATTTATTTAATAATTGCTTGGCCATTGTTTTTGTTTTCGGTTTTGATAAGAAATTTTTTTTATATATTAAACAAGTATCTGCCCCTAAAACTAAATATGATGGGTATTTTAAAGAAGTTTTAATTGATTTTTGTTTAGCTAGACTTTGACAAATTTTTTCTGGTTTGTTTATGTTATTTAATTTTTTTTTTTCATTTTCTTCATTAATTAATGGGGTTTTATGTATAAATTTAATTCCAGCATTAAGCAATATTTTCTTTCTTGTCGGGCTTGTCGAAGCTAGTAATAGTTTTTGCATGTCTTTTTGTTAAATTTGTTAATTAAATATGAATTTAGGTATGTTATACACATATGGCAACTATATTTGGTTTTTTTTTGGAAAACTGTGGTTTTATTAACATTAAAATAACATGTAGATTTCTTTTTCCACATGCTGTTAGTTTGTTGATAACTTGTTTTATACACAATGTTAAAATTTTTTTTTTTCGTTTCTTGTTTATTTTGAACTTAAAAAAGGTTCGGTTTATTTATATAAACAATTAACTAACATTTTATTTTTTTCTTTGTATATTATTAATAATTTTTTATCATCGATACTAACGGGACAACAACAACAACAACCTTAAGTATAGTATAGTAGTAGTAGTAAGAATAAATAATAAATGAATTTAATAAACGTTTTAAAACAAAAAAAAACAAAAAAACCTCCAATATGGATAATGAGACAAGCAGGTAGATATTTACCAGAATTTAGGGAATTAAAAAAAAAATCTAAAGGATTTATAAACATGATATACAATCCAAAAATTGCTTCGGATATAACTTTACAACCAATAAAAAGGTTTGGTTTTGATGCAGCGATAATTTTTTCAGATATTCTAATTATTCCAGATTCATTGGGCCAAGATTTAACATATGAAGAAGGCAAAGGCCCAATTTTGAAAGAAATGACTTTAGATCAAATGATCACTAATTTTTCAATTGATAAAAACAATAAAAAACTTTCATTAGTCTATGAAGCAATCAAACAGACAAAAAGAAAAATAAATAAAGATATAAGTTTAATTGGTTTTGTGGGAGCTCCTTTAACTATAAGTTTTTTTATGTTTGATAATAAAAAAAAAAAAAATTATTCTAAAATACTTTCTTTTTTTAAAAAAAATAAAAAAAAAATTACAGAACTTTTTAAATTATTAGAAAGAGCAATTGCTGAACATGCAATTGGACAAATAAATGCTGGCGCCCAAGTAATACAAATATTCGATACATGGGCAAGCATAGCTAAAGGAAAAGATCTTAAGATTTTCTCTATAGATCCTTTAAAAAGAATCTCCAGTTTAATTAAAAAGAAAAAACCAAACACACCTATTATAGTTTTCCCGCGAAAGGTTGGAGCAAGATATGGAGAATATATATATAAACACATAGATTGCATAAGCGTAGGAGAGGACATTAAGAAAAAAGAGATAAAAAAAATACAGCAGAAAAAAACAATACAAGGAAACCTGCCGCCAAAGGCATTATTAAATGGAGGTAAAAAACTAGAAATTGAAATAAAAAAAGTATTAAATAGATTTTCCGGGAAACCCTTTATTTTTAATTTATCTCATGGAATAATGCCAAAAACACCAATAAAAAATGTAAAAAAATTGGTTGAAATTATTAGGAATTATAAAAATGAAGTATGACGGAGAAAAAGATTATAAACATGGCTCAAAAGAAAACTTGGGCGTGCTAATTACAAACTTAGGAACTCCGGACAGACCAAGAACAAAAGAACTTCGAGCATATCTTAAAGAATTTCTTTCAGATCCAAGAGTTATAGAGGTACCAAAGCTTTTATGGCAGATAATCTTAAGAACAATAATATTGAATTTAAGACCAAAAAAAGTAGCAAAACTATATAAATCTATATGGAAAAAAGAAGGCGGGCCCCTTTTGGTAATGTTAAAAAAACAAAAAAAGGGAATAATAAAAATCTTAAAAAATAAAAAAAAAAATATAAAAATTGAAATAGGAATGAGATATGGCAACCCAAACATAAAACTAGGATTAGAAAAATTAAGAAAACAAAAATGTCGTAGAATTTTAATATTACCACTTTATCCTCAATATTGTGCAGCAACCACAGGGAGCACGTTTGATAAAGTAACAAAAGTTTTAAGAAAATGGAGGTGGATACCAGAAGTAAGATTTATAAATAATTATTTTGAAGAACCTTTGTACATAGATTGTTTAATAAAAAGTATCAAAGATAGTTGGAAAAAATTTGGAAAACCGCAAAAATTAATATTTAGTTATCACGGCATACCTAAAAAGTATTTATTGAAGGGCGATCCTTATCATTGTTTTTGTCAAAAAACAACAAGACTTATAGCAGAAAAAATGAAATTAAAAGAAAAAGAATATATGACAACATTTCAGTCAAGATTTGGACCAGACGAATGGTTACAACCATATACAGACAAAACCTTAGAAGAGTTACCTTCCAAGGATATAAAAAAAATTCATATTATGTCCCCAGGATTTAGTTCAGATTGCTTAGAAACTCTTGAAGAACTTGAAATTCAAAATAAAGAAATTTTTATATCTTCTGGTGGGGAAAAATTTACCTATATAAAATGTTTAAATGACAACTCACAACATTTGAATATGTTGTCTTTGCTTATATTAAATCATTTAAAAGGATGGCCAGGACATAGTAAATAAATGCAAAGTTTTAATAATTTTTTAGTAGGCAATTATTCCTTAATAAAAGCCTTCCATGTTATCTCCATGGTAGCTTGGATGGCTGCATTATTGTATCTCCCTAGGCTTTTTGTTTATCATACCACAGCTAAAAAGAATTCTGATACATCGGAGATGTTAAAAATAATGGAGTATAGGTTACAAAAATACATTATGAATCCCGCAATGCTACTAACTTTATTGTTTGGTATATTTTTATTAAAAACAGACGGGGTTATTAATTGGGGTGAAAAATGGATTTATTTTAAGCTTTTAGCAGTGTTTTTATTGTTATTAGTGCATCATTTATTAGCAAAATATAGAAAAGATTTTTATATGGATAATAATAATCGCTCAAAGAAATTTTATAAAATTCTTAATGAAGTTCCAACGGTATTATTAGTAATTATAATTTTGCTTGTTTATTTAAAACCTTTTTAAGTATTGACATTTTAAATATTAATTACTATATAATAATTTCAACTGATTAATCTTTTTAACAATCACAAATTTGAATCTTAATTAAATACATAAAATACATTGGCTAATGATAAAGTAAACTTACACGAATTAAAAGTAATGCCACCGCATGAACTTTTAGCATATGCAGAAAAGGTTGGAGTAGATAATCCCAGTGCATTAAAGAAACAAAACATGCTTTTTGCTATATTAAAATCTTTAACTGAAAAAAATGTTATTATAGAAGGAGGAGGAGTAATAGAAACCCTTCAAGATGGTTTTGGATTTCTTAGATCTCCTGAATCTAATTATTTACCTGGACCAGATGATATTTATGTTAGTCCAAGCCAAGTACGTAAATTTAATTTAAGAACAGGAGATAATGTTGAAGGAGAAATTAGATCTCCTAAAGATTCCGAAAGATATTTTGCTCTTTTAAAAGTAAATACAACCAACGACGTGGATCCAGAAGAAAAACGCCATATTATCAATTTTGATAATTTAACACCATTATATCCAGAAGAAAAACTAACTTTAGAAATTGAAAATAGCAAAATTAAAGATTTAACTCCCAGAGTAATTGATGTTATAGCTCCAATTGGTAAAGGACAAAGAGCCATGATAGTTTCTCCACCAAAAGCAGGAAAGACAGTAATGCTTCAAAATATTGCAAATTCAATTACAGAAAATCACTCGGAAGCAATAGTAATTGTTTTACTTATTGATGAAAGGCCAGAAGAAGTTACAGACATGCAAAGAAATGTCAAAGGAGAGGTTGTTAGTTCCACTTTTGATGAACCAGCGTCGCGACATGTTCAAGTTGCAGATATGGTCATATCTAAAGCAAAAAGGCTTGTAGAAAGCGGGAAAGATGTTGTAATTCTTTTAGATTCAATTACTAGAATGGCCAGAGCTTACAATACAGTAATTCCAAGTTCAGGAAAAGTTTTAACAGGTGGGGTTGATTCTAACGCCTTACAAAGACCAAAAAGATTTTTTGGTGCAGCTAGAAATATAGAAAAAGGAGGCTCATTGACAATAATTGCTACAGCCTTGGTTGATACAGGATCAAGAATGGACGAAGTCATTTTTGAAGAATTTAAAGGAACAGGAAATTCAGAAATTTTACTTGATAGAAAATTGTTTGAAAAAAGAACGTTTCCAGCAATGGATATAGCTAAATCAGGAACAAGAAAAGAAGAATTATTAGTTGATGGACCAACTTTACAAAAAATGCACATTTTAAGAAGAATTCTTTTGCCGATGGGAACAAGTGATGCTATGGATTTTTTGTTGGAAAAATTGAAAGCAACAAAAAACAATGGAGAGTTTTTTCAGTCAATGGGAACAAATGGGAACGGTTCAAATAATAAATAAAAAATGGTTATTAAAATCCCAGTAAGCAAAACAAAACAAATAACAAAAAAAATAGAAACTAATATAAATACAATTTGTTGCTCAGGAGGAGATAATTTAAACGGCCATCCTGCTGTATATTATAATTTTGGAAATAAAAAACAAATTACATGTCAATATTGTGGTACCGTATATTTTAAATCTAAGTAAAAAAAAAAAACTTTTAATAAATTATCAAATATAATTATTTCAAATTAAAAAATAAAATTGAAACTTAAACATCATAATAGATATCCGTACTCATCAATAATTAGTAGAAAAAAATTTTCTTGGCCAAAAAAAAAAAAATTAGCTTTTTATATTGCTATGAATATTGAAAGATTTTCATTTGGTGAAGGAAAAATTCACACACCATCTTATACCACACCACAACCGGATGTGAGAAATTATGGCTGGACTGCATATGGATTAAGAGTAGGAATTTGGAGATTTTTTGATTTAGTTGATAAACTTAAATTACCTGTATGTCATTTAGTAAATTCATCTGTTTATGATCATGGGTTGGAAATAATAAAAAAAATTAGAAAAAGAAAAGATGAAATCGTTGGGCATGGAAGAACAAATGCAGAAAGCCAAGGAGAATTATCATTAGAAAAAGAACGAGAATTAATAATTGAAGCAACAGAGACAATAAAAAAAAATGAAGGAACAAACCCAAAAGGTTGGATGGGGCCATGGATTTCAGAAAGTAATCACACACCAGACCTTCTTCAGGAAAATGGTTACAAATATTTAATGGACTGGCCAATGGATGATCAACCTATATGGATGAAAACAAAAAAAGGTAAGATTTTATCAATTCCGTATCCAGTTGAAATAAACGATGCCCCAGCAATGCTGTATCGTCATCATACACCAGAACAATTTGCTAAAATGTTTATGGATCAACTAGATGTTTTATTGGAAGAATCAGAAAAATATCCGGTAGTATGTGGGCTTTCTTTACATACTTTTATTGTTGGGCAACCTTTTAGATTTAAGTACTTAAAAAAAATGCTTGAATATGTAAAAAATCATAAGAAAAAGAAAAATATATGGTTTACAAGACCAGGGGAAATATCAGATTATGTTTACAAAAAGAAAATCAATAAAACAAATTGAAGAAGGAAAAGACCTTGCGCCAAAATTTGATAAATTTGGTTTAATACCAGTTATTACCAGTGATTTTAAAAACGGCAATGTTCTGATGCATGGTTATATGAATAAACAAGCACTAAAGAAAACAATAGAAACTGGAGAAGTATATTATTGGAGTAGATCAAGAAAAATAATTTGGCATAAAGGTTCTAATAGTGGATTTATTCAAAAAGTTAAAGAAATCAGAATTGATGATGATCAAGATGCTATTTGGGTTAAAGTCAACACAAAAGCCAGTTGTCATGTAGGCTATAAATCTTGTTTTTATAGATCAGTATCAATTAAAAAAAAGAAAATAAAGATGGTTTTTAAAGAAAAAAAGAAAGTTTTTAATCCAAAGAAAGTATATAAAGGACTTCCTAACCCAACAAAAATTTAGTTAATTTAAATGAAAAAAAAAGCCCTAAATTAAGGGCTATTTTTCTAGACTTCAGCGCATGCATAGCTGTTGATTTCAAGCCCAACTGCTACTTCTGCTATTTTTGGTGTATACCAAGACATATTTGTTTCCTCCATTGAGGATAAATATAGTATAGAAATATGGCGAGAAACAGACATAATATCTGATTTTTTCGATTATTATTTTCAACTAAATCTATTAATGAATTTTTAAAAATTAACTTTTTTTTTTGTTCTTTTTGTCAATTTCTTCATATTCAGCGTCAATGATTTTTTCTTCTTTTTCTGTCTTTTTTTTTGTGATTATTAGATAAAATAATAAAACAAGAATTAATAAAGAAAATATAATTATTAATGATTTCACATGTTTTACCCAAATAAACCAAACAATATCATAATTATAAATAAGGCAATAACGCCCAAAATTATAATTTCTAATATTTTTTTTATATTACCTAACATATTTTAATCACCGATCCTCCATTTAGTTCCAGATGGGGAATCTTCTAAAATTATACCATCTAAAGCTAATTTATTTCTTATTTTATCTGCTTCAGGAAATTTTTTTTCTTTTCTTGCTTTATTTCTATCAGATATTAATTTTTCTATTTTTCTTTCATCCAGATTTTTAATTTTTTTCTTTTGGTTAATCCATTCTGTTTTAGTTAATTGTAATATTCCTAAATAATTTGCAGCGGATTTTAACTGGTCTTTAGCATTTTTATCTTTTGATAATTCAAATAATGCTTTAAGTGCTTCTGGTGTATTTAAATCATTCAAAAGTGCATCAAAAAATTTTTTTGGCGGCTCTACATTGTTAAAATTTTTTTCATCTCCAATTACATTATAAAGATTTTCTAAATTTTTATTTGCTTGAATTAGTAGATTTTCATTCCAATTTAAGGGTTGTTTGTAATGAGCTGAAAGCATTGCAAGCCTAACTACTTCACCCGTATGTTTTTTTAATATATCATTAATTAAAACAATATTTCCTACTGACTTAGACATTTTTTCTTTATCCATAGAAATAAATCCATTATGTATCCAATATTTACTCAAAGGTTTTCCGTTATGCGCACAATTACTTTGAGCAATCTCATTTTCATGATGAGGAAAAATTAAATCATTACCCCCAAGATGAATATCAATAGTTTCACCTAAATAAGCTTCTATCATACCAGAACATTCAATGTGCCAGCCTGGTCTTCCTCTACCCCAGGGACTATCCCAACCTGGTTGATCGTTTTTGGATGGCTTCCACAAAACAAAGTCCATAGGATCTTTTTTGTAAGGAGCCACTTCAACTCTAGCACCTTCTATCATTTCATCTTTTTTTCTTTTAGATAAATTTCCATAATCTTTAAAAGAAGGAACATGAAATAAAATATGATTTTCTCCTTCATAAGCATGTTTTTTTTCTAAGAGAGAAGAAATCATTTTTATAATTGAATGTATATTTTGAGTAACCACTGGTTCTATATCAGGAGGTAATACATTTAAAGCGCGCATATTTTCTTGATAGACTTTTGTATACTTTAAAGAAATTATTTCAATAGATACATTTTCTTCTTTGGCTTTATCATTAATTTTGTCATCAATGTCAGTAATATTTCTTACATAAACAACTTTTTTAAAAATATTTCTTAAAATTCTAATTAATATATCACCAATTATCGCAGGTCTAGCATTTCCTATGTGAGGATGATTATATACAGTTGGGCCACATGCATAAACTTTTACTGTATCGCTAAGAGGTTTAAAAGGCTCTATTTTTTTTGATAGTGTATTAAATATTTTTAAATTCATATTATTGTAATGTTATATCTTATAATAAATTATGAAAAAAATTCTTAATATTTTATTTTTACTTTTTTTAATTACTTGCGAATCTGTTCCCGTAAGTGAACGTAAACAATTAATTCTTTTACCGGATAGTTATATAAATAAACAAAGCGCACAGGCCTATCAACAATTTTTAAGCAAGGCAAATGTTGTTTCTAAAAGTAATCCACAAAACCAAGAATTGCAGACTATATCTAAAAATATAGAAGAAGCAATTCATCATTATTTTATTCTGGAAAATAAAGAGGACCCAACAAAAAAATATAATTGGGAAGTAAATTTAGTTAGAGAAGACCAAGTGAACGCATGGGCAATGCCAGGAGGAAAAATAATTTTTTATACAAAAATACTTGATATTGCAGAAAATGAAGATGGAATTGCAGCAATAATGGCTCATGAAATGGCACATGTGGTTGGACGGCATGGAAACGAAAGAATGAGTCAGGCTTTATTACTTGATGTTGTAACTTCTGTAGCACAAACTGCTACCGGCACAACTCTTCAAGGAGGACTTAAAACAGCTTATAATTTATTATCTGGATATGGAATTTTTTTACCATTTGGAAGAGCACAAGAGGCTGAATCTGATTATTTAGGATTAGTTTTTATGACTATAGCAGGATACGATTCTGAGGAAACAATTAGATTGTGGGAAAGAATGGAAAAACATGCAAAAAAAAAAGGCGGGGCACCCCCAGAATTTATGAGCACTCACCCTTCGAATGAAACTAGAATTGAAAATTTTAAAAAATGGATTCCAGAAACTAAAGCCAAATATTCTCCTTATCAACATAATTATTTTTTCAAAAAAAATTAAAAAAAGGATTTTTTTTCTTGATCCTGGGCTCTTGCATTAATTCTATCATGTACACTCATGTTGTTTCTTTGACTTCTCTTTCTCATTATATGAATATAAATAATCAAATTGATAATAATTACTCCTGCTGCTAAATAATATTTAATATTTTGTTCTAAACCAGTTGGATACAAAAATTGAGTTATATATTGATCTATAAAACCAGATCTATAATTTGTTCCGCCTCCCAACTCACTTAGCCAATTTTCAAGCGGTGTTAAAGGACAAATGGAACCACTTAATTCAACCCAAAAACCCCAAAAGACTGCAGGCAAATGTAAATAAGGACAGTTGCGCCACAAATAATAAATAAAACCACCAAAAACCACAAAAAAAACAAACGCAAAGTGAAGACAAACAACTATGTCTGCTAATATAGAATACATATTATTTTTATAACAAAGAAAGAACTTATTTACTATTAGATTGTGTTAATCTTCAATTTTTAATGCGCCGGAAGGACACAATCCTACAACGCGTTTTACTTCATCTTCTGAAGCACCGCTTTCATCGATAACAAATTTTTCATCGACTACTTTGAAAACGCTAGGAAGATTTTTTACGCATTCTCCAGCATGTATACATATTTTATCATCCCATTTTACTTTCATTTTGATCTCCTAAATTTATTATTTATATTATTTAAATTAAGTTATGTGATATTATTGTCAAAAAAAAAATAATAAATCGTGAGAATGGTTATCAGAAAAAAATTAACACCTGAGCAACATAGTATTTGTAGAGAAAAAGGAACTGAAGCACCTTTTAGTGGTAAATACTGGGATTTAAAAGATAAAGGAACTTATGTTTGTATTTGTTGCGAAAGTGAACTTTTTTTATCCAATACAAAATTTGATTCTGGAACTGGTTGGCCTAGTTTTTTTATGCCAATTAAAAAAAATAATATTAAAGAAATAGAAGATTTGTCAAATAATATGAGAAGAATTGAAGTAGTATGTGCAAATTGTGATTCACATCTTGGTCATGTTTTTTCAGACGGTCCTAAGCCAACAGGCCTTCGTTATTGTATTAATTCTGCTTCTTTGAATTTTAAAAAGGTTGATGAAAAATAAAGGATTAGTTGTTTTATCGGGTGGTCAAGATTCTACAACCACGGCTTTAATTGCCAGAAAAGAGTGTAAAGAGCTGCATGGTATTACTTTTGATTACGGTCAAAAACATAAAATTGAAATTAAATCTGCTGTAAAAATAGCTAAATTATTAAAATTTAAAACTTATGAAATAATAAAGATTCCTGATATTTTAAAAAGCACATCCCCTTTAGTGAATAAAAAAAAAAAACTAGAAAAATATGATTCACCAAAAGAAATTCCAAAAGGAATCGAGCCCACATTTATACCTTCAAGAAATATACTGTTTTTAACAATAGCTAGTAACAGAGCAATTTTACACGGTTGTAAAATAATTTATATAGGAGTATGTGAGGAGGATTATGGAGGATACCCAGATTGCAGAAAAATTTTTATTGATAGTATGCAAAAATCTTTAGGATTAGGAATATTAGGATCAGTTAAATATATTAAAATCAAAACACCTTTAATGAAATTAACAAAAAAAGAGAGTGTCAAAATAGCTATGAAAAAATGTAAAAACATGAAAGAATTTAATAAAATTTTTAAAGAAACACACACTTGCTATGATGGAATAAAAGGAGGCTGTAGAAAATGTCATGCATGTGTTTTAAGAGATAGGGGTTTTAAAGAAGCAGGTATTACTGATCCTATTTGGTTATTAAGAAAATAAATTTATGTATAACATAAAAGAAATATATTATACCTTTCAGGGAGAAGGAGCATACACAGGAAGACCAAGTATATTTTGTAGATTTTCTGGATGTAATTTATGGTCAGGTAGAGAAAAAGATAGAAAAAAAGCAGAATGTAATTTTTGTGACACTGATTTTCTTGGAACTAACGGAATAAATGGTGGAAAGTTTTTCAGTGAGAAAGAATTGGGAAAAAAAATAATTTCTTTATGGAAAAATAAAGATAATAAAAACAAACCTTATGTTGTATTTACTGGAGGAGAACCGTTATTGCAATTAGATAAAAAATTAATAAATTTTTTAAAATTATCAAATTTTGAAGTAGGTATAGAAACGAACGGAACAATAGATCTACCCTGTGAAGTTGACTGGGTTTGTGTAAGCCCTAAGCATCAAAATGATTTTGTTTTAAAAAAAGGAGATGAATTGAAATTAATTTTTCCTCAAAAAAAAATAAATCCTAAAAGTTTAGAAAATTTAAATTTTAAACATTTTTTTTTACAGCCTATGGATGGCCCGAATTTAAAAAAAAATATAAAAAAAACTTATGATTTTTGTAATAAAAATAAAAAGTGGAATGTTAGTTTACAAATTCATAAAATAGTAGGTATGCCATGAATGATATATTTGAAATTACAAAACAATTTACATTTGAAGCTGCACATTACTTTCCTAATATGCCAGAAGGACATATTTATAAGAAAATCCACGGGCATTCATTTGTTGTAGAAGTTACTTTTTATGGAAAAAAAAATAAGGAAAATCAATGGGTCACAGATTTTGATGAGTTATCAAACTCTTTAAATGAAATAAAAAAAAAATTGGATCATAAATGTATAAATGATATTAAAGAAATAGGCATACCTTCACTAGAAAATATTTCTTCATGGATCGGAAAACAACTAAAAAAGAAATATTCAAATGTTAGATCAATAAAAGTAAGCAGGCCTTCTTGCGGAGAACATTGTCTTTACAGAATTAAATAATTTTTACTCAAGAATATTTCGTATTTTTTTTCTTTTTTTGAACATTTCTCTTTTTGTTAGAGATTCGTCTTTATTTTTGTCAATTTCTAAAAAAAATTTTTGATTTCTTGCTTCAAATTCATCTTGTGTAACAATATTGTCTTTATTTAAATCTAATCGATCAAATCTTTTTTGTCTGATTTGTTGAAATTCATAATAATTAATTTTTCCGTTATTATCTAAATCTATTTTTTTAAATCCTTTTTTTT
>Ga0315338_1003623_pt1 | contig 13253 bp, 17 predicted proteins | sample ASW8metaG_FD_204518 | JGI IMG/M metagenome (GOLD analysis project Ga0315338, IMG submission 204518) | Ammonia-oxidizing marine archaeal communities from Monterey Bay, California, United States - ASW #8 | ecosystem: Environmental > Aquatic > Marine > Coastal | place: USA: California | collected... | reverse complement strand
CAATAGGTGTTTATCCAGAGCCAATTATCAAATTTGCAGAAATGGCATCACCAGTTTTGACTGGTACACTTATGCCTTAAACTGTGTAAATTTTACCAAATTTTCTAAATTACTTTTTGCATCAGATCCGTTTATTTTTCTTAAGCTATCTAAGGCAAGTTTTGAAAATTTCTCTAACATCTCTTCCATTTTGTTGAAGACTACTCTAGGATCAGAACTTTTCTTAATTAAGAGATTGAAAAGTTTATCTTCATTTTTCCAATCCATCAAGTCATCACGAATTTGATATGCAATACCAATATTTTTTCCATATTCAGCCAATGATTCAATTTGTTCCTCAGTTCCACTTCCAATTATAGAACCAAGTTTTGCAGCCATCTCAAAGGCTGTAGCAGTCTTGTATTCCATGACCTTCAGATAATCATCAAATGTAACATCCTCACTCTCCTCTAATTTTCCTTCTAGTACTTCACCTTCACTCATCAGCATTGCAGCAGTAGCCAAATCCTTTGTTATGCGAGGATTATCTAATCGTGATGAAATGTTAAGGATCAGACCTAAAACAAAATCTCCCGTCAACACACTTGTGTTATAACCATACTTGATATGAAATGGATCTTTTTGTCTACGTTTAGTTTCATTATCAATAATATCATCATGTATAACTGACTCTGTATGAAGTAATTCAATTGCACATGCAGCAGCAAAAACATTTTCATCAATCTTGCCAACGCTTTCAGCAGCTAAAAGTAAAATAATTGGTCTTATTCGTTTTCCACCCTCTATTGCAAATTTTAATGGATCACAAAATTCTGATTCTGAATATAATGCCAATTCTGCATCAAGTGCGGTATCAATTTTTTTAATATACTTACTATAAGTTTCAAGAAGTGGGTTAATCTCTAAATTTTTTCTATCCAAAAATATCTGATCAACATCTTACAGAATATAATATTAAACTTTGTTGATTACAAAAAACTGTATGCTCCCGTCGGGATTCGAACCCGAGTCTCAGGCGTGAAAGGCCTAAATGCTTGACCGGACTACACTACAGGAGCTTAAAATTCCGGCGCTTCTAATCCATAAAACTTTTTGTAATCACAAGCTTTTTTATCCTAATTTCAAGAATAACATTTATGGGTTCTCTAATAAAACGAATCGATCAAATCATTGAAGACAAAAGTTTACTCAAACATTCCTTTTATCAGATGTGGTCAGATGGAAAACTGGAACTAGATTCACTCAAAGGCTATTCTAAAGAATATTACCAATTAGTGAAGCAGATACCACAATTCATGGAACCAATGATTGATAATGCACCTTCAGATATGAAAGATGAGTTAATTCAGAATATGAAAGAAGAATCAGAGCATATTCCTCTATGGGAGAAATTTGCAGGTTCTATGGGAATTTCTGAATCAGAATTACAAGGATATGAATGTCTTGAGAAAACCAAAATAGCAGTATCAGATTTGGGTTCACTTATGAACTCCTTTGATAATGGTGCATGTGCAATGTATGCATTTGAGAAAGAAATTCCTAAAGTAAGTAAAACCAAACTAGAAGGATTGAAGGAGTTCTACGGCATAGACAGCAAAGATGCAGTAGAATACTTTGAAGAACATATGACTGCTGATATTAGACATGCAGCATCCTGGGAAAAAATCATCAATAACACTAGCATCGATGATTCAGTGATGTTATCTACAGCAGAAAAATCTGTTTTAGCACAAAATCTCTTGTTAGACAGTTGCTACGAATCTTACTGCTAATCTAACACTTTTTACCCAGTTGAAATTATTTTTTCATAGGGCCCGTAACTCAGCCTAGTAGAGTACTCGGCTCATAACCGAGGAGCCAAGGGATCGAAGCCCTTCGGGCCCATTAAAATTTTAATTCCAGTTGATTGTTATTATATTGGCTGCAATGAAGAATCAGAGTTATACCTGATTAATGATGTAAAGGCATTTGACTGAGCTGCCCTTCTACTTTATTCTGTCTTGAACCTGTTTTAGTACATCTTCTGTGATTAATTTTTCCTCAAACAAACTTTGTGTAATATCATTAATTGTTAAAAGACTATGAAGCTTTATACCTTCAGCTTGTAATGCTTGTGTTGCTCCTTCCATTCTGTCAACTATTGCATATGTATCTGTTACAACCATCTTTTCTTCTTTGATTGATTTAATTGCATTGATGACTGAACCACCACTTGTTACAACATCCTCAATCATTAACAGTTTCATATCCTGACAAGTTACACCTTCAACTGCCTTTCCAGTTCCATATTCCTTTGCCTGTTTTCTAACATAGATTAGTGGTTTTACAATTTCAGTTGCAAGTGATGCTGCAACTATCAATCCTCCAGTTGGAACTGACACCAGTGAGTGAAAGTTTTCAAATCCTATATTCTCTGCAATTAAATTTTGCAATTCCTTGATCATTTTTCTGTACTCATGTGGAAAACTTGGAACTAGCCTAAGATCGATATAATATGGGCTCTTTTTTCCACTTGCCAAAGTGAAATCTCCAAATCTGATAATCTTTTTTTCATTAAGAAATGTTGCAAATTCTTTAACAAAACCCATATCAAAATTTAGTTAACTGTATTTATTTTGGTTTGTATTATTCTATCTATCATGCCTGAAATTTGGTTAAATTATGGACAAAATGAAGTTGTTTTAGATATTCAAGCAGAAAATCTTAATGAAAAACCATCTGACGAAAACAAATTACTCGCAGAGTCAAAGATAGATGAAAAATTAGATGCTCTTGATTTATCAAAACCAGTAGAAATTGCAATTTTAAATTATACAAATTCTGCTCAGGAAATTTTAACAAAAATTTTTAAAAAATGTGAAGAAAAATCATTTTCAAATCCTAAAATTCTTGTAAACAAAAGAGTAATCCCACTAGTTAAATCAAATAACCCTGAAAATATATCCATCAATGAATTTGATCAAGTTGGGATTTCAGATGCAAATTTAACATTTCTTTCTGAGATGGAATTTGATGGATTGTTTGGGTTTGAAACAATTGCCACTAGGTTACTAAAGCAGTTTGGAAAATCAGAAATGTTAGACGCATTCAAAAAAAGAGATGGTGATCTACCAATTCCTGGGAAGATAGGACCTAATATGCAACTTGCAGAAAAATTTGTTGATGGATTTGAAATTTCATCGATTGAAATTATAGCAAACGTAAAGGGAATATATGATTTCTCTATCGGTCATCCTAAAAATTCTATATCTCTTTCACAATCATTTGTAAACTCCTGCGTAAAAACAATTGATCGTCAGAGAACAATGATTATCAGTACGGGTAAAGATGCAAGTAATGAAACATTAAATGCCTCACTAAGCTCTCTCTGGAATTGTTATAGCATAGTCAAGAATCAAGGATTTGTTGTCTTACTGGCAGAATGTCTAAACGGAATAGGTTCAGATGCTTTTCAACAATTTATTGATGGTAGACTTACAATTGAGCGTGTAAAAAATGGAACAAAGTATGTAGACGGTATGGAAAATTTATTGTATTTGTCCGAAATTCAAAAAAAGTTTCAAGTTGGTTTAGTTTCAGTATTACCTGAAATCTATCTAAAAAAACTTGGAGTTATACCTATAGGGGGTATTAAAAAATCAATGGATTATATTTTAAAAAATTTAGGACAAAGGCAAAAAGTTGAGATTGTTAATGATGGTGCACGTACACTTTTACGGGAAAATTGAGTTTGGAAGTGGGGCACATAAAACCGCTAATACTATAACACCAATGTAAATGATTTTTCTATTTTTTGATAGAGGAGATATATCATCTAGTGGTTGTGCATCCTTACTTCTAGAACTTAAAATCAAAATCAATATTGCCATCATCCAATAATTTAACAAAACAAGAACACCCATGCTTGCATATGTGGCTATTTTATGCCACTTCTGACCTAGAATTACACGAGACATGTGACCACCATCTAATTGCCATGCAGGAAGTAGATTCAAGAATGTAATTAGAAATCCAAGCCAAGCCGCAAACATAATTGGCGACATTATTACTTCAACATCGTCACTATTTTTATCAAATAATTCAAGCATACCCATCATTATCAGATTTTCATTCATCTGGATCAACTGTGATGTACCAAACATTTGTTCTGCAATTTGACTATCAATTACCGGTGATGTGTATACACCAAATGCAACAACAACAATAGCAACAACAAGACCAGCAATTGGCCCTGCAATTGCAATATCAAATAATATGTCACGGTTAACAGTTAGACCTCTTGATTGGATGAACGCACCAAATGTCGGAATTCCAAAAACCGGAACACCTGGTATGAAATATGGCCAAGTTGTTTTGATTTTATGCCATTTTGCAGCAATAAGATGTCCTGCTTCATGAACACCTAAAATTCCAATTAGTGCCCATGTATAAAGAATTGCAACTCCAAGTGGATCACCAATTGGCACTAATGAATTTAGCCCAGCAGTTCTGAAGAATCCATCAATTAACACCATTGCCACTGTAACCGCAAAAAGAATTCTTGGTGTCCATGTCTTTGATAACCATTTTCTTTGTTTTAATGGAGGAAATTTTGATACTATAAGCAAAATCTGATCATTTTGCCTCTCTAAAACACACACAAGATTTCTTGTTTCTAGTATCTGAGTTAGTCTTACAAACTTCTCTTTGAAATTAATATCATTAAAACGAAATTTAATTTTAGTTAAGGAAACCTCAGTGGCAGTAATATCAAATACGGTTGAGACCGTTTTTTGAATCTCTTCTTGTGTTAGTTCTATCATTATGAATGGTTAATTTTAATTCAATAATTGCTTTTCCAGCTTAGAATTAAATAATTGCAATTTATACTTAGTATATGCAGGTAATCTTAAGACAATTAAATGGAACCATTATTAGAAGATGTGAACCTTCTGATCTAATTTCTGTTATGGAAATAAACATGAAGACTCTTCCAGAGCATTATTCTGACTATTTTTATGAAAGCTTACTTTCTGATTTACCAGAATCATTTTTGATTGCAGAAAGTAGTGGTGTATTTGTAGGATATATTATGTGCAAATCAGAGTTTGGATTTTCAAATTTCAAAAGATTAGGGTTTGTTAAGAAGGGTCATGTTGTTTCCGTGGCTGTTTTAGAAAAACTTCGTGGTAAAGGCATTGGAAGTGCACTTGTTGAAGAGGCATTTAAAGGTGTTAAAGAAAAACAATGTGATGAAATGTATCTTGAAGTTAGATGTAGTAACACTGATGCAGTAAAACTTTATGAAAAGTTGGGTATGTTTGTTAAGCAAAGACTAAGATCATATTATCGTGATGGTGAAGATGCATATATGATGGCAATTGAATTCTAGTTTCAATTAAATAACTGGATTAAACTGACAAAACATGCAAAGACGAAGATCAATAGGAGTAATGATTTTTGTTTTAGCAATTGGTGGTTTTTTCCTTTATGCATATTTACTGATGTTATCTGAATGGAGTCCCATAGTTTTACAATTAACTATCCTGATGGTTGTAGGTGGAATTCTAGGTGTTGTGTCTTGGATTGGATATATGATGGCGACTACCTCTGTAAAACCAACGTCATCTGTAACTGACGACGATTAGTTCTTCTGGATTTCTGCATCAACAACAGTTTGATAAAATCTTGGTCCCACGGGTCTTACAATTCTTGAATAATTAATTTTTGTTTTAGTTCTATTTACATTTAGGAAATGCTCTTCAGATAATTTTAAAGCATCCTGTTTTTTTTCTGCATGGATATGAGAGTAATAATGAACTACTCCATTTTTTTTCAATGATGAAATTGCAATATCTAAAAATTCATCTGAGCGTTCAGGTAATAGCATCAATACACGGTCAGCATTACATTGTAATTTTTCTTGGATAATTTGTGCGGCATCTCCGTTAAGTGAAATGACTTTACCCTTGAGTTTATTTAGTTTAATATTTTCTGCACACAATTTAGATGCTACAGGATTAATGTCTATGTTATAAACAGTGCATAATTTTTTCTTGGCAGCAAGTATCGAAAACATACCAATGCCTCCAAACATGTTTATTATAACATCACCTTCATTAACAAGATTTGAAATTCTTTCCCGTTCGGTTGATAATCGTGGAGAGAAGAATGCCTTTTCAACATCTACTATGAATCTACATCCATTTTCCTTATACTCAGTTTCTGTTTTTTTATCACCCGCAATTAATACCAAATTTCTTGTACGAAAATCTCCTTCAACAGGTGACGATTGATAAAATACTGAATTCGCTGTTTTTACTTGTTGTAATAACGCTTTTCCAATAACCTTCTTTTTTGAGATTAATGAATCTGGTATTCTTACTATAATGATATCACCAATTTGATCAAATGATGAAATGAGTTGCTCACTTTCTTTCTCTGAAAGTATAGCCTCCAATGCCTTTTTTAGCATTCTTGTCATTTCTTGTAATAGTAATTCTGACTTCCTTTTTGATCCTTGTCAAGTCTACTTCCATCTTTGTTGACTCGAGGCCGTCTACTTTTTTCATCACGGCGGAATGTAATATCTAATGATTTGAGGAATCTATTCATTGCGTCTATTTTTGGCAAAGGTGATGTTGCATATCCTTGAACACTAGAGGTTCCTTCAAAAATAACCATCGAATCTGACACTAGGTCCATTAATTGTAGATCATGATCAATTACAATTGCAGCTTTACCAAAAGAGCGACAAAACTTTTGAAGAAATTTTCCCACGGCAATTCTATCTTCAACATCTAAAAATGCAGATGGTTCATCAAGCGCATAAAGATCAACTTTTTGTAAAAGGCATGTAGCTACAGCAACTTTTTGCAATTCCCCTCCTGATAAATTCTTCATTGATTTATTGTATAGTTTTTTTATTTTGAGTGGCTCAATAATTTGCTCTTCTTCAGTGCTATCTTCTATAGATCCACCATTTGCTTTATTTAGCATTGTAACCACTTTAATGTCAATATCGTTTGTAAGATATTGTGGTTTGTATGAAATTTTTATTTTCTTATCAATAGAGCCAGAATCCGGTTTTTCAATACCTGCAATCATTTTCATCAATGTTGTTTTACCAAGTGCATTAGCACCCATAACTCCTAACAGATCACCTTTTCTTACCTCACCAGGTTCAATAGATACTGAAAATGACGCATATTTTTTTTCTAGTTTTGGATATGACACAATTATGTCTCCTTGCTGAATCTCATCTGTTGCAGTTGATGCATCAAATGTGAATTTTTTATCTCTAAATCTAACATTTTCAGATGATAGATACCCATCTAAAAATGCGTTAATTCCAACTTTTGTTGATAACACATTTGAAACAATTCCATATGCTGCAGGTACTCCATACAGAACCTCAATGTAGTCACTCAAATAATCTAATAGTGTCAGATCGTGTTCTACAACCATAACACTTTTTCCTAATTCAGCTAAATTGTGTATCACTCGTGCGACACCGGTTCTTTGAAATACATCATTATATGAAGAGGGTTCGTCAAAAAAATAAAAATCGGCATCTTTTGAAGCAGAAACTGCAACTGCTAATCTTTGTAACTCTCCACCACTTAGTTCATTTAAATTCTGCCCAATAGAATTCTCTAGATCCAGTTTTTTTATCATTTCATTCATAACTCCACGTTCATCATATTTTTCTAAAAGATCTTTTCCAGTTCCATCAAATACATTTACAACATTATGAACTTGTTGCGGTTTGATTGACGCACGAATGTTTCCATTTTTAATTTCCTCAAAATGTGATTTCAACTCTGTACCCTTGTAGAATTTTAAAACTTCATCCCATTCTGGTGGCTCTGAATAATTTCCTAAATTCGGTTTCAGATTTCCTGATAAAATATTTACAACTGTACTCTTACCCATACCATTTCTTCCAAGTAAGCCAACAACTTCACCTTTTTTTGGAGTTGGAAGTTTGTAAAGTCTGAATGAGTTTATTCCATATTGATGAATTTTATCAGTTGATAGCTCACTTGCTAAATTTACAATTGTGATTGCATCAAATGGACAAACTTTAACACATATACCACATCCATTACATATGTCTTCATCAATCTGCGCTTTTTTTGTTTCCTCATTAAGCACAATACAATCTGCACCAGATTTATTCACAGGGCAATATTTGATACATTCCAAACCACATTTTTTGGGCTGACATAATTCTTTATCTAATACTGCTACACGATGTGTCATATCGTATTTGCTTTTTTCTTTAATTTATACTTCTATGATACAATTTGCTTTTTAATCAGATGGAAGTGATGAAAATTTCGTTACCTTAATAGAGAAGGTATTTCAAAATAATTTAAGCCGGTCATAGCGTTGGGGTGCGACCCAGTCCCATTCCGAACCTGGAAGTCAAACCCAATGTCGCTGCTGTGTTACTAAGGTGCGCAAGCACTTGGGAAGCAGTGGTGCTGGCATTATTATTATAACAACTATATGCTTGAAATCCAATGAAATTTTATGGTAAACTGTTCAGTGTGTGGGGAACATTTTGATAGTGATATACGATTTCTAAATCATATGATGGAAAAACATGGTTTTAGAAATCCAAATATCGATAAACCTGATAGAAATAGCCGTGGATATTAACGGCAATAAATCTATAAGTCACAAAAATTGAGTTGTTCTTACAAGGTATAATGATGCAAAAATTACTAGAAAAAACATTGAAGGACGCCATTAAAGAGAATAAATGCGTTTTAGGAACTAAAGAAGTTTTGAGTACTATTTCCAAATCAAAACTTGTAGTTTTATCAAAATCAATACAAGGAGAAACCCGTGAAAAAATTGAATCTGACGCAAAAAAATCTAAAATTCCTACATTAACATTTAACGACACCTCAGTAAATCTAGGAAAACTGTGTGGATTACAATTTAGAGTCTCTACACTTTCACTACCACAAATATCAGATAGTGATGTTACTTCACTTAAAAAAGAATCAGAATCTAAATGATAGTGTTTAATACTTTTTTAGTTATGCCGTTCAATCAAGGTTTAAATGAGACACAAAAATTTTTTGATTAATTAAGATAAAATATGACACAAGAAATAAAGCTAACAACAGATCAAATGCGTTTGATGTCACTTTTCCAAAATGTTACAAAAGCAACTGCTAGAGATTGTGTTGAAGATGAAAAATTGGATAGATTAATCTTTGTTGTAAACGAAGGTAAGATGGGTTTAGCAATTGGCAAAGGTGGTTCTCACATCAAAACATTGCAAAATAAAATTAACAGGAATGTAGAATTAGTTGAATATTCAGATAACCAAGAACGATTTTTAAAAAATATCTTAAACGAAAAATATATCACAGATATTAAAATTTCTAAAAGACTAGATGGTACTTTTCAAGCTGTAATTACAGTTGATCCAGCAAAGAAGGGTGTTGTTGTAGGAAGAGAAGGTCGTAACGCTGAAAAAGCTAGACTACTTGCAAGAAGATATTTTCAAATTACCAATGTTGTAATTAATAGCCAACAGGCATCTATAGAGTGGTAATATATGGCAAAATCACCTCTAGGATTATTTGCAGGCAGAGATCTTAAAGAAAAAAGAAAGAAGCAGCGTTGGGCTATTTCTACATACAAACGAAGAAAGTTAGGATTAGATAAAAAATCTAATCCATTTGGAGGATCTCCTCAGGCTAAAGGAATTGTGTTAGAGAAAGTTGGTGTAGAAGCAAAACAACCAAACTCTGCAGTTAGAAAATGTGTAAGAGTTCAATTAATTAAAAATGGAAAATCTATTACAGCATTTTTACCTCGTGACGGTGCCATGAATTTTGTCGATGAGCATGATGAGGTTCATGTTGAAGGGATGGGTGCTACACAGGGCGGTGCTATGGGCGACATTCCAGGAGTTCGTTTTAAAATTTTTAAAGTTAACAATACATCTTTACGTGAACTCGTTTTAGGTAAGAAAGAGAAACCAAGGAGATAAAATTGTCAGAACAGAAATTATTGTTATTTAGAAAGTGGGACACTACTGAGATTGTAGTTCAAGACCCAGGATTAAAAACCGCAATTTCCCTTAAGCAAGTAATCATACCATTAGATTTTGGTCGTTCTGCTTTAAAGAGATACAACAAAGGGCAAGTGAACATCGTTGAAAGACTGGCAAACAAATTAATGCATTTTGGAAAAAAATATGCAAAAAACACAGGCAGACAAGGTGGAAAAAAACATCATTCCTTGAACATTGTAAAAACCGCTTTTGAAATCATTCACTTAAAGACTGGTAAAAATCCTGTAGAAGTTCTTGTTAGGGCAGTTGAAAATTCTGCTCCAAATGAGGATACAACTAGAATAGTTTATGGTGGAACTGTTTATCATGTATCTGTAGATGTAGCACCACTACGAAGGATTGATCTAGCATTACGCTTTATAGCAGATGCAATAAAAGAGGCGACATTTTCAAATCCAAAACCTATTGAAGAATATATAGCGGAACATTTGATTCTTGCAGCAAATAATGATCCTGCTGCACCATCCATCAAGAAAAAGAACGAATTAGAAAGAGTAGCCCAAGCTTCTAGATAATTAAAAATAGCCCGGCCCAGACTCGAACTGGGGTCAAAGGCTCCAGGGGCCCCTATGCTTGCCGCTACACTACCGGGCTTCAAATAAAATTTACGAACTAAGAATATAATGATTTGGTGTTACTTTATTTTTGTTTCATGAATAGCTGTTCCATAATCACATTCAGCTTTTAATCTCATATACGCAATCAATCTATAATGGATCGAATAGTTTTCATTTTCTTTTTGAAGTAATTCTTTTTGGATAAGTGATGCTAATCCTCTTGATAAGGTTGTAATTGACATATTGAATGTCTGACATACTTGGTCTCGTTTTCTTTGATATTGTTTTAAAGTAAATGAGACATCATTGTTTTCTAAAATTAACGGCCAAACTATCTCTTTCCACACAAATCTCCTATTTTCTGTCGCTGACGCATATTTGCCTTTTTCACTCAACATTATAATATTAAAAAAATGGGTTATAATTCAATAGATGTCACATATAGAAATCCAGAAGTCACTTGAATTGTTAAAAAAAGATTGGGATATTGATCCTTTAATTCAGGATTTTATATTAGGAAAAACTTCTGAAGTATCTGATTTTACAGTTAAAATTAAAGATGTGGTTTTTCACATACCATATCTTACAAAAGAAAAAAAATACATTTTGTGGAAATGTTATTGGCCGGACTGCCACAATTGCTGTAATAGACAAGGTAGGTTACCTCTTACATCAGATGATCTTATTCAGATTGGTACTGGATTAAAATATCAAAAGACTTCGGATTTTATTAAAAATGAAACGTTGATTGCCATACATGAAGAGCCAACCCCTTCCGGCGGATTATCAATTATGACCAACGTTAATCTCAAAAGAAAAGATGATGAAACTGAAGCAGATGATGGTACTCATATAACTTGTAGATTTTTAGACGAAGAAGGTGCATGTGGAATTCATCCTGACCGTCCGGGAGTTTGTTATTTGTACCCATTTTCAACATGGGCACAAAATGACAAAGGACGTGCACGAGTTCATGCAACATTTCAATTTACAGGTGATTGCCCAGGATTTTATCTTGATGAATCACTTGATTCTATGAAAGAAATACTTGATGAATATTCTAGTACAATTTATGATTATAATATGAAATCTAGCACTACGTTAAAAGATGGTTTTGGTTCTTTAAGTATGAATTAGGCTTTTGCAACTTTCATTAAATCTGCAATTTTAATATGCATGCCAAATCTATCCTCATTCTTTTTCATGTATCTGAATATTGATAAAAAGTCTGGTAGTGCTTTTAAGAAACTAAAATTATGATGAATTTTTGCTCTTACAAAATTAAATACTTTAGCATAAACCTTGTAGTGCTTCTCAACTGCTTTTTCATATGCTTTGAAGTCGTGCATATTTTCTAAGAAAATATCAACACATTGCATAGATGGAATAATTCCTTCACCTAACAATGCATAAACTGTTCCAATTGATTCTCCAACACCAACTACTTTTCCAGAATAATATGGCTTACATTTATCTGGAGTTGCCAATCTAATTGGACGTCCCTTAGTTGCAACTATTTTTCCTCCATGTTTTTCTAGAAATGCATCAGTTGCTTTAACGTGGTTTTTATTATAATCACCTGCACCAATATGTGCAAAATTTTCTCCCATTGGGAAGTACCAAAAGTATCCTGACATGCCTGGAAATGGTTCAATGTAAAAATCGTCAAATGGCACTCCATTTTCATATTCAACTTTATACTCATATGTTGGTAAAAAGAAATCCTGTTCCATTTTTGGTAGATAAACTCGATGAAATCCTGTACAGTCTACTATCATATCGTATTCTTTTTCAAGATCTTCTAGTGATGGAGCCTTACCATAAATCACATTGCAATCTTTTATGAAATCTTTAATCAATCCTAATTTATTATACGTGCAAAGTCCTTTCAAACCGATATCAAATTTTACATCATTATTCATCTTGACATGCATTTCTTTTCCGTTATGAATTAAGAAATCATCAAAATTCCTACCTGTTTTATTACAAAACTCATCTAGCTCTTTTTTTATTGTTCCCCACGCACAGATTGAATCATGCCTTTCTTCCACCATTCTTTCATATCCAACTACTTCATGTTCAGAATCTTTCAGTCTAGCCATAAGATAACTTCCAGCTACACCCATTCCCATTACAGCAATTTTCATCTATCGTAGATTTGTTAGTACCCAATAAATACAATTCTCGGATTTTATTCGATTAATATTGCTGGTTTGTAAGGTCGTGCCATTCTTGCTTTGTTTTTTGGATCATATTTTTCAGAATCATTTTCAGAAAATACTTGTAATTTTATTCCATAGTCTGTTTCTATTAGTGATGAAAGCTCACTAGAAATAATTTTACGCTCATCAATTTCTCCTGCTCTCACCTTTGTTTTTCTTAGCTCTGTTGATTCCGAAAGAATATCTTTTAGTGTCTTTTTTACAAAGTCAGGATCTTTTTTGACATTTTCTGTTTCTTTTTGTGAAATTAACTCTTTGATGAATGTACCAACATTTGTTTCTCCTGAAATAACACCGCTTAGAATTTTATGGTATGCTTTTGATTTCCAATTATCTGATGTGTAGATTATAATTTTTTTAGGTGTAATTTTTGTCACTTTAGTAATATTTGAA
>Ga0315338_1003622_pt1 | contig 13259 bp, 14 predicted proteins | sample ASW8metaG_FD_204518 | JGI IMG/M metagenome (GOLD analysis project Ga0315338, IMG submission 204518) | Ammonia-oxidizing marine archaeal communities from Monterey Bay, California, United States - ASW #8 | ecosystem: Environmental > Aquatic > Marine > Coastal | place: USA: California | collected... | reverse complement strand
TCTCTGGAAAGCACCATACCAATCCGAACATTGGCCACTCGGACCTGGGCCTCTTTCGCCGGCAAAGTCGCAGATTCCCATTGACGACACACTTCTGCCAAAAAATCATCCCCTGAAGGACTCTGCTCGTCGACCAATTGATCACCCGCGTCGCCGTAATATCCAATCGCAGAAGCAGAGACCAGGACCTGTGGGGGCTTCTCGGCTGCCGCCAGAGTAGCGGAAAGCAGACGTGTGGATTCCACACGACTCTGACAAATGCGTTTCTTTTTAGCGTTATTCCAGCGACCGTTGGCAATATTTTCACCTGCCAAATGGACCACCGCATCATACCCGGAAAGTAACCCTGGATCCGCATGGCTAGCGGAAGGATTCCAGAAAACCTCTCCTGCCTGCGGACTTCTCCTTACCAGGCGGGTAATACGAACGCCTTGACCACCGAGATATGAAACCAGGGCTTTTCCGACCAGACCGGTAGATCCTGTAATGGCAATATGCATGATATGCTAAAGCACCGCGTTCATGAGTGGATACAGGCTTACCCCTTTGCCTCATCCAGTAGCGCTTGAATCTTATGCTTTTGCTGTCCACCAACAAGCCTGCCCACAATCTCACCACCTTTGAACACAATCAAGGTGGGAATACTACTAACACTAAATGTCTGTGCGGTATTTGGGTTGTCATCAATATTGAGCTTTCCGACTTTGGCAGATCCAGCATTTTCTTCAGCCAGTTCCTCAATCATTGGTGCAATCATGCGACATGGGCCACACCAGGGTGCCCAAAAATCTACGAGTACGGGCAAATCCGATGCCACCACCTCCGCTTCAAATCTGTCATCCGTAAATTCAATCACATCGTTCATTACATTCTCCCACCAATGAATCATCAAAACGCACGGGGCAGCCCTGCCACATGATCACTAACACAGATGTTAGTTGCTCACTGACATCCAGAACAGGGACTACTTAACCAACTCGCTTAACTACTAAAATAATCATCCAAATAGCATCTTTTAGGACTTAGCAACTCGAGTACATATCCGCATCTTATACTCGTTGCATCGGTGATTCCTTCGGCCCATTTTACTGCAGTGTCTCTTCATCGTCGAGGCGGTGGATGATAAGAAATACGAGGACGAGAGCTTGTACGTTGAGCCCCAGAAAACGGCGGCCACCTAGGAAACACGTTCACCTCTGCGAGTGTAAGGCTGACGGCCCTATCTGGAGAGAACACTTTCGAAGTTCGCTGCTATCGCATTGCAAAAGTGAGGGCGGGCTCGTAGAGGCGACAAACAACATGCCAAAACAATTATTTTTCGATCTTTAAATACACCTGCACTATTATCTTGTAGCCGTCTCTTTTCTCCCCCATTTTTCTCAGATACAATTCATGTTTTCTACTGTATATTCAGGGCTGGCCCCATTCCATCGATAATAGCTGTTGGGTCGATTCCTTCTATCGGTCCGTCAGCTCACACGCCAATTTTAAATCATGTCCCAGTACATTGTTCGTTACGGATCGCTACGACTTTTGGGTGTCTTCTCAACATCCCGAGAAGAGGCCTTTGCACGCAATGTTCAGGTCCTTGCCCGCACTGAGCGTGGCGTTGAGATCGGCGAGGTGCTGTGCGAAGCAACTGAGCGCGCTGTGCAGAATTTACACGACACCAAAGGTGGTCAGATTCTGCGGAAGGTGGGCACTGAGGATCGCGAGGAACTTTCTCGCTTGTGTAACGAGGAACGTACTATCTGGGATTTTTGCCTGGAATCAATCAAGACTCTTAAGCTAGAAATGCAGTTGGTCGACGTGGAACACGTTTTTGGTGGCGAGCGAATTTTGATTTATTATCTTTCAGAAAACAGAATCGATTTTCGCGAGTTGGTTAAGATTCTGGCAGCCAAATTTCAAACACGTATTGAGATGAGACAAATTGGTGTCCGTGATGAAGCAAAGCTGCTAGCAGATTATGGCGACTGTGGAAAAGTTGTCTGCTGCAATACACATCTCTCAGAAATGCCTCCTGTCTCCATGAAGATGGCCAAATTACAGAAAGCTACACTCGATCCCACCAAAATATCGGGGCGCTGTGGACGTTTAAAATGTTGCTTGAGGTATGAATACGAAACCTATCTCGATTTAAAAAAAACGCTTCCTCCGATCGGAGCATCAGTTGTTACTAATTCGGGAAAAGCCAAAGTCCTAGGACATGAAATCCTGGCAGACCAGGTCCTCCTGCAAATGGAAGATATGCGTCGAATCCTGATTGATGCTGCAGATATTTTGTCCGTAACCTCTCCACCCTCTAAACCGGGATAAAAATCCTAGCTATAAATCCGCCAATCATTTTATATTATTTCCGGAAGTGCTGGCCTTGGATGTTAAATTTGATAGCATGGTATAGGAGAACACAGCCTTGTGCGACCATTCTGTATGCCCCTGCTACATTCCGGACAATCTTTGGAATGTTGTAAGACTTTCCTAGGACAATTATTCTACGAGTCTGTTAGCTGATGCTTGACCCAAACCACCCAATCGCAAAATTAGCTCGTGAAGATGGGCGTTATCGAGTTGATGCATATGCATTCGTCTTTGATGCGCTAAACCATGCTCACACCGCGATGAATATGGGGGCAGATCCGCCAGTACACCCAATGAAAGAATGTGCTGCTGACTCACAAACTCCCGTCGGTCCTGAAAAGACGGCCGACCAACCGCCAATGGGCCTACCGGGAGACGAAGCAATAGCCGGCGAGCGGCATGTGACTGGACAAGAATTGTGTCTTGCGATCCGCAGTTTGGCGCTTGAGCAATACGGCTACCTGGCGAAACATGTATTCAATAGTTGGGGAATTTGCAAAACAAGTGATTTTGGAAATATTGTTTTTAATCTTATCTCCATTGGGCAGATGCGTAAAACGGATCAAGATTGCCGCAAGGATTTTGAAAATGTCTTTGACTTTGATCGTGAACTGGTAAACGATTTCGTTATTATACCACCCGAGTAAACAACGCTTTATTCATGGCGTGCTAGCAACATCCCTTGCAGCCATACAAAGATGTTTCGTGAGATCCTTGATAATTACAACATTGTTGCTTGCCTTATGGATCATCTTTCTGTCCTTAATGGCAATTGGCATCATCGCGTAAAAGGTACTCCCTTAATAATCCTTTTTTCCTATGCAAAGAAACTGGTCTGTGAGGAGTTTGACCCAATATGAAGCTGATACCCTTAGGTGACAAGGTCGTTGTTCGGCCAGTGGATACTGAAGAGACCACTGCTGGTGGAATTGTTTTGCCTGACGCAGCACAAGAAAAACAACGGCAGGGCCGTGTTCTCTCGGTCGGCGATGGCAGACTCAATCAAGATGGCAGTCGGGCCAGTCATGAGGTGAAGGAGGGGGATCGCGTACTCTACTCGCAGTATTGTGGAACTGAAGTAGAGGTGGACGACGAGTCCCTCCTCATCATGAGTGAGAACGACATTTTGGCAATCGTTTCCTGATCGCCATGTGACCCTGGATGGGGTAATTTGTTTCATTTGCTGCTAACAGAACCGCTGCGCCACAATAGAGCGGATTCATGAATCGCATTTTCAGATCCTGCCGTATATAATGGCTAGTCGTCCAAACATTCACGCCGCTGATTTACAGCTTGCTATTCCAGAAAGGTCAATGAAGATGTGTCTGCTTGCAACCGTTTGTCGTGTTTATAGGTCCTGGATACTTCGCCTGGCGCTGGGGGTACTATTGGCAGTGGCATTCGGGCATGTCGCATCTTCGAAATTGGCAGGGGCAGAAAATCAGGTTGCCAGTTTACATCACAAAATAGTAGGGCAGGGCATTGATTATCTCCGATCACAAGGACAATCTCCCAATGGGGCGTACAGTGCGGGTTCCGGTCCGGGAGTCACTGCTTTAGTTACGACAGCTATGCTGCAAAACAATGTGGATCCAAAGGACCCCTTGGTTCAGCGCAGCCTCGATTATCTTAAAACTTTCATACACAAAGATGGCGGCATCTACGCTAAGGAAAGCAAATATCGAAATTATGAAACCAGTTTGGCAGTGATGTGTTTCGCTGAAGCAAACCGTTCGTATCCAGGTACATATGACACAATCATCAAGAATGCCGGCCAATTTATCAAAGGCCTACAGTATGACGATGGGGAAGGTCACGATCGCACCAGCACGTTTTATGGTGGCGCCGGATATGGTAAGCACAAAAGGCCCGATCTCTCCAACACTGGCATTATGATTGATGCACTTGTCGCAGCTGGCGCCAGCCCTGATGACGAAGCGATTCAAAAGGCTATTATGTTTGTTTCAAGATGCCAGAACCTTGAGACCGAGCACAACGACACCAAGTGGTCGGTGAAAAATCCCGATGGCGGTTTCTACTACACCGGAGCTGCTGGCGGTTCCAGTCAGGCAAAGTGGGACTCCAGCGAGAGTGAGGAGACCCAGGGACTTCGTAGCTACGGGTCGATGACCTACATGGGCTTGAAAAGCCTGATCTATGCTGGACTGACAGCGGATGATCCGCGGGTCCGGGCAGCGACTGAATGGATTCGTAAAAACTACGGGCTTGATGTCAATCCTGGCCTGGGAAAACAAGGCCTTTACTACTACTACCACACTTTTGCTAAAGCTCTGGATGCCCTCAACGTTGATACTTTTTTGGACGCTAGTGGTAACCAACACGACTGGCGAAGAGAATTGACGGAAAAGCTTGCCAGCGAACAGCAGGCAAATGGATCTTGGATCAACAGTCAGTCCCGTTGGCTGGAAGCCGACCCCAACTTGGTAACCGGCTATGCCCTGCTAGCCCTCTCCTATTGCAAACCCAAATCTGAAAAAGCAGGGTCTCAAAAAGCAGGATCTCAAAAAGCAGGGCCGCCCAAAAAAGAATCGGCCCGATAAAAAGCGGGATTACGATTCTGTAGATTCAGATTCTTCGGCAGGAGCGTCCTCTTCGCCTTCAGCAGTGGATGCTTCTTTCTTTTTCTTCTTCTTAATAACTAAGGATTGAACACGAACTTTCGGCAGATTAAAGGGGGAGTCGCCCTCTTGCCACCGGTCAGTTTCCTTGAGCTTTGTAATCCGCTCTACCCTGGTAAGAACATTGCGGCTGCGAACGAGGCCGAGGCGAATTCTCAAGCTCTTGTCGATAGTCATCGTAGCTAAAATCCGGTCAAACAAAACGTCACAAAACTGCTATCCGAATATAGCCCATTGTAGCCATCTTCAATAGCAATAGAATTCGGACCCGCCATTCTAGAACAAAGCCCACCCCTCTGCCAGGGCCTTTCTCCTGAGAATAGCCAACTGTTTTAAGTGTCACTTCGGTCTTGAATCGCCCTGAGAAATTCTGCCATCTCACTCGGTCGGCGATCGGGGGCCGGTTCAATGCATCGATGGATCAATTCAGCGAGTTTCGGATCGATGCTGGGACAGCACTCTATTAACGGAACAGGTGGCTTATCATGCCCCAGTGCTATGTTGCCAGTTTTAAGCGAACTAGGCCATGGTGTTTGATAAGCAAACATCTCATATGCAGTCACCCCGAAGGAAAAGATGTCGACGCGTCGGTCCGTTGCGCGTCGCCGGACAATCTCTGGAGACATATAGCGAGGCGTGCCTGTACGATTTCCAGGATGGCAAAAATCGGGTGTGTCAGGAATACTCAGTCCGAAGTCAATTAATTTCAATGTCTTACAGTCCGGTGAAACAACAAAATTGCGTGGGCATATGTCGCGGTGGATGAAACCCGCCTCATGTACCGCAGCGAGTGCACCGGCAGCTTGGCACAACAGTTCCGAGCGATACTGCGCAAATGAATCGGCAGACGCCTGAATGAGAGTATTCATTCCCTGCCCTGCAAGGTACTCCATTACTATATAAGAATTACCAGTAGTCGTTTTGCCGTATTCATAGGTCTCAACAATTGTTGGGTGTGAAAGTGTGGTGGCAATTTCACCTTCACTGGGCTTTTTGAGACCTCTAAATCGGCGTTCAAACTTTGCAGTTTTTTCCCGATCTAATACCTTCAGCCCCACTGTTTGTCCCGATCTTTGATCTAGCGCCATATAGAATTGGGACATCGTCCCGTGAACTGCTTCGCGCAGCAGTCCAAAACGCTCATTAATATCAACGCGATCACCCCCAAGCCATGACTTGATATTACGCCACAGCTCCATAGAATCGCTCCGACTATCTTTTGCTCCTGCAACCGCCCAAACCAAGATAAATCTTTTTGTGGATATATTGGCTGCGGAAGATGCCTCTGTGGCTATCGCCACTATTTTCCACAATAGTCAATGACGCGGGCAATTTCACTCTTTAAATCGGCCCGTTGCACAATACGATCGATGTAACCGTGTTCGAACAGAAATTCACTCGTCTGAAAGCCTTCCGGCAACTCAATGTGGATTGTGGCCTTAATCGTGCGAGGGCCGGCAAACCCAATTAAGGCCTTCGGTTCTGCAAAAATAATATCGCCCAGGGAAGCAAAACTTGCTGCAACGCCACCCATGGTAGGGTTCGTAAGCACTGAGATAAACAATCCGCCTGCTTCATCATAGCGGGCTAGCGCCGCTGAGACTTTTGCCATTTGCATGAGCGAAAGGATGCCTTCATGCATGCGCGCTCCCCCGCCACTACCACTGACAATAATTAATGGCAGGCCTTGTTCTGTAGCATGTTCTATCAACCGTGTGAGCTTTTCTCCGACGACACCCCCCATACTCCCCATAATAAATGCCGAGTCGGTCACTCCAAAAGCCACGCGGCGGGCACGAATCATTCCAGTACCGACAACAGCAGCATCAGTAAGACCCGTCCGCTTCTGTTCTTCAACAATCCGATCTCGATATGCCTTCGTGTCGGAAAATTGAAGCGGATCTGCCGCTGACATATCGCTAAAAACCTCTTCAAATGTACCCTCATCCAAAACCTGTCGAATCCGTTCGGTGGCATTGACATAAAAATGGTGATCACAAACCGGACAAGTACCGAGCTGGCGCTCAGCTTCCTTGCGAAAAATCGTCTCAAAACAATCGGGGCACTTGACCCAAAGTCCTTCAGGAACACCCCGCTTAGGACGTCGAGGGCCGTTTTTGTCGAGAGGTGCCGAATGGCCAGCGGACATCATTTGGACCTGTGTGGGTTGACTGGGTATATTCATTGTATGCAAACTACTGACGACCATTTATCAACGAATATACCTAGGCATTCGTCAACACCGGTGCTTCCAACTCAATGGCTTCCCAGCGTCCGCCATTAGGCTGGCAAACATCCTTGAGTTGTGTCTTTCGTGAAACACTTTCTATTAATGACGACAGTGGTTCCGGAGCGACAATTATCACTTTCCCATCTTTATGTTTTTTAAATATTTTCGCCAGGGCTGCTTCAACCCTCTGCTGAGCGGCCTGAAGCATTTCACCTTCTGGTGGACAGATGGTGGTGGGTTGACTCAACCACTGCTTGAAAACTTTGGGCTGTTTTCGCTTAACCTCTTCCACCAGCATGCCCTGCCAAAGTCCCATATTCAAATTGATCAATCGGTTAAGTTGTTTGCTCTTTATAGACAAAACATTGCAGATGTGCTCGGCCGTCTGAACTGATGATTGACTAGGTGATGAATAGACGGCATCTATCGACTGCCCGCTGAACTCTCGAACCATTGTAGCGATTTCTGGATCTGCTTCTTTACTCAAGGGAACATCCAGCGTTCCCAAAATACGTCCCTCAAGGTCAAAATCCGTTGTGCCGGGACGAACCAGCAATAGCTCAAGCATATTTACACTAAACTGTTAAACCAATGTTCCTGGGCACTCCCCAAAATCTACTAACATGCCACCACAAAGGGCCGCCAAAAATCAGTAGAGTCGGGACCGAGGGAAACCATCCCTAGCAGCCCATCATTCTTTAAACACGATTGTGATCGGTTGGTAAAATACTGCAATCGTGCGAAGGGGCAATTCTAACAACGCATGTTTACTACGTCTGCGCTTGTTGTAAGCTAATGGTGCAAAGCTTTATCTCCTTGGGACTTAGAGATCCTACCAAAACCCCATCACCACCAACGTGGTGTGTTGGGAAATCCTTCGCATGTCCATGCCCAAAGGTTATTAGGAATCGAGATCCTGGCTCTTGGGAAGTTCTTCTAGGCTTGTTAGCCCAAATAATTCCAGAAACCTCGCGGTTGTCCTGTAGATAGGAGTTCGTGGTTTTTGTTTAGGTCGCTCCATACATAACAATTGGCGCCGCACTAACTGGGAAAGAATTGCCCCGCTAGGATGGCCCCGCAAATTATTGATTTTCTCACTGGTTGTGGGCTGATTGTAAGCAACGAGTGCCAAGACTTCGATCGCAGCCTGCGACAATTTTGCTTCGCGGATGCGTCCATAAAAACGGTCCCGCATCGATTCGTACTGCTCATGTAGAACCATTCGGTATCCGCTACCTTCACTACGAATATTGTAAATGCATCCCTGACTGGAATACTCATCACATAATTGCTCAATCATCATTTCAATTTCTCGTGGTTGCACACCATGGATAACGGAAGCAGCCTGTTTTGCAGTCAGTGGCTCATTCTCTGGATGCCCAACAAAGAGCATCGCCTCAAGAATACATTTGGGAGTCAATGGATCCCGCCCCTCCATGACCGCCGTCGCAGGATCATTGTCTTTCTCACCGGGATCAGCCCCACTGGCCTGCGATGGAATCTGATGGCCATTTTCCAGATCTTGACGATGACCCACCGCCTCTTGGCCACTATCGGTCTTGAGCATTTCAGCAAAGGCATCGTTGAGTTGCTTTAGAGAAGGCTCCTCATTATGATCGCTTGGAGTCGATGATTCATCCGCTGGCATAGACATACCGCCACTATAGATCGGTTTAACACCAACACACAAGATCGATTCCTACGACCATCGACGAGCCACATTCTGTTTCATGAATTCCAGCGCATGCTGCGCTAGCTTTTCTTCTGTTTCGTACATCCGTCTCCAGATTTTTGTTGCGGCTGCCAGTTCTGGTAATGCCAATCCAAATGCCTCTACTACAAACCAACCGTCATAGCCGACCTCTTTCAGCGCATCAAAATTCTCAGCCCAGCGAATATTACCCTCGCCGGGCGTACTACGATCATTTTCAGAAATGTGGACATGCACCAGAACATCCGAACAGTCTCGGATCGCCTTCGCAATATCCTTTTCTTCGATGTTGGCGTGAAATGTGTCGTACATCACCCGACAATTTGGATGATCCACTTCCCGGGCAAATCGGGCAGCATCCGCATGTGTGTTGAGTAAATACGTTTCGAACCTGTTGAGACACTCAACACCGAGCATAACGTCAACTTTTTCAGCATGTTCCGCCACTTGCCCCATACTCTCGACACCCCATTTCCATTCGTCCGCAGTTGGACCCGTGCCACTGAAAACTCCCAGCGCGGAATGATAAGGGCCGACCAGATGCGTGGCACCGACAGCCGCACAGCAATCGAGTGCTTTTTTTGTTTCCTCAACAGCTTTAGAACGTACAGTGGCATCGCAGCTAATAGGATTATCCTGTTCGGTACGGACTGTAACGGCAGTACGTTCCAGGCCAAGGTCATCCAGGCGATTGCCCCATAATGTGTAATCTGATTCTAGATTAAAAATTGGTATTTCCACGCCATCGTAGCCCATCGCCTTGAGCGACTCTAATATTGGCAAATGCTCTTCCATGACTTCGCCAGTCCACAACAATAGATTCATTCCGTATTTCATCAGCCGTTTCTCCCTGAAATATTTTTCGTGGTTCCTGTCTCCTCGATTTCCGGGACAACAACCGGTGTCAATAATTCTTCTTGTCGCATTCGAACTTGATCTCGAGCATTGGGAAGCAGTTGCAAAAACGCTTCTGGAAGCAAAGGTAGTCGCACTCGCCGCATTACCTGGTTGAGCCGCTTCAATAGTTTCTCATCCTCAGGGTAGTCCCACAAGAACCGCTCATCAATGAATCTCGGAAGCAGCCACGCAATTCCAATCGCATGGCGGCCCGACATGGACGTCACCGCATCGGCTAGTTTCGAGGTATCCACACATCTCAAGGCATCGTAATAGAGTTGCAACTGGCATGGATGTTTTTCGATTAGCTCTGAATCGAGAAGAATTTCGACAAGAATGTGACCAAGGAAATGACTGCGGAAACTGCCATCGCCGCCCAATATATCGCGGACAGCAACAGTAAATGTTAGAGACAGTTCGGTAAATGCCTGTGTTCGGTGAAACCAACCATCATCATGGTGATGCTGGACAACGCCAGCAGCAATTGCAGCTGTCGCGGCATCCTTAGCCATTAAAAAGGCAGACGCCTGATTGCTCCGCACGCGAATTTTGCGGTCCACCACATTCAGCATGTCCGGGACCGCAGTGCCGACTAGAAAATAGGGATCATCCGTGTATGCCTGGCCATGTGCAAAATAGTTCATGACTGACGATCATACCGTAGACCAACTGCTGTTCGCAGCGCTTTTCAGGACAGACTCACAAACTCGTTGGGTCTGCAGCGCCTCCCGAAAGGTAGGACTGGTCGGCTGACCGCTGGCAAGATCTTCGAGAAAGTCGGCAACTTGATGGACAAAAGTGTGCTCATAGCCAATTTGCAGGCCTGGGACCCACCACTTATCCATGTAAGGCATGTCGCCGTCTGTCACGTGCACATCGTGCCAGCCACGGATAATCGATTCTTCCCGATGATCAAAATATTCTAGACGGTGCAGGTCATGAAGATCCCAGCGAATGGAACCATGCTCTCCATTAATTTCAAATGTATAAAGTGCCTTGTGCCCACGTGCATAGCGGGTCGACTCAAAAAGCCCTAGGGAACCGTTTTCAAAATGGCAGAGGAAAGCACAAGCATCATCGATACCCACTTTTTCTACCTTTCCTGTCAGATTGTGCATCCGTTCGGTGACAAAAGTCTCGGTCATCGCTGTGACATCACGAATCCTCCCATTGAGCCAAATCGCCGTATCAATACAGTGGGCAAGCAGGTCTCCGGTCACTCCCGATCCGGCCGCATTCACATCGAGACGCCAGAGGGCAGCACCCCCCTGTGGTAAATTGGCATCGATCGTCCAATCCTGCAAAAACTGTGCGCGGTAGTGAAAGATCCGTCCCAACCGTCCTTCATCAATGAGCTGCTTGGCGAGCGTCACAGCCGGGACACGGCGATAGTTGTACCAAACGGTATTGGCCACACCGGCCTTTTCGACCGCCTCTACCATCCGCTCCCCCTCCTCCACATTCATCGATAAGGGTTTTTCGCAGAGAACCATTTTTCCTGCTTCAGCAGCGGCAATCGCAATTTCGGCGTGAGTATTATTGGGGGAACAAATATCGATCGCATCAATGTCGTCGCGAGCGATGAGTTGCTGCCAGTCGGTTTCCACCGTTTCATACTGCCAGTTGTCTGCAAAATCTTGAGCCTTTTGCTCATCGCGACCACATACTGCTTTCAATATTGGGCGATACGCGAGATCAAAAAAGTCGTTGACGCGCTTATAGGCATTGGAATGGGTCCGGCCCATGAAGCCATAGCCAATGATGCCGATATTGAGTGGTTTTTTCATCTGTTCAACTCGCTTACGCTGAAGTATTCGGGAGAAGGGCCCTCTGTCCAATGAATTTTATTGTGCGTGAAACTCCTACCATCCATGGGCGTCTCGAACACGGATCATCGCCTCGAGAATTGTATTCCAGGTCTGTGCATCTTCCAGCATGACGTTGGGAAACATACAGCCATCCCAACAGATATGTTTCATACCACGGTCAGGAGCATCCTTGAGCCAGTATCCGGCACAACGGGTGATGTCCAACTTACCGTTGGGATCATCCGCCGGACAATGTTTACCAGTCTTATCATGAGACCCCGTTCCATGAGATTGACCATCGTTTTGGGCCACATGAAAATCGATCGTCCAGGGTCGAAGCTTGTCCGTCATCTGTTCGTACGCCGACCAAAATTCCTCCTCTTCATACGCCTCCTGTAGCGGGCCATGGTCGGCGTGTTCAGCCAGTAGATACAAGTGCGTGTGTGCCAAATCGGCCTGAAAGCCCAAAGATTCAGGCATGTCGACACTCTCGAGTATGTTGAGCATATCCTTCCAGCTATGCATGCCTGCCCAGCAGATTTCGCCTTCTGCGGCCAGACGCTCACCGTGGTCGGCAGCAATCCGGGCTGCCTCCTTGAACGTCTCTACGATTGTGGCTGTATTGGCTACAGGGTCGGCTTTCCATTTTTCGACTCCAAATTCTGCGGAATCAATTCGGATCACCCCGTATTGACGTACCCCATGGTTGTTAAAAATACCGGCGATGCGACAGGCCATTTTAACCGCATTGAGAAACTTGTTGCGTTGTGTCGCATCGCCCATGGCAGAATCACCCACCGTACCCGGCCAAACAGGTGCCACAAGTGAACCGACAACAAAGCCTCTATCCGCAATCGAATCAGCGATCTTTCTAAGTTCCCCGTCCGTGGCCTCGGGATCCGTATGCGGCAAGTAAAGAAAATAGTCGATACCATCGAATTTCTGTCCATCCACCTCGGCAGCGGCCGTAAGGTCGAGCATCCGCTCCAGGCTAATATCAGGTTCCTCGCCACCCTGACTGGACTTACCCACCAGACCTGGCCACATCGCATTGTGAAGTGCTGGAAAATGATGACTCATGCCAATGTTCCTCAACAAATGAATTAGGTTTTCTGCGACTTGGTTGTAACTTGAGCAACCTCTCTAAACCGGTCTCTATTTTCGATGGTCACCCACGTCGGGTACATTCTCAAACGTACCGGGACCAAAGTAACGAAGTCCAACAAGCGGTTCACACCCCGTGTTTTCGATTTCCACACCCTCAGTGGCAGCCTGAAAAGTGATGAATATCTCATCTTCTGTCTCTTGCCCAAAGTGGATCATTGCGGGGGTCTGCAAATTTAAGGATCCCATCCGGCCCCTGCCTTGGACCGTAATCCAACCACTCGCTCCCGGATCCTGGAGTACGCAGCGGGCGCCCGGATCAACGGTGAGTTCCTTGGCAGAAAACAGCTGCTGTCCGTCAATGAGGCCATAGGCGATCCAACGGTCGGTATATCCGTCACCCGTTCGGGAAGGGTCAACGATTGGCTCCAAATAGTTGTTTTGTACGAAGTGGGTGTCAACATTCTTGTCCCAATCGAGCTGTCCTACGATAAAATCCAGGTCATCGT
>Ga0315338_1003621_pt1 | contig 13261 bp, 10 predicted proteins | sample ASW8metaG_FD_204518 | JGI IMG/M metagenome (GOLD analysis project Ga0315338, IMG submission 204518) | Ammonia-oxidizing marine archaeal communities from Monterey Bay, California, United States - ASW #8 | ecosystem: Environmental > Aquatic > Marine > Coastal | place: USA: California | collected... | reverse complement strand
TTTCCGTGACAAGTGGCCTGGGATGCTGAAGGATTTAGCGTCCTGGCGTGCCGAAGGAAAAATTGTCTGTCGTGAAGACATCACAGAAGGTCCGGTCGATATCTTTCCGGATATTTTGCTCAGGCTGTTCAGTGGCAAGAATTTCGGCAAGCTGATGATTAAATTGCCAGAATAAGGGCTGGCTCTCCTACCCTCGCCAATCTTTTTTTAATCTTTCCGAAAATTTATGTCGAAAATCTTATTGCGCGGTGTTTAACAAACAAGGAAAAATTGTTTCCACTTGATTTGGCATGAGATATCTTGACCTTGGCATATAGGGCCCCATCGTGCTTTCCAGATCACTTTGTTTATGAACCCGCTGGATGGAGTAGTCGAAATCAGGCGCCGACAGCATGTGCCTGATTTGGACAATGGTTACGTCTGGGTCAAACATTCCATCCCCATCCCGGGCCATTGGAAGCCAGGCAATTCCACATTCTTTGATGGCGTTTCTTGGCCGATCTTCAGGTCTACTGATAGCGATTGTGTACAAGCCGTTCACACTCACGGGTATTTCCTCATCAAACACGCAGTCGTTCACCCGTGTATTGACGAAGCTTTGATTGGAGCACACTGACCAGTAACGAAGTTCACCAGCCCCCATCGGGGTTTCTCCGTGATAAGTTTTCGGAGTAGTGGGGGCCATACCTCTTATAAGCAAAACTTTTCCATGCTTCCGGTTAACTATTGTCCTGATGTAATGGTTATCAAGGTTTGGATAAAAACCTCCCTCGCTTCTTGGTGCATCAGGATCAATGTCACCCGTATACATTCCGATCAAGCTTTGACGGTCAAGCTGGATAAACCATTCCGGCGGATTATGTGCGGGCCAGGTATCGGGTTTGTTTGGCTGCGAGATAAGCTCACGGTACTGCTGGGTCGGGATTCCCAGGGCATCGATAGTGATCGCCACCTGTTGATCTGTCTGAAGGGTCTCACAGGCGTCACTGCCCCGGAGTTCCGTGCCATCTTCCAGAATCAGTACCGGGGACGGTAGGTTTACACCGCCGCCGGGGGCCTTGCCTTCATCAGGCAGGTAAATTCGATAAAGGATCACTTGTTGTCCTGCCCCGTAGGCAGGAGCATGCAGGACATTATTGCTGTCCATGTTAAGAATTTCCCCCACTTGACGATCAGACGTCGGATGGGCATTTAAAATATCTATCTTGTATTCGCGGTTACCGTTATCTCTTGGGCTTTCGGAGATAAAGGGGTTGTGGGAGTCGGATTCAATTAAATAATCAGCAAGTGACTCAATAGGCCTACCACGTTCATCATAACTAATGAAAGACATGTATCGTGAATGGGGATAGTGTCCTTCGATCGAAAACCTAGTCCCTTGAGGAATTGTAAATGCCGCGGCCCAGTAAAATACGTTGGCATCCGGGTAAGCCAAGTTGATATAAGGATCCGCACTATGGGGTCCCCTCGCCCAGAAACAGTCTCGCGGACCGGGTATTGGGTCGAGTGAGTCAGTTGCACTTTGTGCAGCAGCTACAGCAGGCACTAGGGCAAAAACCAGAAGAACCAAATGCAATCGGTGCAGGCGAAGGCCAGTGACTGCCCATGTTTTTTTCATCGGGGCAAAACCTTAGTCAATTAAAAATACTTTAAATTATTGTCTGGTAACCATGAGATCAGAGAAATAAGCATCTGTTCCTGGACCTATCCAGAGCCCAATTGCACCTGTTTTGTTGCCTAATTTCAAATCATTGACAATCAAGTTCGGTTGCTCTGCGCCATTTACGTAAAGGTGCGCCTTTATTCCCGTAACCTCAATCCGTACTCGCATCCATTCGCCGGGCACAAGATCAACATAGGACTCGTACATCCCCGGCGTCTCTTCGCGTAGACGATGCCAGGGATAATCCGGGTAAGAGATGTATTGGGCAGAGTGATTTCGACGAAGTTGGTCGTTAGCTCTGCCATTTGTCGGTCTCAAATAGAAAGCTTCGAAGCTAGATACATCAGCAGAAATATGAAAGGCAACACCAACGAAACCACGAGCATTTTCCCCCGCGTGACTGCCGGGTGCTCCAGCAAGATTTACCTCAATAACGCCATCCTCAAATTCAACACCTTCAATGATGACAAGCTTGTCTTCGTTGTTCCCGGCAAAATCTCCCGGATCAGTAACATGGACAGCAGTCTGGCCGAGATGGTTCGATATTTCTTGTGCAACCTTATGAGCTTGTAACCCGTTCAAGCTGTCTAGGCTCAGATTTTGTCCAAAGCAATTCAAAGAAACCGCAGCTGCACCCAAGGCCAAGGCAGTAGGTGGTTGTACAAATAATTTTTTAAAATTTTTCATACTCTTATCTCCTCGGCGGCGCTAGCCGCAATAAAAATTTTAGCGCTTTCATATTTACTCCTGATTCGATCTGTCTTTGTGGAAATATTAAATGCGTAGAGCGATCTCATGCTCTACGCGACAAATTCTGTCTTGGCCCCTTTGGCTTGCCGACAATGATATATTTTTAGAATGAAGAAACTTATTTTAATTGCTGGACTAGTATTTTACTCAAATATGGTTTGGGCAACCCATGAGGTCTGTATCGCTGTTTATCCCCCACCACCTGAATGTGTTCATGACGACGATGATAGTAATTCGGCGGCAATTATTGCAGCGGTTGTTGTAGTTGGCGGCCTGATCTACTACGCCACAAAAAAACGCTCTAAAAACAAATATATTAGCTTTTCAAAAAAAAGAATCGAGCCTCGTTGGGAGATTGAATTTGTTTCCCTGTCTCACCAACAGAGGCTAAAATTTTTCAGAAGAAGAAACTCCATGCAAATCCAATGTGGTGTTTTTTTTCAGTATGATTTTTAGTTAAGAAGTACGCTGTAAATTTTAAAGGTCGGCAAAGATTTGCAATGCATTGGGTATCATGGAAACCTCAATCGGCGTTTGACCAGTATTTTCACCATCAATATTCAGAAAATCGTCTTTAGTATGAATAGAAAATGTTTTTACTTGCCGATACTCAACTGACGGATCAGAAATATGGTCGCCAAAAAATACCTGTGTGAAAATTTTCAGTGCTCTTAATTTCGATACGTCTCTGACTAAAATTGTATCAATCAAGCCATCATTTAACTTTGCGTGGGGAGCCATTTTCATGCCTTTTCCGGTATGGATGGTATTTAGAGCAACAAAGAAAAGGCTGTTACAGTCAATCACTTCACCAGCTAACGTCATTTTCAAGCAACGTTTTTTAAAAAATTTCATAATGTTTATAACAGCTGCAAAAGAGTACCGACTATTTCCAAGCCACCGCAGCCATTCTGCCCGAATATTCACGTCTGAAGCCATCCCCCAGCCAATAACATTAAATGCGTAAGTGATCTCTTCTCTCTGTGTGATCCGCATAATATCTATCAAGCTTACTTTGCCATCAATGATTTGATTGGCTGCCTGAACCGGATCCTGGCATCCTAAATCTGCAACAAAAGCATTGCCGGTTCCGCCAGGGATAATCCCCAGAGGAATGCTTCGCCCCTGGCCTGACTTCATCAGGCCGAGGACCGTTTCGTGAATGGTGCCGTCTCCACCCAGAACACATAAACCATCAAACTCAGACAAATTATTATTGATAACAAAATCCGTAATAAACCCAGGATGATCACTGAAATGCTGAGTGCTTTCGACAAAAGGAGTATCAAAGAGTGGTTGAATTTTGGAAAAAATTTTGGTGGTTTTCCCGCCACCAGAAACCGGGTTGATTAGGATGCAAAAATTTTTTTTAGGAATCGGCTTAATCCTTAAAATTTTCTGAGTTATTTAATTCATTTATCGGCGTATCTAACATTTTCATCGGATAGCATTCATTGAATCTAGCCGGGTTTGTTTTTGTGACCGGGGAAAGGCTGTTTTATTAAGGGCTCGGTTCAGGCTCCGACTGCAGTAGGTCCTCAATGCTACGCGTCATCTGCTCATACTTGAATCTCGGGATCTGGAAGGTCCAACCGGAAAGGCGCCGGTTGAGCTCGGCCACTTCTGTTTCCGCGTCTGGTCCGCTTTCCCCGGGCCCGGCTCCCAGGCCTGCCTCGGCCGGCGTATGGTTTGCCGTGAAACGAACCCAGCCCTGGTCATTGGTTTCCGATGCCTCTGCTGTCATGTGTAGCCCGTCGAAGGTGAGAAACTCGACCAGAATTGTATCCTCAACTTCATCTGCTTTTGCTACGTCATCGAAACGCAGACGTTCCAGAACGCTCCCCATCACATTCGCAACGCTGTCATAGAGTAGTTCACGCCCTTCGGGTATGTTTTCCACGGAAAAATTGGCTTGTGCCGCATCGGTTTTTCGAACCAGGACCGTTTCCCCGTCCGGATGCGCAACACTCACCTGCTGGACTCGTTCCCCGCTGATGTCGAGAAGGCTCGTGTCCAGCCAGTCCGTCGTTTCGGTTCCGAAATCAGGGTTACGATCAACCAGGTAACTCTCAGCTTGGTCTGCCTGGCGGAGGTAGCGGTATTCCCCTTCGGCTTCTCCAATGAGGACAGTCGCCGAGTCACCCGGAGACTCGATCCTTACCGCGACGCCGGTCGCCGTATCCTGAGACACGTCCTCGACCCCGAGTCGGCCGTACTGGTCCGGGTCCGATGTCTTGACCTCCACTACACGGGCTTCTGCTAGGTCAAGCAGGCCGGACCGAAACTTGGCAAAGTCGGCCGGGTATCCGTCCCTTTCCGCAACAGTCCAGGCCTCGGTGGTGCGCCGCAGCGTTGCGACAGGTTCATTTCCGGCCCTTAGGACCGTTACCTGGTTTGCCTCGCCCAGGATTGACTCCAGTTCCGGGAAAAAGAGACGGTCCGCCTGAGCGCTTTTTGGCTCTTTCTGCAGGCTTTCAAGCGAGGCAAGTAGTATCAGCGCCGCCGCTACACCAAGAAGTATCAGTACGGTTCGGTTGTTCATGGACCTATCCTGTCCTGCGTCGGCGCAGGGTTACCATCGCCAGCGCGAGAAAAGTTAACAGAACCGGAACTAGACCTATGTTGATCACCTTCAGCGTAGTTCCAAGCTGATCGATGCTGCGGTTCAAATCGAGCTGGACGGCCCTGAGCTCCTGCCGAATCCGTACCTGCTCGTCTAGAAAGCGCTGGATTTCCACCCGTTGTTCCGAACTCATCAGCAGCGACGTTTCGTCATCCCTGGCTGTTTGAAGTTCTCCTAGTTTCTGTTCGGTCTCATCCAGTTCAGCCTGCAGACGCTGCTCTGTTTGCCGGAACCGGGCATCCGCCGCTCGGCGTAGCCCGTCGACAGTAGTGAAGGGGCGGGAGAAAGTTGCACGGCTGCGGATCCCGATCAGGGCGGCACTCCCGCTCAGGTTGTCCAGTGCATTAATGACAAAGTCCCCGTTGTTGGCAAAAGTCGTGGCCAAACGCTGGCCGAGGAAGTTCTGCATTTGTACCCAAAGCCGGTCGCTCAGGATATCCACATCTCCGACCAGGATCAGGTTTGCACTGTCGATCGAATTCAGGTGTTGTGGGCCCGAGCCGGGAGCCGCTTCCGCAGCCTCATCCGAACCCCCAACTTCCGGGGCCCCGTCGGGAAAAGCCGTTCTGAGAGGGCCTTGTACGCGCGCAGCCAGTATGTAGGTCTCGCCTGTGGGCGAGAAATTGTCCAGCAGGCTGCTCGGGTCAGGAAGAAACTGGAACGTTTGTGCTGCAACCGTCGCCGACTCAGTGCTTGAAGTGAGCAGAGGTACCAGCTCAATTTCGGCATCTTCCTGTGCCGTGAAGTGTCCCACCATGCCTAGATTGATCGAGCTCAGTCCGGAGGTCACCACGTCCTCAGTGTCCATTGAGGTGGACTGAATCCCGATCAAGCCAGGATGGCGGATCGGGCGCTGGCCGGGGCCAGCGTTAATGCTCAGTGCATAGACGTTGTCAGTAACTACTTCGCCTGCCGAGAACACTACCCCCCAGGCCTGGAAAAGTTGGTCGAGGTTGGAGCTGCTCGGTACCGGGAAGCCACCCATGGCTGGATTTCCGGCCGGCGCACTGTCAATTTCAGCCAGAGGATCGACGAAGATCAGGGCCCGCCCGCCCCTCAAGACGAACTGGTCAACTGCATAAGTGGTCTGCTCATCCATGGCTTTGGGGTGGACCAGCCAGAGAAGATCAATATCCTCTTCAATAGCGGTCAGGCCTGGTGTCAGAACACGGACCTCGAAGAGTTGTCTGGCCTGGGTGGTGATCATCCAGGGCTCGGTCATTTGTTGGGTCTGCGGATCGAAGCCCGCCGTCATGTTTACGTCAGACAGAAGGCCGATCACGGTCTTGTCCGTATTGGACAGGTTATAGATCAGTTTGGCGAGGTCGTACTCCAGAAAGTTCTCTTTGTTGGGCTGGAAGAAACCGATCACGTCCTCCCCGCCAACACTGTTGGTTCCAGCCAGGCCGAAATAAATTGCATTACCGAGTGCGCCCAGACTGACGGGTTCAAGCCCGAACTGTACCGCCCTGTCCTCGTCTTCAGAAAAAGGGACCGGATCGATCACCTGAAGATTCAATTGACCTCCCGCGGCTGATGCGAACTCTTCGAGTGTTTCCTGAACGCGTGTCGCGTAGCCGCGAAGGAACGGAATGTCGGCAGTCTCGCCGTCGGAGAAAAAATAATAGAGGTTGATCGGTTCTTCAATAGACTCTAAAAGGGCAATCGTTCCAGGGGAGACGGTGTAAAGTTTATTCTCAGTTAGGTCGATTCTGAGTCCCACAAGGAGCGTATTTGTGGCCATGACCGCTGCCACAAAGATGAGTCCGAGCAGAACCAGGGAGGACAGTCCGAGTTTGCGTTGTTGAAGTGTCGTCATCGTCCGGCTTAGTCCGCTTTGCGTAGGTGTAGGATGATTGTGTTGGCGTACAGAAAGACTGCGATCAGCAATGAAAAATAGACAAGATCCCTGAGGTCAATGACACCTTTGCTGATGTTCGAGAAATGGGTAAGGAAGCTCAGGCTAGCGATAGCATCCACCAGCGCCTGCGGTGCCCAGGATGAGAAAAGATCCAGGACCAGCGAGAACCCGGCCAGAAGGAAACCGAAGCAGGCCACTACCGAGAGGATAAAGGCAATGACCTGGTTTTTTGTGGTTGCTGAAATAAAAGCACCGACCGCCAGGAAACCTCCGGCCATGAAAAGGCTACCAAGGTAGGCCGCAAAGATGACCCCGTTATCCGGGTTCCCAAGAAAATTTACGGTAATCCAGATCGGGAATGTCAGGATCAAGGCGAGGGCGATAAAGGCCCAGGCCGCGAGAAATTTTCCTAGTACAGCTTCTCTGGGCTCGATGGGTAATGTCATCAGCAGCTCTATGCTCCCGCTTTTTCGTTCTTCTGCCCACAGCCGCATACTGATCGCTGGGACCAGAAACAGATAGAGCCAGGGATGGAAGTTGAAAAAGGCCGAAAGATCTGCCTGCCCGCGCTCATAGAAATTACCTAGGTAGAAGGTAAACGTGCTGGTCAGCACAAGAAAGATAACAATGAAAACGTAGGCAAGGGGTGTTGAAAAATAGCTAATCAATTCCCGGCGCGTAATTGCAAGTACACGGTTCATGCGTTTTCACTGGCAGTGATGGTACGGAAGACCTCATCTAGTCGACCACTTTCGAGATGAAACTCCGAAAATTCCCAGCCCTGAGCAGTGGCGAGTTCACTAATTGCCGCCAGGGGCATCTTGTTAGGCGCCGGGAAGGCGGTCATGCGATTATTGTTAACATCGACCTCGGTTGCAGTCACTTCGTTCAGTGCTTCGATTGCCACACGCACACCTTCCATTTGGGAGGGGTCGACTAGTTTGAGAGAAACTGCATTATGAAAACGGGAACGTGACTCCAGATTGGCGGGGGTATCATCAACCAGGATTTGCCCTTCTGCGATTATGATGGCTCTGTTGCATACCGCTTCCACTTCCTCTAAGAGGTGGGTGGATATCACGATGATCTTGTTTTTGGACATCTGGTTGATCAGGCTCCGCACTTCATGCTTCTGGTTCGGGTCCAGCCCATCCGTTGGTTCGTCTAGGATAAGGACTTCTGGGTCGTGCAGGATGGCCTGGGCCAGCCCCACCCGCCGCTTGTAGCCCTTTGAAAGGGTGTCAATAGTTTGCTCAAGAACAGGCTCCAGGTGCAGCAGCGCAAATACCTCTTCTAGGCGACTCAGTTTTTTCCCCTTAGTGAGGCCGCGCACGTCCGCGACAAATTCGAGGAAGGAGCGGGGGGTCATCTCGGGATAGCTGGGCGCACCTTCGGGCAGGTAGCCGATTCTTTGCTTCGCTTCCATGCTCTGGGATTCGACGTCAAATCCGCTTACTAGGGCCCGGCCTGCCGTAGGTGTCACAAACCCGGCGATGATGCGCATGGTGGTTGTTTTACCGGCGCCGTTGGGGCCAAGGAAACCAAGTACTTCCCCAGGGCTGACCTTGAAGCTAATGTTGTTTACAGCAACTAGGTGAGCATATTTTTTTGTGATGCCTTGGCAGTCAATCATTACTTAAATTTTTATCTGAGCCACGTACCCAAATGTTCTTTTTAGCGAATCGGGCGGGATATTTTCCATATAGTTTTTTCTTTTTCAAGAACAATTAATTTTCTGCTCTGGGGTTCGGGTTGCCATCCGCATCAAGAAACGCAATCGGGCCTAGCCCGAGTTCGCGTACACTCATCTCGATTTCGGCAAGGTCGCCCACTATCACCCAAGTTAAATTTTCCGGCGCCAGAGTATTTTGAGCCGCTTCATTGACCCTGCCACGATCCAATAACTCGACTTGGTCAGCATAGTGAACCCAGAAGTCATCTGGAAGCCCGAAACGCACAATTTCAGCAATATCATTAAGGATTGCCCGGGTCGTTTCCCATCGACCCGGCAAACTTAGCGTACGGCGTTTCTTTGCCGTATCTATCTCTTCATTACTCGCAGGTCGGCTCTGCACTAGATCGGAGAGTTCCCTTTTTAGTTCGAGTATTGACTCTGCAGTTTTGTCGCTTTGAACTGGGGCATAGGCAATGAGCGGGCGCTGGGCCATTGTTTCTACGATCATTGTTCTTGCACCATAAGACCACGCCTTGTCTTCTCGAAGATTTAAATTAATTCTGGAAACGAAACTGCCACCTAGAATGTCGTTCATCGTTTGCACAGCGATCTCTTTATCGTTTGATTTAGGCGGTATCAGGTGTCCAACGATCACAGTGCTCTGCTCGGAATCGGGCCGATCGATCAGGAACACACGGGGACGATTCGGGAGTGCTACTTCTGTTGGTTCCTCTTCCAAAATGTTTTTTCCGTCCCATCCCGAAAAAAGTTTTTCGAGCTTTGACTGGATTTGGTTAAGAGTTATATCGCCAACGACGATCATGGTCGCGTTTCTGGGGTTAAATCCATCTGTGTGGTAGTCGAGCAGATCTTTACGACTAATCTCGGCTACAGATTCTTCGGTTCCTGAGCCAGTCAGAGGCATTGAGTAGGGGTGGCCTTCGCCGTAGAGGAGCTTAGGAAAGACCCTGAGCGCAGTACTCATGGGACTTGTTTTTTCGCGCTTAATCGCGGAGATACTGAGACTTTTTAGCCGCTCGAGTTCGTCTGCAGGGAACGCAGGTTTCAGGATCACGTCGGCGTAAATTTCCAGTGATTCGTCCATGTTTTCTTTGAGTGCTGAAAGGCTGACAAATGAGTAGTCCAGATTCGCCCCGGTTCTCAGCTGTGCCCCTAGTCGGGCAATCGCCTCGCTGATCTGCAGCGCGTCCATTTTGTCCGTCCCTTCATCAAGCATACTCATCGCCAGGTTAGCTGTCCCTGGGCGGGTACTTTGATCCGACGCATAACCGGCCTTAACCTGCAGACTAAATTCGACGGTAGGCGCTCCGGTCCGCTCAGCCACTATCAGGTGCAGGCCATTCTCAAGCTGAGACCGATGGAGCTCGGGGAATGACCCTCTCGGGAAGGAACTCGGAAGGGGCAGTTCAGAACGGTCAGCCCCGGGGCCGCTGGCGTGTAGCTGGCCCTGATAGGGTTGAACTTCCAAAATGAAAGCTCCCCTGGAAAGCCACGCTTTTGCGGCATTCCTGAGATGCGCAGGCTCGGTGCTCTCAAGAAGGATCAGGGAGTCTTTGAAGGCATCCGCCCGACCACCGAAAACTGCGCTCTCAGCTAGAATGCCTGATTTTCCTCGGAAGCCACCAACTCGCTCAGTGCTTCGGATGAAGGAGGCACGAGCCTGAGTTTTTACTCGCGCAAGTTCTGTCTCGGTTGGCCCCTCATCTAGAAATTTATTCATTTCTTCGTCGAGCAGACGCTCTACTTCTACTAGGTCCTGGCCGGGCTGCGCTGTAACGAAGACAGCGTAGACACCCGCCATTTCTCCGATTAACGGAAATGAACCTACCCCAGTAGCTACTTGGGCCTCATAAACTAGGCGCTGATAGAGTCGGGATGTTTTCCCGTCGGTCAGGACCGCGTCGGCTAGGGATAGCCAATCAGATTCGTCTGTGCCCCATTCTGGAATTGCCCAGGCTTTATAAATACGAGCCTGAGGAACCCGATCCTCTAGAATCATTCGTCGGTCGTGCTCATAGGCCGGTATCCATGTTTCTATTCTTGAAAGGGGGGGGCCGGGGGGAATATCCCCGAAGTATTTCTGGACCCGCTCCCTTGCAGTTGCGAGGTCTATGTCACCCGCTAATACCAGCGTGGCATTATTGGGGCCGTAGTAGGTTTGGAACCATCCCCGCACGTCCTCTAGGGTCGCGGCGTCTAAATCCTCCATAGATCCTATCGGTGTCCAGGAATAGGGATGACCAGCTGGAAATACATTTTCCATGATGTGCCTGAACGCGGTTCCATAGGGCCTGTTTTCTGATTGCCGTTTCTCGTTCTGCACCACGCCCCGCTGCTCGTCCAGCTTTTCTTGGTCAAGGGCGCCCAGCAGGTGACCCATGCGGTCAGACTCAAGCCAGAGTGCGAGATCCAGTGCCGTTGCGGGAACCGTCTGAAAGTAATTGGTCCGATCAAAGTCGGTTGTGCCGTTCATACTTGTTGCGCCAACTTCCTGAAGGGGCTTAAAGTATTCGTCGTTGTAGTTTTCTGTCCCGTTGAACATCAGATGCTCAAACAGATGGGCAAATCCAGTTTTACCCACTGGCTCATTTTTTGACCCTACGTGGTACCAAACTGAAACTGCGACGATAGGAGCTTTTCGGTCCTCATGAACGATTACATGAAGTCCGTTATTGAGACGAAAGTCGTCGAAGGGGATATCCAGGTCGGCAGCGCTCGATAGTCTTGCTGCCAAAAGGGAGAAGCAGAAAAGAGTGCAAAGAATTTGTTTCATATTTTCCTCACCATTCCGGAGACAGACTTTATTTAATCTTAAAATTTTCTGCGATTCGTCAATACAATCTTCGGCCAAGCCGCTACTCTGTGAACTATGCCCGAGGACCACACTGATGAACAGTCATTAAACTCGTATTAATCTGAAGCTGTGAAAGAAAGAAACCTCTATCCACGGCTGGATCCCTTTGATCACGGTTATTTGGACGTCGGTGACGGGCACAGTATCTACTATGAGCAATGTGGTCGGCGAGACGGGTTGCCTGCACTGTTCGTCCATGGTGGTCCTGGGGCTGGCGGGGATCTTAGTGCACGCCGTTTTTTTGATCCATCGACGTATCGCATTGTTGTTTTTGACCAAAGGGGCGCCGGCCGTAGCCGCCCCGCAGCTTCTATCGATGCGAACACCACCTGGCACCTAGTGAGAGACATGGAACTGCTGCGTAGTCATCTTAAGATCGATCAGTGGCTTGTGTTCGGCGGATCTTGGGGCAGCACCCTTGCGCTTGCTTATGCGCAGCAGCATCCAAATGTGGTCAGCGCGTTGGTGCTTCGGGGCATTTTTCTTCTCCGCCGAAAAGAACTCGCTTGGTTTTATCAGGAAGGAGCGAGTGCGTTGTTGCCAGAGGAGTGGAACGAATTTTTGACATTGATCCCTGAGGAAGAAAGGAATGATATGCTGTCTGCGTATCACAAACGTCTATTTAGCCCTGATCCCGGGATTCGTCTTAAGGCGGCGATTGCCTGGTCTGTCTGGGAGGGGGCAGCGAGCTTTTTGACTCCCCGTGTCGAGCAAAAATCGTTGTTCGGGAAGCAGAGTTTTGCTTTAGCATTAGCTAGAATCGAAGCGCATTTTTTTGTCAACGATGGGTTTTTTCTGCATGAAGGTCAGCTTTTAGAAGGGGTGGACAAGATTCGCCACATTCCGGCCGTGATTGTTCAGGGAAGGCATGACATTGTTTGCCCCATGGAGACGGCCTGGGAACTGCACAAGTGCTGGCCAGAAGCTGATTTCCGAGTCGTGAATGATGCCGGACACTCGGCCTACGAGGTTGGGGTTATGAGTGAACTTATTAATGCTACTGACGCGTTTAGGAAACTAGCGGTGGGCTGGATATGACGAAGCGATTGCTGACCAATGGCCGGCTCGTAAATGAGGGTAAGATTTTTGATGCTGATGTACTCGTTGAAGGTGACAGGATCACAAGGGTTGAGTCAGTCTTGTCCGGTTCTGTGGCAGACGAGATCATTGATCTCAAGGGAAAGTATCTTCTTCCTGGTCTAATAGACGACCAGGTTCACCTTCGTGAGCCTGGCCTAACCCACAAGGCTTCTATAGCAAGCGAGTCAAGGGCTGCCGCATTAGGCGGGGTGACGAGTTTCATGGACATGCCAAACACAAGCCCCCCCACTACAACACGAGCCGCGCTGGCTGAAAAGAAATTGATTGCTGTAGGAAGCAGTTTTGCTAACTACGCTTTCTACATGGGCGCCACCAATGACAACATAGAAGAAATCAAACAGCTTGTTCCTGGTGAGGCCTGTGGGGTAAAGGTTTTTATGGGCTCTTCGACGGGCAAAATGTTGGTTGATGATCCGCGCACGCTGGAGCAAATATTTGATCAGGCGAGGTGCTTGGTGGCTACCCATTGCGAGGACACACCCATGATTAAGGAAGCGGAGGATAGGTACCGCAGGCGATATGGGGAGCATGTTCCGATGTCAGCTCACCCAAAGATCCGGTCGGAGGAGGCCTGCTATAAGTCTTCTTCTCTGGCTGTAGATTTGGCCAAGCGGTATCAGACTCAACTGCACGTTCTACACCTCAGCACAGCCCGAGAATTAGAACTTTTCCCGCCCGGGCCCTTAGAAGGAAAGTCCATTACCGCTGAAGCT
>Ga0315338_1003620_pt1 | contig 13261 bp, 11 predicted proteins | sample ASW8metaG_FD_204518 | JGI IMG/M metagenome (GOLD analysis project Ga0315338, IMG submission 204518) | Ammonia-oxidizing marine archaeal communities from Monterey Bay, California, United States - ASW #8 | ecosystem: Environmental > Aquatic > Marine > Coastal | place: USA: California | collected... | reverse complement strand
TATCGCCTCATCGGCGCTTTTCACGCGGATCACCCCGGCTTCGCCGGCAACAGCGTCGAATGCCTCCACGGCGCCGGCCAACGAGCCGGTATGGGCAAGGGTCGCGATCCGGCCACCATCCGAAATCCCCATCTTAAGAGCGATTACAGGTTTGCCGGCAGCGCGCGCCCGACGACAGGCGCTGAGGAAGTCCTGTGGGCGTCGGACAGCCTCGATCAGGCAAAAGATCAACCGGACATCGGGATCGGTCACGAAGTAGTCGATGTAATCCGCCGCGGCTAAACCGGTTTCATTACCACTTGTCACGATATAGCCGACGTCGATACCACGATCGATGAGGGTGCGGGCGATGCCAGGCGTGGTCGTGCCACTTTGCCCGACCATGGCGACCGGGCCAGGGATAAGATCCCGCATGCGGTCATCGGGCAGGGTCAACAAACGCGCCCGCGCCGACAGATTTCCAAGGCAGTTCGGACCGGAAATGGCAATGCCGGTCTCCTTCAGAACCTCGACGAGTTCGGCTTCGAGCCTGCGACCCTCGTCGGTCGCCATTTCGGAAAAACCGGCGGCGTAAATGGTCGCACTCCTTGTTCCCATGGCGGCAGCTTCCCGCAAAATCGCTGAAACATTGGCCGCGGCGCGCATGACAACCAGATGGTCCGGTACAGCAGGAAGGTCAGCCAAATCGGCGTAGCAAGGCACGCCCCAGATCTCGTCATGTCTCGGGTTCACCGGATAAACCGGACCTGGAAACTTGAACCGTTGAAGCGTACCGAAAATACGTGCGGTCCAACCGACTGGATTTTCCCGCGCACCGAGGATTGCAACGCTGGTCGGATTGAGCAGCGCCTCTACTTTTGCCGTATTCATGGCATTCCCTGTTATTGTTTATGGACAAGTTTTTTTGAGTGTGTCGCAAGAATAATCGAGGAACAAGGGGGTGCGCTCCACCACCGGTTGACAGAACCATCGGTCGCCTCCTAACGTTCAAAAAACAGATAAAAGGCAATAATTCATGCAACTCGTATTTGCGTTGCGTTCATGAACAGGGAGCACTTAACAATGCAAAAATTTGAGATTGCAAGCCTATCGGCATGCGCTTTTGTAGCCGGGATGACGCGCTGGACAAGCGGTTCAAATTGGCGACGTCTCCTAATTGAGGCGTAGTGCGGCTCCGCCACGCCGCTGCCCACAAGAATATTGAGAAGAATGGGGAACCCCGGTGATCAATAGTTTAATTAACAAGGACATAGCAATAATCGGCTATGCTGAGACCAAGATAGAACGGCGGTCCGGCCGATCCACCTACGATGTTGCGGCCGAGGCAACGTCGAAGGTGCTCGGCTATGCCGGGCTCGGCACCAAGGACATCGATGGCATGGCGACCGTCCTGCCGTCGAGCGAAGCCGGTAACAATTTTTATTCCAACTATCTCGGCGATCATCTCGGGTTGACGACGACCTGGACCCAGACCACCGATCTGGGCGGCGCCGCCATGCTCGCCAATGTCGCCCGGGCGGCGTCGGCCATTCAGTCGGGCTATTGTGAAATGGTCCTGTCCATCGCGGCGGCAACGCCAACCACCAGGCGGGTCGATGATCAGCGGTCTTACCGGTCGGAATTTCGCAATCCAACCGGCATCCAGGGACCACCCGGGGCCTTCGGGCTGCTCATGCACCGCTATATGCATAAATATGACCTGAAATTCGAAGCCTTGGGCAAGCTGGCCGTCACCCAGCGAAACGGTGCGGTGGTTAATAAAAATGCCGTCGAGGGGTTACGCAAACCGATGACGGTCGAGGATTATCTGACCTCGCGGGTGGTATCGACGCCATTGCGGTTACTTGATTCGGTTATGCCGTGTGATGGCGGCAATGCGATCCTGATTACAACGACGGAGCGCGCGAAGAAGATGGGTGTCAAAAAGCTGGTCCATCCGATCTCCTACGCGGAAATCGTCAATTTCAACATTCGCGAACAATTACCAGACATCACCGAAACGGGATTTTCCATCGTTGGTCCACAGGCCCTCGAAAAGGCTTTAATGTCGACCGATGACATCGACATGTTCCATCCCTATGACGATTTTCTGATCGCCGAAATGTTGCAGCTGGAACAAATCGGGTTTTGCGGCCGCGGCGAAGGATCCGAGTATTTATTATCGACAGATCTGTCACCCACCGGAAAGCTGCCGATGAATACCGGCGGCGGCCAGATTTCGGCCGGTCAGCCAGGCCTCGCCGGCGGTCAATTAAATTTGATAGAAGCCGTCCGCCAGCTCTTCAACGAGGCAACCGACCGGCAAATTCCTGACCCCAGTACCGCCATGGTCACCGGCATTGGCACCATCCCCTATGTCAGAAACTGGGGAAATAGCGCAGTCTTAATACTGGAGCGTGGATAATGGCAGTACGACCCAAAAGACCCCGCCCGGTCCCGACACCGACCAACATCACCCAAACTTTCTGGGACGGAATCAACAACCACAAATTTCTTCTACAATACGACCCTGAAGCGGACAAGTATCAGTTCTATCCACGCGCGATCAGCGTCCATACTGGTAAACAGAATCTGGAATGGCGGGAAGTTTCCGGAAAAGGTATCCTGTATTCCTATACCGAAACCCACATCCCCGCCGCCGGTTTCGAAGGGAAAGAACCCTATCTGATAGCGGCTGTCGAGCTCGAAGAAGGCGTGCGGTTGATGAGCCTGTTTCATAACTGCACCACCGACGAGATCGAGATAGGAATGCCGGTTCGTGTATGTTGGGATACTATCAATGAGGATTTCGAGTACTTTGCCTTTGAGCCAGATCGGTAGAGGCAAAGGAAAAACAGCTACACATGAGTTCATTCAGTTTCCTGGAAGACAGCAAAGAGGATGCGGCATTTCGCATAGAGGTGCGTGACTGGCTGGAAAAAAACCTGCCCAGGGAACTGCGCGGGTGGTCTGTCCGCCCGCCCCCTGAGCTGATCAGCCCATGGCACCGGAAACTATTCGAAAAGGGCTGGATAGCACCCCATTGGCCCACGGAGTTTGGCGGCACCAACATGAAGCTGACCCAACGGCTAATCCTGCAGGAAGAATCCGGCCGTATCGGCGCACCAGTCCTGTCCCGCCAGGCTTTGGGCCATATCGGCCCTATCCTTATGCGCTATGGCACGGCGGAACAGAAGGCGCGGCACTTGCCCAAAATGCTGTCGGGCGAAAATCACTGGTGTCAGGGATATTCCGAACCCAATGCCGGGTCAGATCTGGCAAGTCTGCGGACCCGTGCCGATCTCGACGGCGATCACTTCGTGGTCAACGGGCAGAAAATCTGGACCACCTGGGCGCATCATGCGCACTGGATATACGCGCTGGTCCGCACCGATCAAGACGCGCCCCGCAAGCAGGCCGGTATCAGCATGATCCTTATCGATCTAATGACCGAGGGCATCACCATCCGACCGATCCAAACCATCGCCGACGATGAAGAATTCTGCGAAGTGTTTTTCGACAACGTCCGCGTACCGGCGAACAACCTGGTTGGCGAAATAAACAGCGGTTGGACCGTAGCAAAAGCTTTGATGGATAACGAGCGCATCGGCAATGCCAGCCCACAGTTCGCCATCGATGGGCTCGATCGGTTAAAAAAGGTAGCAAGGGCAACTGGTGCCATCGACGATCCTGTCTTTCGGGACAAAATAACCCGAATTGAGCTAGATGTTCTTGCCCAGGCGGCGGTGTTTGCCCATACGGTCGAATTGGCCAACGCCGACATGCCGATCGGGTCAGGCTCTTCGTTCATAAAACTAGTTGGCACCGACACCGTGCAGGAAATTGGTGATTTATTGATGGAAGCGGCTGGGCCGAACGGCGCTGATCATGCCGCAATCGACACACCGGACGGTCCAATCGATGCTGGCGAATTTTTCCGTCAGGCGCGGCGAAATTCCATATTCGCTGGCACCAGCGAAATACAGCGCAGCGTGACGGCAAAACGTGTCCTTGGCTTACCATGAGTACATTTAGTTTTATGAAAGACAGCAAGGAGGATGCCGCCTTTCGTTTGGAGGTGCGCGACTGGCTTGAAGCAAACCTGCCAGAAGAACTCCTCGGCTGGGTGACGCGTCCACCACCCAACCTTATGCGAGCCTGGCACAAGAAACTTTATGAGAGGGGCTGGATCGCGCCGCACTGGCCAAAGGAATATGGCGGCATGGAAGCAACCCTTACCCAGCAGCTGATCATGCTCGAAGAATTTGGCCGTGCCGGCGCTCCCATCACGTCGCGCCAGGCGCTCGGCCATATTGGACCTATTTTGATGCGCTATGGTACTGAGGACCAGAAAGCGCAGCACCTACCCAAAATGCTGTCCGGTGTCGTCTTTTGGTGTCAGGGCTATTCCGAGCCCAATGCCGGATCCGATCTTGCCAGCCTGCGGACCAGAGCCGATTCCGATGGCGACCATTTCGTAGTCAATGGACAGAAAATTTGGACCACATGGGGGCACCACGCGCAATGGATGTTTGCGCTGGTACGCACCGATCAGGATGCCCCACGCAAGCAGGCGGGCATCAGCATGATCCTCATCGATCTGGCGACGGCTGGTATCACCATTAGGCCGATCCGGACCATAGCGGATGACGAGGAGTTCGCGGAGGTGTTCTTCGATAATGTCCGCGTCCCCGAGAAAAATATCGTCGGGAAAGTTAATGACGGGTGGCGTTTGGCCAAAGCGCTTCTGGATCATGAGCGTATTGGAAACGCCAGCCCACAATTCGCAATTGATAGCCTTGAAATGCTCAAGAAACTGGCGCGGGCCACCGGTGCTATAGATGATCCGGTCTTCAAGGAAAAACTCACAAGCGTCGAACTCGATGTCCTCGCTCAATCGGCGGTGGTCGCTCATTCGGTTGCGTTACTGAACGCGGATCAGGAAGTTGGTTCCGGTTCGTCTTTTATCAAGCTGTTGGGAACCAATACCACACAAATCATCGGAGACCTTATGCTTGAAGCGGCAGGCCCGAATGGTGCGGAGCTTGACGCCTTCGAAACACCAGAAGGCCCAGTAGAAGCCAGTGGGTTTTTTCGCGAATCGCGGCGAAATTCTATATATGGTGGCACCAGCGAAATACAACGTAGCGTGATCGCAAAACGTGTCCTTAGCTTGCCCTGAAATCGATAAGTATCTTTCGTTTATAATTCCAATAAGAAGTTTCCCACATTATGACTTATGCCGATGTAATCGTGGTCCACAGTTCGGATCTGCATGTGGACGACAGCTACACCGCGCGCGCCTTTGGCGGCGACGGCAATGGCCCGCTGCGCAGCGTTCTTGCCGCCGCGAAAGAAATTCAGGCCAACATCGTCCTGTTGACCGGTGACATCTTCGAACATAACCGGTTGCCGGACGCCCTCCTTCAGGAAACAGCGAAAATTTTGAAAGAATCGCCCATCGACATTGTCATCCTGCCCGGCAACCATGATCCGGCGATCAAAAATTCTGTCTATCATCGCAGCGGCATCTCCGACCCCGATCATGTGTATGTCCTCGGTGTCACGCACCGAAAGGCCGTGGTGTTTCCATCGTATGAGTTGGAGATCTGGGGACACGCACATCGTCACTATGACAATATGGCTCCCCTCAGATCACCGAGAGCAAGGACCACCCGCTGGCAGATTGCCGCGGCCCATGGGCACTATGAGCCCTCACCTGACCTGTCGACCCCCCTGAGGGCTTCATGGTTGATCAGCGATGACGAACTCGCGGCGACGGGTGCGGATTACGTGGCCTTAGGTCACTGGAATACGCCAAAACGGGTTGGCAGACGAAAGGACATCTGCGCGCATTATTCAGGTTCGCCGGATCTTGCTGGCACGGTAAACGTCGTCCGGTTCAAATCATCAGGATCGGTGGTCGTCAAACGCCACCCGGTGAATCTCAAATTAAAATAGACCAAAATCGCCGCGAAAATTGAAAGCCTCTACGGCGCCAGGATAATCTTCCCGATATGGTCACTGCTTTCCATCAGCCGGTGAGCCTCCGGCGCTTCGGCAAGCGGAAATATGCGATAGGTTTCAGGCTTGATGGTCCCGTCTGCAAACCGCGGCCAGACCTGCTTTACAAGCTGACGGCAAATGTCGCCTTTTTCCTCAATCGATCGCGGCCGCAAGCGTGACCCCGTGATGATGAGATGCTTCGCGTGGATATGGCCGAAATCCGCTTCGACAATTCTACCAGCCCTTAAATTGACGAAAACAAGCCGTCCGCCAAAGGCCAGCAACTCCAGCTCCATGGGAATATAGGGGCCGCCAACGATATCGAGAATGACATCCACACCGCGCCCATCCGTGAAAACCTGGCAGACCTCAAAAAATTTTTCGGTGGAATAATTGATCGCGCGATCGGCGCCAAGACGGGTCATGGCACTACATTTTACATCGGTCCGAGCCGTCGCGAGAACCGTCGCCCCAAAGGCCTTTGCCATTTGAATGGCGGTACAACCAATCCCACTGCTTCCCCCTTGTATGAGGACAATCTCGCCGGCTTTAAGGCCCCCCCTGTCCATCAGGTTAGTCCATACGGTGCAGAAGGTTTCGGGCAGACCGCCGGCATCCTGAAGGTTTACGCCAGCCGGTACGGGCATGCACTGTTCCTGGGGCGCCATCGCATACTCGGCATATCCACCACCCGCAATTAGCGCGCAGACCTCATCGCCCATAACGAATGTTTCAACGCCGGGCCCCAGCGCCACGACGCTACCCGCAACTTCTAGTCCGGGAATATCGGTGACCCCGGGGGGCATTGCGTAGGTACCCTTTCTCTGCGAAATATCTGCACCGTTAAGACCAGCGGACGCCACCCTGATTAGAATCTCTCCTGGCGCGGCTTCGGGCACCGGACGCTTCACAATCTTAAGAACCTCAGGACCACCCGGTTGTGAAACCGCGACAGCATCCATTTCTTCCGGATTCGTATTAGACAATTTATCGTCCGCGATTATGTCCTTCTCAGCGGACTATCATTCAACCTGGTGGAGGGGGCAAGCCCCGACCATAACATGCATCCCGCAGGATGCCGTTTGCCCAGAAGAGAACGGCGGCCCTGGGGCCGCCGTTCTCCTGGTCTTCTTAGAAAGGCTCGGATAACCGTCAGCAAGATCAAGCCCAAATGGAGATGCATCATATGCGAAATGTCCATAGGTCTGAATGTATTTAGCGGCCAGGACGACGAGCAGAAAGCATGCGCCGACCATTCGTCCTATTCGTCGAGGGTGCTAGGGTGGAAGATTTCCGCGAGGCCGAGGCGGCGCGGTGTCAGACCCTGTTCATTTGAATATTTGGCGGCAAGTTCGATGGTTTTGCCATTCGCTTTCAACCCATGGTGGACAATCGGCATGTTTAGAATTCCCTCGGCCTCCGGTGGCAGCAGGCCGCTATCGAGGTGATAGGCAACATGGGCTATGCGCTCGCGGTTGGCGATCTCGTTGGCAGCGACCATGGCTTTGTATATGTTCATGGGCGCCCATGGGTATTTCTCCGCAAGCGACCGGCGGATCACCATCGCGTGGTTGATTGGCATGAATTGATGCTTGGCGTAAAAGCGCCGCCCTTCCGAGCGCGGTGGATCAAACAGATATTTAACGTCCGCGTGGTTCGGCAGATCGATAGCGGTGCGGTCGATGATGTCCTGGCTGTCGCGCACGCCGAACCACAGCAGCGTGCCGTCGATTTCCCGGTTTAGGACCATCGATCCGATGTTTTTGTCCGAGGGGATGAAATTGACAATTGTCCCAGGTGGCGCCGTGAAACCGGTCGCGCCACCGTGACTATGCTCGGGCAAGCGCTCCATGAACCATTCGATTTCGGTCTGATCCACGCCGAAATCGTCCTTCAGGATACCGCGCACCCAAACCGCGGCGGTCTGCTGGAATTCCGGAACGCCCATTTTCCTTCCCTTTAGGTCTTCCGGCGCACCGATGCCGGAATCCCTGTGCACCAGGATCGATGTTTGAAAAAACCGACGTGTGGTGAAGATGGGCAGGCCCATATAGCGGTCATCGCCGTTGGCCAGCGCTATCAGGAGGGAGGAAAGGGACATTTCCGAGACGTCGAACTCGGCAAACCGCAACTGTCGCCAGAACAGTTCCGACGGGCCGATCCGGGTACAGGTAAATTCTATCGCCTCTGGCTTGACTTCGTGATCGAAGATCGCCCGATTGCGTGGATTTTTCTCCATGGCAAAACTCATGTGAATGTCCATCTGGATGATCTCCCCTGCCTTGTTGCTGGTCACTTGATTTAATAGCGCGAATGGCTATCCGGCAACCAGCGACGTGCCCATACGGGGTCATTCCGTCAGGTCAGCTTGACCGCAGGCAGGTGATCGTCGAACACACCCGGTAATTCATCAGGAGCGACCCGCCCCATGTCGCAATAGGACGCCACGCCAAAATCCGGTAAATATTTTCGCGCCGCGGCTACTCTGTCGGCAAACCGTTCCATGTTGTGGACCGCGCCGAGATAGACCCGTGCCCCATAAGGCTTGAGGTTATTGTCACATTATCACGTACAGGAATCGTCAGCCGGCAGCCAGATTGACCGCGGAGATGGGGTCCCCTAAAACCGAAGCACCATCTGGAAACAGAAATCCATTTTTAAGGGAGTATAGCTTCGTGGGCGACGGGACACAGGTTTCATGCAGGGACATGCTGCAACGCATGTGGTTGATCCGCAGCTTCGAGGAGCGGGTCATTGACCTTTGCCACAAGAATGAACTTGCCGGGTTGCTCCATGTCGGCATTGGTCAGGAAGGCGTCGCCGTCGGGATCGCATCATCCTTGGCGGAGGGTGATTATTTATACGGAACGCACCGGAGCCACGGACATTTTCTGGCCGGCGGCGCCGATCCAAATCGCCTGCTCGCTGAACTGGCTGGCAAGGAGGGTGGCTATTGCCGCGGCCGCGGCGGATCGATGCATATTGTCGATACCGACAACCGGCTCATGACCGCGACAGGCATTGTTGGCGGCACCATTTCACTCGCTTTGGGGACGGCACTGGTAGCGGAGGAGGAAGGGGCGGTCGTCGCGGTGTATTTTGGCGACGGCGCATCCAATACGGGCGGCTTCCATGAATGCCTGAACATGGCCTCGCTGTGGAAGCTGCCGGTGGTGCTTATCTGCGAAAACAATGGCTATGCGGAGTTTACGCCGATGTCCGCCCACACCAATGTGAGCAATGTTTCGGATCATGGAAAACCCTATAAAATCCCGTCCCGGATCGTCGACGGAAATGATGTTTTGGCGGTCCTCGATGCCGCGAGATACGCCGTGAAGCGCGCGCGGGGGGGCAAAGGACCGACCATCGTCGAATGCAAGACCTATCGCTTGCGCGGTCATTATGTGGGCGACCCGGAATCATATCGCCAGGCCGACGAGGTCGCCGAATGGCGCGACAAGGACCCTATCCGCCGCTTCGGGGAAGACCTCAAGAAACAGCAAATGATCAGCCAGGATGAAATTGCGGACATGCAGGCATCGGCGCAAACGACCATTGATGAAGCCGTTCAATTTATGACTGAAAGCCCGTGGCCCAGCCCGGACTCGATGACGGACCACGTGTATGCGTAGCGGAGATCGATGATGGCGGAAACGCGGTACATAGATGCCCTGAACCGAGCCATGGGACAGGAAATGGATAATGATCCCACGGTCATTGTCCTCGGCGAGGATGTCGCGGTGGGGGGACCGTTCGGCGTCACCGCGGGACTGGTCGACCGGTTTGGCGAAAAGCGGGTCATCAACACGCCGATCAGCGAAGACAGCATCATGGGCATGGCGATCGGGGCCGCGATCGCCGGCAAGCGCCCAATCATCGAAATCATGTTCATCGACTTCCTCACACTGGCGATGAACCAGTTGGTTAATCATGCCGCGAAGCTTCGCTATATGTCGGGTGGACAGCTCAGCGTCCCCATGGTGATTCGTGTTCAACAAGGCGCGGCGGGCGGCTGGGGGGCGCAGCACTCCCAGTGTCTCGAGTCCTGGTTCCAGCACGTCCCGGGATTGAAAATGGTCGCCGCCTCCAATTCAGCGGACGCCGCCGCTTTGTTGAAAGATTCCATCCGCGATGAGGATCCTGTTTTGTTTCTCGAACATCGCGGGCTTTATTTTCGCAGCGACGATCCCCCGCCATCAGAGGCATCGCCCGCCATGCAGGCGGCAACGGTCATCCGGCCAGGCAACGACATCACGATTATTACCTATTCGAAACTTGTCTGGGACGCGATGGACGCGGCGGTGCAGCTGGAAAGGCAAGGTATATCGGCCGAAATCATCGATTTACGCAGCCTGGTGCCGCTTGACATGGAGACCGTGACCGGGTCGGTAAAGCGGACCAGCCGTGCCCTGATCGCGCATGAGGCTGTGCTGAATGGCGGGCTCAGCGCGGAGATTGCCGCGCGGATTCAGGAACAGGCTTTTGACTGGCTGGATGCACCGGTGGCTCGACTGGGCGCCCCGTTCGCGCCGGTCCCGGCAAGCCCGGTCCTCGAAGACGCGTTCGTCCCCAATGCGATATCCATCGTCGAAAAGGTGCTACGAATACTGGGGCGAGACTAGAGCCCTTTGATCGGATGCATTTCTCCTATTTGGAGCCGTATTTAGTCGTTTCGTACATAGCGCGAAGCGAAACCAGATCATTTTCGCCGAAGCCTTGCGCTTCCGCGCGCCGATAGCTGTCGGCGGTGGCCTCGGCGATCGCGGCGCCGAAATCCAGCTCAGCCGCCAGCTCGCAAACCAGAGTGATGTCTTCCAAGGAGGAGTTCAACCGATTGGGCGGGCTGAAATCGTTCTTGAGGATTTTGTGGAAACGCCGGCGCATGGAGGGCTGGTCGGCATACGAGGTGCCCAGGATCTCAAGCGTCTTCTCCACCGGGATATCCAGCCTGTCAGCCAGGGCCACGCCCTCCATGAAGGCCGCAAAATAGGACGTGACGATCAGCTGGTTCACCAGCTTGATGCCGTTGCCGGACCCACTCGGCCCCATATGGTGAAAATGTGAGCCAATGCATTCAAAAACCGGCATGGCGCGATCGAAGGCGCTCCGCTCGCCGCCCACCATAATTGTCAGCGTCCCTGCTTCCGCACCCGCGACGGCGCCCGAGACCGGACAGTCGAGATAATCTATCCCCTTCTCGGCGAACTGGGCGGAAAGCCGCTGGCTGAGCGCCGGTCCGACGGTCGAGGCATCGAGGACAATGATACCCTTGGCAGCGCCCGACAGGACCCCGTCGCTGCCAATCATGACTGTCTCCACCTCCTTAGCCCCCGGTAGGCTGGTGAGGACTATCTCCGAGTTCTCGGCTAGTTCGGACGGGGTTTGGGCGGCCCGCGCGCCCTTGTCCACCAATGGCTCCATCGCCTCTGGCCGGACATCGAGGATAGTAAGCCCATGCCCCTCGGCCAGGATGTGTCCGGCCATCGCCCCCCCCATCCGACCGAGACCTATAAATCCGACTTTCATATTTCTTGTCTCCCCTACGGGATCAATTCACGGCAACCCGTCAAACCGGAATCGTCAGTGGCGGATTAATGCGCCACGTTTGAAAATGTCCCCTCTTGACCCAAAAGGAAAAGGGCAACGCCTAAAACGAACACCGATCGTTGGGCGGTGGGGTTATTGGAAATTGTGACACCCGCACGTCCTCGCCAATCTCGAACCGCATCAGATCTTCGCCGACCATCAAGGGACCATCGTAGCTGGAACGCGTCGCCGGTATAAGATCATCAGACGTCGCCTCACCGAAAAGCAGAATATGGGTATAAACGGCGAGCTTCGGTTTGGTGCGCGTAAACACCATACCGGCATCCTCCGGTATGGTGTGGTTGCGTCTTATCCGCTCCAGATTGGAACGCTCAACCCCGTCACCCATGCCGTAGGTCACCTCGTGCACCAGGAGATCCACCCCCTGGGAATGGCTGATGAGGTTTTCGTTAAAGGTGGTGTCGCCGGACAATACGGCCGAACGGCCATTGTAATCGATGCGGTAGCCAAACGCTTCCAGCTGTTCACCGCCGTGATCCACCTCGAACGCCGTGATGATGATGCCATTGGAATCATAGACCACCCCCTCCCTGATCTCGGTGGAGTCCAGCTTCACGCCCTCGGGCGCATAGCTGTGGCTGCGCACGCGGATATCGGTGGCGAAGGCAAGCGGCAGATGTTTGGCCATCTGGTTCGTGCCCTCCGGCCCCCAGATCTTGAGGGGCACCGTCCGTTTGCCCCAGGGCCGGCCGATCCAGCCGGTAAGCCATAAATCGGTAAACCCGACCAGATGGTCCGAATGGTGATGCGTCAGAAACATCCCGGTGATATCGCCAAATGGTATTTCCAGCTGATAAAGCCGTTGCAGCGCACCGCGCCCTGCATCAAACAAAAACTTTTCGCCGCCCACCTCGACAAGAGTGCTCGGCCCGAAGCGGTTGAGAATCGGCGGCGGTGCCCCCGTACCCAGCAGGGTAACGCTAAATATATCATTCGTCGCCTGTGACATTTTCCGTGTCCTGTCTCAATCGGTTTCCGGCACCAACTATGGCGCATCTGGCAGATTTAAGACAGGGACGCGACCGGATGTCCGTAATTTTGGTCTGGCCGGATATTGGAGGACTTGTGAAGCTGACTCACATTTTTGGATAAATTATTTTATTGGTTGAACGCAGATCGCGGTATGTGCGAGCATTTGTCTCTGCTCATCCGATGAGACCAACAACGGTGCCGCCATGCCCTCTGACGACCATCACACACACGACCATCCACATGCTTCAGAATTGTCAGATATGCAGGTCAGGGTCCGTTCGCTGGAGACGGTTCTATCCGAGAAGGGCTATATCGATCCGGCCGCGCTGGATGCCATTGTCGAGGCTTATGAAACCCGCATCGGGCCACATAACGGTGCGCAAATAGTCGCCCGCGCATGGATTGACCCCCAATTTAGGAAGACACTCCTCGAGGATGCTACCGGAGCGGTCAACGGCATGGGCAACGTCAGCCCCGTTGGCAGCCACCTCATTGCGATCGAGAATACCGATGCGACGCACAATATGGTCGTGTGCACGCTCTGCTCTTGCTATCCGTGGGAAGTGCTCGGATTGCCCCCAACCTGGTACAAGTCGGCGCCCTATCGCTCGCGCGCGGTGATCGAGCCCCGCAAGGTCCTGTCCGATTTCGGCGTTACACTGCCGGAGAGCACGGAAATCCGGGTGTGGGATTCGAC
>Ga0315338_1003619_pt1 | contig 13264 bp, 13 predicted proteins | sample ASW8metaG_FD_204518 | JGI IMG/M metagenome (GOLD analysis project Ga0315338, IMG submission 204518) | Ammonia-oxidizing marine archaeal communities from Monterey Bay, California, United States - ASW #8 | ecosystem: Environmental > Aquatic > Marine > Coastal | place: USA: California | collected... | reverse complement strand
CAACAGCTGTTTGAATAGCAGATGTGTTTGAATCAATAGAATCCAAAACAGCAGCAGTTCCTAAATTGGCAGTTACTGTTCCCGTGATGGGTTGTGTGGAATCTGAACCATCAATATATAAAGCACCGCTTGCATTAACTTGTAATGGTGCAATTTTATTATCAGTGTCTGCCAATGCTGCCAAGGTGTCACTTCGAACGGCACCAGCAGCAGTGACCACTGTTGTTGTTTCTGTATATGTATCTGTTCCTGCGGTATATTGTGTACCTCCGCCTCCACCAGTCACATATAAAGCACCGCTTGCATTAACTTGTAATGGTGCAATTTTATTATTAGTGTCTGCCAATGCTGCCAAGGTGTCACTTCGAACGGCACCGGCAGCAGTGACTACTGTTGTTGTTTCTGTATATGTATCTGTTCCTGCGGTATATTGTGTACCTCCGCCTCCGCCTCCACCAGTCACATATAAAGCACCGCTTGCATTAACTTGTAATGGCGCATAATCACCAGATTCCCCACAAAGAGCAGCAAGTGTATCACTTCGCACGGCAAGGGACGCTACACCAGTATCAGTCGCTCCTGCCGCGGAATCCACTGCTTTTCCCATTTCTGTTGAACCAGTTCCAATAACAGAAGTATCATTGGAGCGTGTTGTGTGAAACATGGTTTGCAAGGCAAATGAAGTTTGGTCTGTTCCATCATTAACCCATCTTACTCTCATAAAGCGTGAAACAATACCAGTAGAATGAGAACCATTTGTAACGGTGGAAACGCTTTCTGTTAAATCGGCAGTAACACCATCGGTGGAAATATCGACATGTAATGTTCCAGTATGGGAAGCATTATAAATAACAGATAATTCAGCATAATCCTCTATTTTTTTATAAATACCTGTATATGTAGCAGATGCCAATAATAATGTTCTTGTTGAATTATTAACATCTACAAATCCAACAGAATTAATCGTACTCATTTTTTATATATTATATAGAAAGTAAATTTTTTAAGTATATTTTCTGGTAAATAAATAAGTTTATAATTAGTTATTATTATCTTGAGTAATTGTATAATTTCAAATATGATGGATGAAAATAAAGAGAATAAAGAGAATAAAGAGAATAAAGAGAATAAAGAGAATAAAGAAACGGAAAATACAAAAACAAAAAGCCATGATTCTATTGGAAATATGTTACCAAAAGCAATTATAGAAACTCTTGAACCTTTATTAGAAGACCTTTCAGTTGAAAATATAATGTATATTGTACCGGAATTGATTAAACATGCAGAAAAATATAGTGATTTTACAGGGGAACAAAAGAAAAATCTGGTGATTAATATGTTAAAACATCTTATTGATATTACGGATGGACCTGGAAATGATACTCTTTTGGACCCTATTTTAAAAAGAATGGTGCCAAGTATTATAGATACACTTGTAGATGTGAATAATGGACATCTTGTCTTGACGGATAAAAAATTAAAAAAATTACCTTGTATTGGTTTTTTTATGAATTTATTTTCAAAGTGTAAATGTTGCTAGTTTCCTTTTTCCACGGCTGCTTTGCTTGTACTTTTCTAAAGTATTTAACCAAGATAAGCGCGGTCATATGGGTCAACCTTTCGTCCAGCTGTATGTTTGTTATTTCCTCCAGGAACAAACTGCTCTTTTTGTTTTTTCTGGCATAATAAGTAATTATTAAGTATAATAACTCCTAAACCAGCTTTTATAATATCGCCACATGCTTTCCAAATATTTGGAGTTTCACCTTTGAAATAATAACCCCATTCTTCGCAAAGGTCAATGGGATGTTCCGCGTTGAAATGAGCTTGAATAAGTTGTTGATAAGACATAATTGCGGATTGTATGTGTTTTGAATAGGTAAATTACCATATAGTGTTAATCAATTTTTAAAATAGAGCAGACTTTCAATAATCAAAGAAAACCAGTGTGTTTTCTTCGAAAGTATTGTCTTCTTCATTTTTTAATTCCAATTCGCACAATATTTCTGCAAGGACTTTTACACTTTCATAATCCCCTTCATTTGCAAGTTCTATTAAATATTCCCTTGCTCTTTTTAAAGTAATGAATTGATAAGTGTAGCATAAGGAGTCTCTGACATTTAATATTTCATCATAACCACCATATTTGCCGAATAATGCTTCCATCGCTTCAATAATGGCTTCGTGTTTTTTACCACCACTTTTGTGGTCATGTGGAAGAACACTTTTATTTGTTATACAATATTTGATGTCGTGTGTCATATTGATAGATTGCCTCGCTTATAGATTGCCTCGCTTATAGATTGCCTCGCTTATAGATTGCCTCGCTTATAGATTGCCTCGCTTATTCGTATATTCAATTTTTAAGTATGAATTGAATGACATATAAAAGGAATTTTTTTAAAGTATAGTAGTATATATTAAAAATATGGGAGGAACCCAATCATTATATTTAAGGGCACAAGAAGAGGAACAAGAAAGAACCCAAAAATTATTAGATAATGAATTAATTAAAGGGGGGTCGTCGCGTGATGAAATACAATTTAAATTACCACCTAATATGAATAAAGAACAAGGTATTCGAAATATTGTGGATGCATCGCAACAACATCGAATTCAAAAAAATAAACTTGTATCTGGAGAAATAAATAAATTATTAAATATAATTCAAATGGATATTCTTGCTCATAATTACAATCAGAAAAATAATGTCATTTTAAATAAATTAGAAAAGGAATTAAATGAAAAAAAAGGAGATGCTAAAGACAATCGTGAGGCAAATTATGCGGATTACACAAGAATAGAATTTATAGAGAAAGAAATTAAAGAAAAACAAAAAACAATTTACTTTTTAATTATTAGTTTTATTGTTATATTGGTGTTATTGCTTTTGCTCCTTATTACTTTTAAAGCAAAATAACTTGAAATAACTTGAAATAACTTGAAATAACTTAAATATTTTTTTCAATATCATTTTCCATATCGTCTAAATTTGATTCTACGTTAAATGCGATTCCACGGAATCCATAATTATCGTGATATTTTCCATATAATTGTTCGAAAGCGGCTTTGAGTGCTTTTTTAGCAGGTGGTTTCTCATCACATTTATCTGTTGTGAACCATGATTTATAACTATTCCATATTTTGGATATTTTCAATCCAGTGGTTAATGAATCATTTGTATGAATATGTAATTTGATATATTCTGTGAATAAATCAGTATCACTTCTATATTCACTTGTTTTGACTTTTATTTCTTTTGGTTCTGCAATTCTATAATTATTATCCTTAAATTGTTTCCATTCCTGGATAAGATACCAAAAGAACGCTTCTTTGAGTTGAACAAGTGTTTCATCCATTTTTTCATTAATGGGAAATTCATATTTTTTGGTTGGATTTTCACAAAATTTAGCGATAAATGGAATAACCCGAATACGTCTCCATGTTCCATCGTCGGATGCACCGCCTCCAGGATTTGGCATATCATTACAGATTAATACTAATTTAAATTGTGGTTTAAATTCGATGGGGTCTTTAAACAAACCACGGGCTTTAATAATATCTCCACCAGTGAGCTCTTTCATAAATCCTGTATTTAATTTGGCATCGTTTTCGGGTTCTTGTAAAGTTAAACATCGAATTCCTTTTGTTGAAGCCATAACAGGACTTGCATTTTCTCCATTGGAACGCGTTTTTGTTAATATTGAAACTGGAAATGTTGAACAATATCCTGAAAAGGCCATTTTGAATAAATCAGTTAATTTACTTTTCCCATTGCCACCAAATCCGGTTAAAATATGAAATCTTTCGGCGAATATACGACCGCATAAAAAGGTTGATAGCAATGTTGTTGTATAATCTCGCACGGCTTTAATTGGGAGAACTTTGGATAGGAAATCGCGGATTGCCTTTATTTCTTCATCATCTTCTTCATATTCAATATAATCATTTCCAGTGGAAAATGATATATAATCCTCTGGATATCCATCACGAAATTCAAGAGCTTCTAAATCATAGACACCATTTTCCATGCCAATTAAATTAGGATTGGTGTCTAATTTTTCAATGAATTTTGGATCATAGAATTGCTCGGCACATTCCTTTAAAACATTATCTTTGAATGACGTTTTTTTTAATTCCGAAATAATTTTACATATTTTTTTTCCTTCTTTGTCTTGTAAATCTTTTATATCATCTTCATTACCACTAATTTTACATAAATTATCAATTTCTTTGAAACGTGTTATTTTGAATTCTTCAAATAAAGTGACGATTTCACGCGAGAGTTTAGAACGCAATTGAACGCCCTCGGCCATTTCCCTCCATCGATGGTTTTCATATTGATACCAAATTTTTTTCCCCATGTTAACACATTTGAATTTGTATTTGTATTTTTCCTTGATAATCATGGCTACTTCAGAAGGATTTACATTATCACGAACTTTTTTACATAATTCTTTTACATTACGTTCTATAATTTTGTTAAATTCTTTTGGATTATCCTGTTGTGCCCATAATCGAAGTGTTCCATAACCAAGTCCATTATTATTCATCCATTCCCATTCTCTATCACATACCTGTTCGGAATATTTATCGGCACATTTTTTGCTAACTTCCTTCCATAAAGTGAGTAAACTATAATCAATATTATGTAAAACCCAACCCAAACGAATCCAAGAATCATAATCTGAAGCTCGTTCGTTTTTTAAACATTTAACAAATAATTTTGTTAAAGCTAATATTTCTGGATTTGCTGTGTTTTTCTTTAATTTTTCGGCAGTTCGTTCTGCCTTTTTGAAATTTGTAATTTTTTCTTTTACCTTTTTCTTAATTTTCAATCCTTCAAATATTTTATATATTTTTTTGAATAATGTCGCCATTACAGATGTATCGTTGTTTTTTTCTGGGAGAAATATATCTTTATCCCGATAACGTTGGAGTGAAAATATATTAACATATTCTTCAAATGTATACTCTTTATTGATTTTATGTCCATTTCTATCTAATATCATAGTGCATTTATATGCTTCTCCATTGGGTTTATGACTTCCATACATAAACCAATTGTTTCTATCAATAACAGCTTCATCGATAATATCCTTTATATTATTACAACACCCAATTTTTTTGAATAAGGAAACAACATCTTTATTATTTAATAAGCGACTTCTAATGATATATGAAATTTCTGGAATAGTTACAATAGATGGGAACATAATATGAATACCATCTTTAATTAAACCAGTTTTTTTATCAAGTCTTGGAGCAGATTTCTCTTGAATAAATGCTTTGCAACGTTTTTTATCTATTAAATTATTTGGTATTAATTTATCAAATTCCTCCCAGAAATATCCTACAAATTTCTTAATAGTTTTTGATGTATACTTTCTTGTAATTATATTATCTTTCTCTTGTGAAGCAGGTTTAAATCTAAAATCTAAATCTATTTTCATTGGGGATTTCCCTAAATTTGCCTCTGTTAAATGAATTGGTAATTTAGCGTTGACATGATTATAATAAAGTTGAAATAATTTAGTTTTATCGCTTTTTTGTGTAATAGAATATCGACCTCCATATATTTTAGGATTTGTCCCTGGAAGCATAGTATGTGTGATTTCATAGTCACTTCCTTTAATACATCTGCAACTATAAAGAAATTGAAATAATGGTGATTGGACTTGTTTTGGGGACTTGGTATTTTTTTTCATCAAACCGAATTACAATTAGTTAAGGATTTTTTTTTAAATCAAAATCAGTACTTCCTATTCAATTTACACTTAAACAACTCAAAGTCAATTTTTTCCTTAGGGTTTATTTATAAAAAAATAAATTTGTTGATTTTTAATTTAAAGATGTGTTATTTAAAAACAGAGATGTTTTACAAAAGATAATAATGGATTTTTAAAGTAATGACAAAATTTCTATCAATCGCTTGGAAATGATAGTATCTAATTTATGGTCATCGTGTTGCGTTAATGTCCTTTTTATCAATGAATCAAATAATTTTGGGTATGTGTTAAATAAATCATCGAATAAATTTAATATAAAATTCGCATAATTATTAATGAAATAAATACTTTCATCTTGGTAACGTTTAATAAATTGTGATATTAATTTTTCTCTCCCTATGCCTGGATTAGATAATCGTGCATCAATATAATATAAGGACCATGCAACACAATAACCGCGTGGTTTATTTTGTATATATTTATCTTGATGATTATCGTATATCTGTGGTCCAGTGGGACAATAATCTAATGGAAAATATATATTATTATATGGGATTTTGCTGTCGTCAAATGCTTTTTTAATTTCAATATATAATTGTTTTGTATGAAACATAGAATTGATGTCATCACGGTCACCATTTGGTTCAAAATATTCAATTTCTTTATTTACGATATTGTATAAAATAACATTTGAATGACCATATGTTTTATTTTTAATTTTACTTTCTAAACCAGAAAATATGATAATATATTTTTTTTTTTTACGTTTACAATTCATAATATTTTCTTTAAAAGATAAACGAGATTGGGGTTGTGTTAATTTTCCATAAAATACTTTATTTGATAATTTATATTGTGTAGAACCGGGGAATTCGACATCAGATGCGTTCCATTCAAATCCTAATTTGGTCCATGTTAAAGTTGGTGTTACAAAATCACTTAAAATAAAGCAACTATCACGATGTTTTGTAAGTAAATATATAATTCCCAACGACGATAAAGCAGGCAAACCTCTCCATTTGTTATTAAGATTAATTGTTTTTTCCAGAAAATTTATTTTTGTTTTATCGACAACATCCGTATGTGTTTGGAATATATATTTAAGCCACGAAATATCCTTTAACCCTGGTTTTGGTTTATGTGTTTGGAATATATATTTAAGCCACGAAATATCCTTTGACCCTGGTTTTGGTTTATGTTTTTCCGATTCTATTCTTTTTTTTAATAATTTAATATTTTCAGTTTCCAATCCCAGTTTAACTCTATTTTTTTTTGTATCTTTAACACATCTATTTTTAGTTGAATCATATAAATTATATTTTCCATCACATGTTTTTCTTGTTGTTGAAACGAGTTTGCCTAAAACAAGTTTACGATTTTTAATATTATCTAAAACACAACGTCCTGTGTTAGGATTATATAATGGTTTCTTGGGAGGACATACTCGTTTTGCTTCACTTATTGTTTTTTTCTGTGTTTTCTTTGTAATAAGTTTGCGATTTTTAATATTATCTAAAACACATCGTCCTGTATTAGGATTATATAATGGTTTCTTGGGAGGACATACTCGTTTTGCTTGTATTTTTTTAGTTTTTTTGCTTGGTTTATTTGTAATAAGTTTGCGATTTTTAATATTATCTAAAACACATCGTCCTGTATTAGGATTATATAATGGTTTCTTGGGAGGACAAATTTTATTTTTTATCATTTAGAATATATATATATATATAATATACTTAAAGGAAATATGGTTTTCCGGACAAAAAACAAAAAAAGAACAAAATACTTAATAAGCAAAGCAACCCTAAACAAAGCACGGAAAACTAAAAAAAGAAAACAAAAGGCAGGAGGAATAAGTCCAGAAAGACAAAAAATAACAAAGGTATCATCAGGGTTTGCGAGACCGAGATTAAGAAGACGCACAAAAACGACAAAAATTCAACCGATGGCTCCTATTGGTGAAAATAAGGCGACAAGAATAAGTACACCACCGCAAGTTTTATTGGGACCTGGACGATTTAAACGTAGATGTCCCAACAAAATATATAAAAATGTTGATTTAAATAATATTAAATTTGAAAGTGGAGATTTTACATATTATGATGTGATAACAAGGAAAAAATATATATTATCAAACGCAACACGAATTGCAGGTGGTTCATACGGAACTGTATATAAATTCCATGATGACACAAATTCAATCTTTATTGCTGGCAAATCTTTTAATAACCAACAAGATAAGGAATTTAAAATAATTAATGCATTAATCGGAAAGAATAAAATGGTTGGTTGCAATGTATTAAACGCGCGGATTGTTAATACAAGTGGGCGACAGGGAAAAATGGTTGTTTCAGAGGTTTATAATGGTTCATTAACGGATTTATTTGGGAAAATTACGCCTGAACTCTGCTTTAAAATAATACAAAATTTGGCGGGAAATTTAAAATGTTTATTAGATGATGAACATGTATATACAGATATAAAAGGAGAAAATATATTATATAAATGCATTGATAAAGATAATATTAAAGTGACTATTGCTGATTTGGGGAGCATTTGTGTTGATGGTCCAGATGTATTCAATGGAGCGACCTATCCCCCATTTGAATTTAAGGAACATGAGGGCGAGATACATCATTGTAGTGAAAAAGTGATTGTTTGGGGATTGGGTGTATTATTTATGTTGTTATTATCAAATCACAGAGTTAGTAAACACGATATTGAACGTGTATTTTATTGGAATTGGATTGGGAGGGCAAATGCAAATACTATTAACGAAGTTGTAGATAGATTTAAAGAACACATTTTCCAGGGCAGATATCGCAACTTTGTTGGTAATTTGGTAAAAGGTATGTTAGAGATTGACCCAAGAAAAAGAATGTCATTAGATGATATTATACAATTGAATATACCTTTTCCTCGAACCGCAATTGTCTAAACGGAGAAATATTTATGTTCTCTATCCTCTGGTTCTGTCCATTCAATATTAAGTTCTTTGAAAATTCCACGTTCATTATTACTACTTTCACAAAATACCAATTTTCGTCCTTCTTTTTTCCATAATCCATATTCATTTATTTTATATTTTAAACTGATGGCATATGTTCGCATCCTTTTATTGAATTCTCCTGGTCCTGTGAAATAAAGTTGTGAGGCACCCTTACAGGAATTGTGGATAAATCGTATATCAATTCTACGAGCTAAAATTTTATGTGAATTATTATTGGATAATTTACAAAATCCCATATATTTTGTGGAACCTCCGTCAGTAAGATGGTCAACTATGAATCCATGTTCTTTTAAATGGGTTACAAATTGAGGTAGGACATGGTTGAAATCTTCGCATTGGTCTTTTGTGGTAAAATCAGTATGATTGAGAAGAACATCAATATCCCCAGAATCACTATTTTTCCTGCGATATGAACCTAAAATTTGAATAGATAATTTTGAATCATATAATTGTGTTAAATAGGATAATAATTCATAATGTTTATCTATTTCTTTGCGTGGAATTTTTGTTTCCAAATCATTGAAATATTTTGCTCCAAGATATTGGTGATGTGTAATGATTTTATCTTTTAATAATTGTGCTGATTTATATGGATTTTTACAAGATTGTAATAACAAAGATAATGACCAACCTTTGTTTGCTAATATCCGTGCTTTTGCAAGACCAATTCCAGTCACTTTACACAAATCAATAATATTGTCATGGATAATATTTGAAGACTTATCTTCGTCTACGTTGGTTTTATTTTGTATGTTTTTAGTTTTTTTAGAATGTAAGTAATCTGTCAATTCATTTAAATGTCCCGTTTCAAGAATTTCAACAAGACGATTTTTAATACCTTTACCAATTCCGCCTATTTCAATAATGTTTTTTTTTGATGAAATTTGAGGTATAGTTTCTAATATATGAATTGCCTTATTAAAACTTTTTAATTTAAAATGAAGGGATTTATCACCCTCGCATTCTAATTTATCCACGCAAATATTCAAAATATCGATAAACATTTGATTCATTTTATTCATATTTGTGTTGTTATTAATTGTTAAATTTATTTCTTTACATCCGCATAATATCTTTATTTATTGTAAAGATGGAATCAATTTTTGATACACTTATACAATCATGTGAAGAATTGGGAACATTACAACAAGATGGGAATATTTTTTTATCTGGCGAAGAAGTAGAAAAATGTAAAAATTTACATAAAAATCCCGTTTTTTCAGGTATTGGTACAGAAAATAGATATAAAAAGATGACAACAGAAAGAGAGCAATATATACAATTTTTATTACGTAAATTTGAGAATTTAAAAAAACGTTTCCAGGTGCTGGATGATAATTATAATAAAAATATAACTGAATTGAAAATAGGGGATATTGATTTGGAATTTTTTAATTTAGAAAAAACTAAATATAATTTGGAAATAAATAGACTTTTAGATGATATTAAAAAAGAAAAAGATTTAATTATGGAGGGAATATCAAATAAATATTATGGTGTTGAAACAATTCAATATAAAAATTTGACGAATTTAATGGAAAGAATATCAAATATGGATTATGAAAAAACAAAATTCAAGGATAATTTAGATACAACTGAAGAGCAATTAAAAATATTATTATACAAAAGGGCGCGGACGCAAAAAAAATATAATGCAGCTTTATTGTTATTTAGTTTATGTGCTATTCTGTTTGGTATTGTTATGATTTATTATTTATTTTCTAAGAATACTTTATAATGGCAGGGTTCCTTAAAGATAGAGAAAATGAAATATTAAATAAATTACGTAACCAAAAACAAAAAATAGATGTAATATTGAAAGATGACCCCTCGTTATTGAAAAGATTTGATGAATTAAAAGATATTATACGTGAAATGTCTTTGGATATAAAACAACGAAAGGAAGCACTTGGTTTGACATATAAAAATATAAATGAATTAAATATGAATTTGGAAAATAGAAAAAATATTGTTCATTTACCGAGAGTGGATAGTAGGGAAATTCATGAAACAAAAGTGAAACAACTGGGAGATTTAGAGGAAGCATTACGACTGGATGGACGAAAATTAACGTTTATTTCAGGGGTAATGATAATACTTATTTTTCTTCAGGTTGCGTTTTTTGTATTTATGTAATTTATTTATTTGTTATAACTATAGAAGTCTCAATATGAATGATGAGGAAATAAAAATAATAATTGATTTAGTTGATGTTGACCAGGAGGAAAGAGATTTAATTCGTGAAATTAAAGGGAAAAATTCAGCACAAGCTGCCGTGTTAATTAAGGGATATTTAATTGAAAAATTAACAAAACTAAATACAGATTATATATTATTATTGAGGGAAAAGGCACGAAAAGGCATTGATATTAAAAAAGACGAATTAAAAAATGATGTCATGGGGGATGTGGGTATGGCACGTAATGATACTCTTTTACGTAGAATAAGAATAGGTGAAAATGAAAAAAATAAAAAAGATTTCCTTATAAATTTGATTAAAATATTGGTTATTGGTGTAATCATATCATCATTATTACCAGCAATGTATTATTTCAAATTACTATCACGTCCTGTTTCTGTGGCATTATACCTCATGGTTTTAATGGGGTTAGGGGTTTATTTTTATTATGGTATAATAATGATGACACATGAAAAAAATCCCGCAAATGTAAATGAGAGATTATTTAGACATCCAAATATGAAAATGATATTTCAAAGTAAAATATTATCTGATATGGAAGATGTAGACCAAAAAATAGACGAATTGGAAAGTTTGGTTAAAACTGTGGAAATACCACCGAATATGATGAAACAATATATTGACCAAAAATAAAAATTGAATATTTTGTTATTTAATTCCTGTGAAACAACATTATAACATATATAAACATATACACCTAAAATAAAAATTGATTTGTATAAAAACATGTTAAAGGATAATATGATAATATATTGACAAACAAATATGAGAAAATTATTGAGATTGATGAAAACTTATGCTGATTGCACAACAACTAAAGCATATAAGGATATTCTTGCCGAAAAAAACCGCCAGGCATTGGCTGCGGAATTAAAAAAAACACCAATATCTGTGGACTTAAAGGCATTGGCCGCGGAATTAAAAAAAACACCAGTATCTGTGGAATTAAAGGACTTAAAGGCATTGGCTGCGGAATTAAAAAAAACACCAGTATCTGTGGAATTAAAGGACTTAAAGGATATTTCAAAACAATTAAAATGGATTTCAGTTACATGCTATTTCACTTTGTTAATTGCACTTTGTGTGAATGTTTGAATAACATTTGTTGAATGCACTTCTAAGTTTTTGTAACATGCTATTGCCACTGTCATTCTGACTGCTTCGATATGACTCCCAGGTGCAAACGTTTAATCAAAGCTCGCGATTCCCTATGACTGAATTTCGACATTTAAACTTTTTCAAATTCACCAGACGGTTTGAACTTAGAACAATGTTATTTTATCTCTTTTTATAGTAAATGAAAAAGAATAAATCCAAGAAAACTAAAAAGATTAGAAAAATAATATTAAAACCTTTATTTACAGATGATAAAATGGATAAAAAAGAAGGACATTATTTTTCTATAAATCATTATAATCATATTATTAAAGAAAATTGCGATGCATATCGTGTGGATAACGACGGAAATCTTCATTTACTTTTAAAATTCCGTAAAAATGTGATTCCAAAAAAAGAATGTAAAATAGGTATGATAAGTTTAAAAAAAGCTGCTATGAAAAAACATGACAATCGTGGTGCTCCTGCTGGATTATTAGACCCCAAAAAAATGGCGAATTATGTGAATGATATTAAATTACATGGGAAAAAGGAAAAGTTTCGAATTGATGGATATTATTCAAAAAAAACGAAAAAATTTGTTAATAATAGTATGGGTAATATTAGTCAAAGTAATATTATTGGGTATTTTGATAAAAGTCGAAATAACAACATAAGCAAAGCAAACATAAGTAAAGCAACAAAAAAGAACGTTCCTTGTCGAGAAACCGCGTTTACACGCGATGAAGTTGAAAAATGGAAAAATGTCCAACCTCTTTTGAAATCCATTGATAAACAATTTAAAAAAATTATTCCAGATAGACATAAAATACAATATGATACTGCTCAAAAAACACCATATAATATAAAGGGTACGGCATTTTCAACAGTTACAATCAATTATAATTTTAGGACAGCACTTCACAAAGATAAAGGGGATTTCGAACGTGGGTTTGGTAATTTAGTTGTTTTGGAAGAAGGAAAATATGGAGGTGGATATACTGGATTTCCACAATATGGGATATGTGTTGATGTTCGTGAGGGGGATTTCCTTGGTATGGATGTTCATCAATATCATTGTAATACCAAAATATCCCCGAAAACAAAAGATTATACAAGATTATCACTTGTCGCCTATTTACGTAATAAAATGATAAAATGTAAAAAGGGATATAAGTAAAACAACCCTAAGTAAAACAACCCTAAGTAAAACAACCCTAAGTGAAACAA
>Ga0315338_1003618_pt1 | contig 13266 bp, 10 predicted proteins | sample ASW8metaG_FD_204518 | JGI IMG/M metagenome (GOLD analysis project Ga0315338, IMG submission 204518) | Ammonia-oxidizing marine archaeal communities from Monterey Bay, California, United States - ASW #8 | ecosystem: Environmental > Aquatic > Marine > Coastal | place: USA: California | collected... | reverse complement strand
CATGTCCGCCAACGCATGCCCGAATGGAAGAAGACCTATCAAGGCGTCGAGGACATGAACCTGGCGGTAATGGGATGCATCGTCAACGGCCCCGGCGAAAGCAAGCACGCCGATATCGGCATCAGCCTTCCCGGCACCGGCGAGGAACCGGCGGCGCCGGTGTTTATCGACGGTAAAAAAACGCTGACCCTGCGTGGGCCCGATATCGCCGAGGAATTCCAGAACATCGTCGATGACTACGTCGCCAGCCATTACAAGCGCCGTGGGGGCAAGGACAAAAATACCGATCGTGCCCCGTCCACCGCCGTTGGGTAGCCGGTAGTCACGCCCATGTCCGATCTGCAGCCGGTTCGCGGTACTCACGATATCTTGCCCGAAGACCATCGCCGTCACCGCCAGGTGACGGAAACGGCGCGCCAGATCACGGCCCGCTACGGCTATGAGGAAATCTCGACCCCGGTGTTCGAGTTCTCGGAAGTCTTTAAGCGCACCCTAGGCGAGACGTCCGACATCGTCACCAAGGAAATGTTCAGCTTCGAGGACCGCGGCGGCGAGAAGCTGACCCTCAGGCCCGAAGTCACCGCCGGCGTCGCCCGGGCGTTCATTTCCGGCGGCCTGGCCCAGCACCTGCCGTTGAAGTTCTTCTGCCAAGGGCCGATGTTCCGTTACGAACGCCCGCAAAAGGGCCGCCAGCGGCAGTTCCACCAGATCGATGTTGAGCTTCTCGGCGTCGACGGCCCGTTGGCCGATATCGAGATAATTTCCTTGGCCGCCCACATCCTCGATGCGCTTGGGGTCGCCGACAAGGTGACTCTGGAGCTCAATACCCTGGGCGATACCAAAAGCCGTCAATCCTACCGGACCAAGCTGGTCGGCTACCTCGAAGGCTTCAAGGACAAGCTATCCGAGGACAGCCTCGCCCGGCTGGATCGCAACCCGCTCAGGATTCTGGATTCCAAGGACCAAGGCGATCGGGCGGTGATCGCCGACGCGCCGCTGCTGGAGGAACACATGAACGACGCCTCGAAGGCGTTTTTCGAGGACGTGCAAAAGGGACTCAAGACGGCGGGCATCAAATACAAAATCAATCCCACGCTTGTCCGCGGGCTCGATTACTATTGCCACACGGCGTTCGAGTTCACCACCGAGACCCTGGGCGCCCAGGGCGCGGTCCTGGCCGGCGGCCGCTACGACGGCCTGATCGAGGCCATGGGTGGGCCACCCACCCCGGGCACCGGCTGGGCGGCGGGGGTGGAAAGGCTGGCCCTGATGATTGCCGAACCGCCCGGCCCGACCCGGCCCGTCGCCGTTGTTCCCATAGGCCAAGCGGCGGAGGCGGAGGCGCTTTCGCTTGTCCAAAGACTCCGCCGAGCCGGTTTCACCGCCGATCTGGGGTTTTCGGGCAACCTCAAGAAACGTCTCAAGGGGGCCAACAAGGCGAATGCCGTCGCCGCCGTCATTATCGGCGAGGATGAATTGGCCAAGGGCGCGGCCACGGTTCGGGACATGAAAACGGGCGAGCAGACGGAAGTTAAGCTTTCAGCGCTTGAAGACCATCTCGCCCGTTACCGTTAGGGGTGCCATGGCCGAAGAGCAAACGAAAACCCAGAGGCCGGTGCCTAGGCCGGTGGTGATCGGCGCCAACCACCGTTCAAGCTCCATGAGCCTGCGCGACCGACTGTTCATCGAGGAAGACCACGTTCCCGGTTTTCTGGAGAAAATGCGCCACGCCGGGTTTGAGCAGGCGATGCTGCTGTCGACTTGCGACCGGGTCGAGATCCAGGCCGTCCACGACGACCCCGAGGCAGCCGCCGAAAGCGCCCGGGAACTCCTGGCTGCCCACGCCGGGGTCGAGGCCGCCGAACTAGAGGACCAGACCTATGTGCTCACCGAGGACGAGGCGGTGCGGCAGATATTTACCGTCGCCGCGTCGCTGGACAGCCTGATCGTCGGCGAGCCGCAGATCCTGGGCCAGATCAAGGCCGCCCACCGGATGGCCCGGAACGCAGGACTAGCCGGCAATGGATTGGAGGCTATCCTGCAAGGCGCCTATGCGGCCGCCAAGCGGGTGCGTTCGGAAACCAAGATTGGTGAGCGCCCGGTCTCCATCGCCGCCGCCGCGGCCCGGCTAGCGCAGGACCTGCACGGTGACCTTTCGCGCTCCCAGGGATTGTTGGTCGGCACCGGCGAGATGGGCGAAATGGTGGCCGAGGCGCTTCTCCAGGAAGGGCTCGGCGACCTGACGGCGGTGCACCCCAACCCGACCCGGGCCGACGCCCTGGCTCGCGACCTTAACGGCCATTTCGCCGATTTCGACGCGCTAGACCGGTTATTGGACGAGGCCGATATCGTGTTGACGGCGCTGGGCTCGCGCCGCCACGCCATCACCGCCGACATGATGCAGGTGGCTCTCCACCGGCGCCGCAAACGGCCGGTGTTTTTGATCGACACTTCGGTCCCTGGCGACGTCGATCCCGCCGTGGATCGCATCGAGGAGGCTTTTCTCTATGACCTGGGCGACCTGGAAAGGTTCGTCATGGCCGGGCGGGTGACCCGAGAATCCGAAGCCGAAATCGCCGCCCAGATCGTCGCCGAGGAAGTCGACTCCTTCCTGCGCGGGCGCGCCGAACGGGCGGCGGTGCCGGCCCTGAACGAGCTTCGCGGCCACTTCGAGGACGTCCGCGAACGGGTCCTGGCCGAGGCCGGCGGCGATGCCGATAAGGCGACGCGGTTGCTGATCAACCGGCTTTTGCATGAGCCGTCCGAAGCCATGCGCTGCGAAGCCGCCGAAGGCGGCGGCTGGCAGGTGGCCGAGGATGTGATCCGGCGGCTGTTCGGGCTGGTCCGGGGCGGTACCTGGGACAACAAATTAGGCAAGGTGTCGGAAAAGGAGTCGGGCACATGAGCCTCGAGGAAAACCTTGATGGGGTGCTGGCCCGCCACCAGGAACTTCAGGACCTGATGGCCAGTGCCGAACCCCCGTCGCCGGAGGAATTCGCCCGCCTGTCGAAGGAATTCTCCGACCTGACGCCGGTCGTCGAAGCCATCGGTGAGCTTCGCCGGGCCAAGAACGAGACGGCGGATTTGGCGTCGCTGATCGCCGGGCCCGAGACCGACTCCGAGATGAAGGAGATGGCGGAAGAGGAATTCGCCCAACTGAAGGAGAAAGTCCCGGAATTGGAAGAGAAGCTCCAGGTGATGCTGCTGCCCAAGGACCTGGCCGACGATAAGAACGCCATTCTCGAGATCCGCGCCGGCACCGGCGGTGACGAGGCAGGGTTGTTCGCCGCCAACCTGTTCCGGATGTATCAGCGTTACGCCGAAAACCGCAAATGGAAGTTCGAATTGTTGAGCCTCAACGAAACCGGCATCGGCGGCTACAAGGAAGCCATCGCGTCCATTTCCGGGCCTGGCGTCTTCGCCCGGCTGAAATTCGAATCCGGCGTGCACCGGGTGCAAAGGGTGCCGGAAACCGAATCCAGCGGCCGCATCCATACCTCGGCGGCGACGGTGGCCATGATGCCCGAGGCCGAGGAGGTCGATATCAAGGTCGAGGAAAAGGACCTGCGCATCGACGTCTTCCGGGCGTCGGGCCCCGGCGGGCAGTCGGTCAACACGACGGACAGCGCTGTGCGTATCACCCATCTGCCGAGCGGCATCGTCGTTTTGCAACAGGACGAGAAATCGCAACACAAGAACAAGGCCAAGGCGATGAAGGTACTCAGGGCGCGCTTGTATGAGGCGGGGCGCCAAAAGGCCGCCGCCGAAAGGGCGGAAGCCCGCAAAAGCCAGATTGGGTCCGGCGATCGCTCGGAACGCATCCGCACCTACAACTATCCCGAACGCCGGGTCACCGACCACCGCATCGGCCTGACCCTGCACAAGCTGGACCGGTTGATGGACGGCGACCTGGACGAAGTCATCGACGCGCTGACCGCCGACGATCAGGTAAGGCGCCTGGCGGAGATGACATGAGCGGCGCCCCGGCCGCCATCGAAGACATGCCCCAGGGGACTCACGAGGCGGCTCTGGGCGATTGGCTTTCCGCCGCCGCCGGGCAGCTTCAAGCCGCCGGCATCGATACGGCCCGGCTCGACGCCCGCCTGCTGGCGTCTTTCGTGCTCGGCTGGGACCAGGCCCGGGTGCTGGCCTATCCCGAACAGGTGCTCGGTGGCGGCGAATGGTCACTCTTGCAATCGCTCCTGGCCAGGCGCGCTAAACGCGAACCCCTGGCGGTGATCATTGGCAAGTGCGAATTCTGGGGCCTGGATTTCGCCGTCACCGCCGACACCCTGGTGCCGCGCCCGGAATCGGAAACCCTGATCGAGGCGGCGCTGGCGGTGACCGGCGGCCAGGAAGGGGGAAGGGACGCGGATTTGAGCATCCTTGACCTCGGCACCGGCAGCGGGTCTCTGTTGCTGGCGCTGTTATCCGAACGGCCCAACGCCCGGGGCCTCGGCGTCGATCTGTCGGCGGCGGTGCTGAAAGTGGCGGCCGGAAACGCGGTGGCCATGGGCCTGGAGGGTAGGGCAGAATTCGGGCAATCCGATTGGGACCATGGCCTTGATGGCACCGTAGGCCGCTTCGACCTGATCCTCGCCAATCCGCCCTATGTTGCCGACGATGAATTCGCCGCCTTGGAGCCCGAGGTATCCCGGTTCGAACCCCGCCTGGCGCTTTCCGGCGGTCCCGACGGGCTGACAAGCTACCGGTCCCTGGCGCCCCAAATCGGCCCCTTGCTGGCGCCCGGCGGCGGCGCCTTTTTCGAGACCGGCGCCACCCAGGCCGGGGCCGTGAGCGCCCTTTTTGATGACCACGGCCTCGCCGTCGTTTGTGTCCATGATGACCTTTGCGGCCGCCCCCGTGTGGTCGAAGTGCAACAGGTTACGGATAAATAACGCCAATAAACCGAAAAAAAGGTTGGAATGAAGCCTGCTACCGACTACCTTGCTTGCGTGAGCAGCCTTTGGGCTGTAAAGGGGGGGTCCACGCCTTAAGGCGGAGTTGATCCCTTAAATTCCCCCATGGTGTCCCGGTTCTCTGATTTGCATTTTTGCACTTGGCAGAGTCGGTTGTGACGATCCAGGCCGATGGTTGGGCCCTCGCGGGGCGGGGAATAAATGAAAGCCTTAAAAAGTCAAAGATAAGATGAAACAAGGTTCCAATAACAGACGCTCGCGTTCCCGCGGTGGCGGCAAGCGCCATTCCGGGGGCCGGAACAACAACTTCGAAAGCCACGGCCCCGAGGTCAATATTCGCGGCACCGCGCAGCAGGTTCAGGAAAAATACCTGGCCCTGGCCCGCGACGCCAATGTCTCGGGCGACCGGATATCGGCGGAGGCTTTCTTACAGTTCGCTGAACACTATTACCGGATATCCAACCCCGAAGTCGGCAATGGAGCCGGCAAGGGCCAGAATCGTGACGGCAAGAAACAATCGCTGTCCGCGCCTCGGCCCGCCTATCAGGCCCCACAGGCCGCCCCCGCCGAAGCCCAGGTCATCGACACCACGAACGCGGCCCTGGCGGCGGTGGCCGATCCGGAAAGCGTCGAGGCCGAAAAGCCGCAGGCGGTCGAAGTCATCGCCGACGGCAAGACCGAACCGGCGGCCTGACGAAGCTGTTTGCCGTTATCCTTTGTTTAATCAGGTGAGACCAAACGATCCCCGGCGGCGACCTGGCCGGCGGCAGTGACGCGCCCATAAACGCCTAAGTCCACATGGCCGAAGCCGCGTTGTAGGTCCTTCGGGATGTTGAGGTCGCGCTCGGCGGTTTCAGGATCGACGTTGGTCGCCGCGCAGCGATTGATGCGCTGGGTGATTTCCAACCTCGCGCCGCCGATGGCGATCTCACGGCCCAAACAATCAAATTCGGCCCACGGGTCCAGCCCTTCGAGATAGATATTGCCGCGAAAGCGTGCCGGGTTGATGGGCTTGCCGGTGACCCGTTCCAGGTCCTTGACGCTGGCCAGGTTGATGATCGACACCACGGCCGATGGGTAGTCGCTGAGCACGTCGCCATCCGCCGCCTCGACCAGCTTCGGCCGTCCGCGCGCGCCCTCTCCCATGAAGGCGGCGAAGAACTCCTCGATTATGGCGCGGCCGACGGGGGTGGTGACGTCGCTGCGGGCGACTTGTTTGCCGCCCCGCTCGACGGTCAGAATGCCGCCGTCGGCATCGAACCGGGTCCGCAGCTTGGCCAGCTTCTCCTGGTTAATCAGCGACAGGAAACTGGTCTTCGGCAGCCAGCCGATGCGAGGCCCATCGACGGGGGTCGAGCCCAGGGCGAGCGCGAAGCGCCGGTCATGGGGCAGGGGTTCCCCCGGGGCCAAATCGACCTTGGGGAGGGTCTCCGCCGACAGCCCTTTCAGGGGGTAGCGGCAGATTTTGGCGACAGTCACGGCCATGCCCCGAACATTGCCCTCCAGACGGCCTAAGTCAACGCCCCAAGCCCTTGCGCCGAAAGCCTTTTGGTCCATATTTAGGGGTACCGGGTCATCAACCTGAGAGGCTTTCCCAGGGCCCGCCTTTGAAGGGGGCAGGGAAGACCGTCACGGCAAGGGTTTTTGAGGCATGGAATTCGACAACTTCACCGCGCGCGCGCGCGGCTTCATCCAGACGGCCCAGACCCTGGCGCTGCGCTCCAATCATCAGCAATTGACACCGCTGCATCTCCTGAAATGTCTTCTCGAGGATACCGATGGCCTGGCGGCTAAACTCATCAACGCCGCCGGCGGTGACGCCAAGCAGGCACTCATCAACACCGAGGCCGAACTCAAGAAACTACCGAAGGTCGAAGGCACCGGCGCCCCGCAGACGTACCTGGCCCCGGAAACGGCGCGGCTGTTCGAGCAGGCCGAGGAAATCGCTGAGAAATCGGGCGACAGCTTCGTCACCTCCGAGAAGCTGCTGCTGGCGATAACCATGGCCGCCGGCACGTCCGCTACCAAGGCGGTCACCGATGCCGGGATGACGGCTGAGGCGCTGAACAAGGCGATCGTCGAATTCCGCCAGGGCCGGACTGCGGATAACCGCAACGCCGAGGACAACTACGAGGCGCTGAAAAAATACGCCCGCGACCTGACCGACGCCGCCCGCGACGGCAAGATCGATCCCGTCATCGGCCGCGACGAGGAAATCCGAAGGACCATGCAGGTTCTGTCCCGCCGCACCAAGAACAACCCGGTCCTCATCGGCGAACCCGGCGTCGGCAAGACCGCCATCGTCGAAGGGTTGGCGATTCGCATCGTGAAGGGTGACGTGCCGGAAAACCTTAGAACTAAGCGCCTGATGGCGCTCGACCTGGGGGCGCTGGTCGCCGGGGCCAAGTTCCGGGGTGAGTTCGAGGAACGCCTGAAGGCGGTGCTAGCCGAAGTCACGGCGTCCGATGGCGAAGTCATCGTGTTCATCGACGAGATGCACACCATCGTTGGCGCCGGCGCGGCCGAGGGCTCTATGGACGCGTCGAACCTGTTGAAGCCGGCCCTGGCCCGGGGCGAGCTGCACTGCGTCGGCGCGACGACGTTGGACGACTACCACAAGCACGTGGAAAAGGATGCCGCCTTGGCAAGGCGCTTCCAGCCGGTATTCGTTGCCGAGCCGACGGTCGAGGACACAATCTCGATCCTGCGCGGCATCAAGGAGAAATACGAGCTCCACCACGGGATTCGCATCCAGGACACCGCCCTGGTGTCGGCGGCGACGCTGTCGAACCGCTATATCTCGGATCGCTTCCTGCCCGACAAGGCCATCGACCTGATGGACGAGGCGGCCTCAAGGCTACGCATGGAGGTCGATTCCAAGCCCGAAGAGATAGACGAGATCGACCGCCGCATCATCCAATTGAAGATCGAGCGCGAGGCCCTCAAGAAAGAGAGCGACAAGGCGTCCAAGGACCGGCTGAAGAAGCTGGAGAAGGAGCTCAAGGGACTGGAGGAGAACTCCGCAAAGCTGACCGAAAAATGGGAGGCGGAAAAAGGCGCCTTGGCCTCCGTCACCAAGGTCAAGGAAGAGCTCGACCGGGCCCGTATCGCCCACGAAAGGGCGATGCGCGAAGGCAAATTCGAGGACGCCGGCGAGCTGCAATACGACCTCATCCCGCGCCTCGAGGCCGAAATCGCCAAGTCCGAGGGCGCCGATCACGCCGATAATGACCTGATGGTCGAGGAAGCCGCCACGTCGGAGCACGTGGCCGCGATCGTGTCGCGCTGGACCGGCATCCCGGTCGATAAGATGCTGGAGGGCGAGCGCGAGAAGCTTTTGCACATGGAGGCCAGCCTGCGCGCCCGCGTCATCGGCCAGGAAGAGGCCTTGGAGATGGTCTCGGACGCCGTTCGCCGCGCCCGGACCGGGCTTCAGGACGCCTCGCGGCCGATCGGCTCGTTCATGTTCTTAGGGCCCACTGGCGTCGGCAAGACCGAGCTGTGCAAGGCTCTGGCCGAGTTCCTGTTCGACGACGAGGCGGCCATGGTCCGCGTCGATATGTCCGAATACATGGAAAAACACGCCGTCGCGCGGCTGATTGGCGCCCCGCCGGGCTACATCGGCTATGACGAAGGCGGGGCGCTCACCGAGGCCGTCCGGCGGCGGCCCTTTCAACTGGTGCTGTTCGACGAGATCGAAAAGGCCCACCCGGACGTCTTCAACATTCTCTTGCAGGTGCTCGACGATGGCCGTTTGACTGACGGCCACGGCCGAACGATCGATTTCCGCAATACCCTCATCGTCATGACGTCGAACCTCGGCGGCGACATCCTGGCGGCCCAGGAGGAAGGACACGATTCGGGGGAGGTTCGCGAAGAGGTGATGGCGGTGGTCCGTTCAGCCTTCAGGCCCGAGTTCCTCAACCGGCTCGACGAGACGGTGCTGTTCCACCGCCTGTTCCGCGAGCACATGGACGCCATCGTCGACATTCAGCTAGGCCACTTGCGCCGGTTGTTGGCCGAGCGCCACATCACGCTGATGCCCGATAAAGCGGCCGCCGCCTGGCTCGCCGATCAGGGCTACGACCCGGTCTACGGCGCCAGGCCCTTGAAACGGGTCATCCAGCTCTCGCTGCAGAACCCCCTTGCCGGGCTGATCCTGGCCGGCAAGGTCGCCGACGGCGAACAGGTCAAGGTCTCGGCCGGCAAGGACGGCCTGACCATCAACGGGTTGAAGGCGGCGGCTTAGGGATTTTGGACGTCCCTAAAGCGTCCGGACCATGATCAGCGCGTCGACGTAACCCTCGGTGGCGTGGTTGAACGCCCCGGGCACGGTGCCAATGGTCTCGAACCCCATCTCGGTCCACAAACGGATCGCGCCCTTGTTGGTGCTGACGACCAAATTGTACTGCATGGACCGGAAACCGAACTTTCGGGCTTCATCCAGGGAATGGACGCAAAGGGCGCGGCCGATCCCCTTTCTGCGGGCGTCGGGGGAGACCATGTATCCGGCGTTGCAGACGTGCGCGCCTAAGGCCGGCTGGTTCGGTTTCAGGGTATAGGTGCCGATCACCCGGCCGTCCTCCACGGCCACGTAGGTCGCCTGCGGGGCGTCGATCCACAGCGCCTTGGCTTCCTCTTCGGTGGTATCGGGGCCGTAGGGGTAGGTGTCGCCGGTTGCCACCACGGCCCGGAAGATCCCCCACAGGCCGGGCCAGTCGGCGGGAGTGGCGGGGCGGATATCGGTCATTGGCCCGCCTCGGCGACCTTGGTTTCCGTCTCGAGGGCGGCAAACTTCCCGTCGATGATGGCGCGCGCGACCTGGAAATCCTCCAGCGCCTCGCCTTTGAGCTTCCGCCCCGACGGCATTTTGATTTTCATAGGATTGGTCCTGACCCCGCTGGCCAGAATTTCGTAGTGCAGGTGCGGGCCGGTGGACCGCCCCGTCGAGCCGACATAGCCGATGATCTGTCCCTGTTTGACGCGCTTGCCGCGCCGGGCGCTGCGATTGATGGCCCGCATGTGGGCATAGGCGGTCGAATAGCGGCTGTTGTGGCGGATGCGGACGTACTTTCCATACGCCCCGTTGCGCCCTGAGCGCACCACCACGCCGTTGCCGGCGGCATAGATCGGCGTGCCCCGGGGGGCGGCGAAATCGACGCCCCGGTGCAGTTTCGTGTAACCTAGGATCGGATGCCGACGGCGGCCGAATTCGGACGACAGCTTGGCCCCGTCGATGGGGGTGCGCATCAGCGCCTTGCGGGCCGATTGGCCCTTGTCGTCGAAGTAATCACCGTCGCCGTCCTTCGTCGCGTGCAGGTAAATGGGATGGCGCTTGCCAGAAAGGGTCAACGCCGCAAACAGGATTGGGCCCGAGTAGACGAGCCGCCCCTGGCCATCGAAGAAACGCTCGTACATGACCTCGAAACGGTCGCCGGCGCGGATGTCGCGCTGAAAATCAACGTCCCATGAATAGGCGCGGATCAGTCCCGCCAGCACCCGGCGAGGAATCCCAGCTTGGCGCCCGGCGACGTAGAGGCTGGTGCGGATGACGCCCTCGGCCCGGGCCGGGTCCTGGGTCAGGGTTTTTTGGATCTTCGCCGCGCTGAAGGCCCCTTCGGCGGTCTTTTTGACGCGGATGGCGGTGTCGTAGCCGGGCTCCACCACGAGGCCCAGGAACTTTCCTGGCTCCGGCCGGTTTGCTTCCGGCGAATCCATGGCTGGCGGCGTGAACAGGACTTCGACCATCTGGCCGCGCTTGATGCGCCGGGGGTTGAAATGCTTCGACAGCGCCGAAATGGCGCCCTCAGCGTCGGCGGCGGAAACGCCGGCGCCGGTCAGCATCCCGGCCAGGGTATCGCCGCGGCCGGCGTGTAGCGGCACCTTGAGATCGGGCAGCGCCGTTACTGCGCCTGGAACGCCGTTGCTTGGCGTTTCCCGGCGTCGCGTTGTCAGCGTTGCCGCGGTCGTCGGATTGCCGAGCGAAATCGGTGCCAGGGACAGCGTTACGCCCTCGGCGTCCCGGTTGGCCAGCGTATCCAGGTCGATCAGGATGACTCCGGCGGATGTGGCGACGCCGGCAACCAGCGCTGCCGCGGACAACAGTCCCCTCAAGGGCATGCGAAATTCTCCCGCGTTGGTTTTCTGTCCTGATGAATCGGGCGTTTTGATCCGATTCCCTCAATTGAATCGAAACTATGCTGGTAAACCCTAAGAAATCGTTGCATTTTTTCTCCACGCTCATGGGGAACCCTTGGAATCCCTTACGTTTTCGCTGTCCCCGGTTTGCACTAACGTGGCGACAAACCAGCACAGCCGGGGACAGAAAGCGGCCGCAGCCGAAACCGATACGACGAAGCCGGGCCAGCCAGAAAAAGACGCCGCCTGGCCGACCTGGAGGCGCACCTGGCGTCTACAACCTAACGTCCACCCAGGGCCCGGCGCATGGTGGTGCCCATGGCCGAGGCGTCGGGCACGATGATGGCGCCGGCGGATTTGAGTGCTTCGATCTTGGCTGCCGCCGAGCCCTCGCCGAACACGTCGACGGTGCCTGCGTGGCCCATGCGTCGGTCGGTCGGGGCGTTGAGCCCGGCAACGTAGGCGACCACCGGCTTCGGGGATTTTTCGCGCTTCAGGAACTCGGCCGCCTCTTCCTCGGCGGTGCCGCCGATCTCGCCGATCAGGATGATTCCTTCGGTGGCGTCGTCGGCGAAAAACAGCTCCAGGCAGTCGATGAAATCCATGCCGTAGACGGGATCGCCGCCGATGCCGACCGAGGTCGATTGCCCCAGATGCACGTTAGTGGTCTGGTCCACGGCTTCGTAGTTGAGCAGCGCTGAGCGCGAAACGATGCCGACCCGGCCTTTCGTGTGGGGGCGCTCCGGCATGACGCCGATCTTACAGGCGTCCGGCGTGATGACGCCTTGGCTGTTGGCGCCGATCAGCCGCGATTTGGAGCCTTCGAGGGCGCGCTTGACACGGACCATGTCCAACACCGGCACTCGCTCGGAAACGCAGACGACGAGCGGGATTCCAGCCTTGATGGCTTCGATCATGGCGTCGGCGGCATGGGCCGGCGGTACGAAAACGGCGGACGCATCGGGCCTGGTCGCGTCGACCGCCTCGGCCACGGTTTCGAAAACCGGAAGATGCAGATGGCTAGTGCCGCCTTTTCCGGGCACCACGCCGCCGACCATCTTGGTGCCGTAGGCGATGGCGCGCTCGCTCAGCCGCGTCGCCGTGGCGCCCGTCAGACCCTGGCAGATGACCTTGGTTCCGCTGTCAATGAGAATGCCCATGGCTCAGGCCTTTCCCTTGGCCGCGGCGACGGCCTTGTCGGCGGCGTCGGCCAGGTCGTCGGCGAAGATGACGTCGACGACCTGGTTGCGAAGCGCCAATTCGCCCAGTTCCTTGGCCGTGCCGGCAGCGCGGACGATCACCGGCACATGGCCGCCGGCTTCCTTGCAGGCTAAGGCGATGCCTTCGGCGATGGTGTCGCAGCGCAACACCCCGCCGCCTATGGCGACCACCAAGACGGCTTTCACCTTCGGGTTGGCGAGCAGCATCTTGATGCCGGCGGCAACCTGTTCGCGGGTGGCGACGGGGCGCACGTCCATGAAGTCGGCGGCGTTGCCACCCCGGTCCTTAATCAGGTCCAAGATGCCGAGCGCCAAACCGGCACCGGTGACTATGACGCCGATGTCGCCTTCCATGGGCACGTAATTGAGTTCGAACCGCCGGGCCTCGATCTCGTCGGGGTCGACCTCGGCCTCGTCCCAAAGCTTTTCCCATTCCGGGTGGCGGTGCAGGGCGTTGTCGTCGACGATCATCTTGACGTCGAGGGCCACCAAGTCACCCTTGGCGGTCACGGCGATCGGATTAATCTCGATCAGGCTGGCGTCGTTTTCCACAAACGCCTTGTAGACTGCGATCATGATCGACCGGGCGGCGTCCGCCTGCAGCCCGGTCAGGCCCAGGTCGGTGGCCAGTTTTTGGCCGCCGGCGTCTTCGAGTCCGGTTTCCGGGTCGACCACCAGTTTGAAAATCTTGTCGGGGGTGCGGGCGGCGGCCTCCTCGATGTTGGCACCGCCCTCGGCCGAAGCCAGAAAGGCGACCCGGCCGAGGGACCGGTCGACCAGCGTCGCCAGATAAATCTCCCTGGCGACGTCGCAGGCTTTTTCCACATAGACCCGGCGTACTTCCTTACCTTCGGCGCCAGTCTGCGTCGTCACCAGCCGGGTGCCCAGCATCTTGGCCGCCGCTTCTGCGACGTCCTTGGGGGTCGCCGCCATTTTGACACCACCGGCCCTGCCGCGGCCGCCGGCGTGGACTTGCGCCTTGACCACGA
>Ga0315338_1003617_pt1 | contig 13267 bp, 11 predicted proteins | sample ASW8metaG_FD_204518 | JGI IMG/M metagenome (GOLD analysis project Ga0315338, IMG submission 204518) | Ammonia-oxidizing marine archaeal communities from Monterey Bay, California, United States - ASW #8 | ecosystem: Environmental > Aquatic > Marine > Coastal | place: USA: California | collected... | reverse complement strand
TTCGTGCCTCGCAAGGGCGTGATGACTCGTTACGGTAAGAAGATGGTTCGTCCAGATATGTATGGACTCGTTATCGTTCGTGATCTCTAAGAGATAACTCGTAACATTAAACTCGCCCCCTTCTCTTCACTGAGTCGGGGGCGTTTTTTTTATTTGCGTTAGTCAATATTGTAGACTATTTATGGAGAGGAGATATATAGAACATGGCAATACCAACACTCACACCAGTATCAACGACTAGCGCAATAACGCTCCCTTCAACGGGTTCTACGGCATTAGTCGCATCAAACTGTCCCATTGGTGTCTACACAGGTTCATCCGACTTCTTGTCGGGAGCATCGGATCAAGTAGCATACACCTATCAAAAGCTCGGCGGCGACATCTTGGATATTGAGTTGACGACAGGCAGTGTCTACGCAGCCTACGAAGAAGCGGTATTAGAATACTCCTACATCGTCAACATGCATCAATCAAAAAACATCCTATCAGACGTATTGGGCATGTCAACAGGTACGTTCGATCACGATGGTGAAGTAAAGACAGGCGATACAGATGTCGCTCTAAAATATCCCAAGACTACATTCGCCTACAATCAAAAGGTAACGGAAGGTTTCTCAGGACAGGCAGCTATGGGTGCCTCGTATAACATTTATTCCGCATCATTCGCAGGTGTCGCGGGACAACAGGAATACGACTTATATTCCATCCTCTCGTCATCGTCGGACACGAACACTGATCCAGCATCAGGAAACGCAGTTCCTTACGCTGGAATGATAAACGGCAACAAGATAGTCATCGAGAAGGTATACTACAAGACGCCAGCGGCGATGTGGCGCTTCTTTGGATATTACGGCGGACTCAACACTGTCGGAAATCTTTCTAACTACGGACAGTACGCTGACGACTCAACTTTCCAACTTATACCAGTCTGGCAGAACAAGGCACAGGCAATGGCGTTTGAAGACTCCATTTATACCAGAAACTCACACTATTCGTTCGAACTGCATCACAACAAGTTGAGGCTATTTCCACAACCCACATCGCCAGGTTCAGTTACGCCATCTTATTATTGGTTTGACTTTCGCATAGTTCGCGATGCTTGGAACGAAACAAACGCAGAGGCAGGAGCGGCATCAGGAGTTGACGGTATCAACAATATGAACACACTGCCGTTCGCCAACATTCCATATGCAAATGTAAACTCCATCGGTAAACAATGGATACGCCGCTTTGCGCTCGCCCTATGTAAAGAGACGCTTGGGCAGACACGATCCAAGTTCGCCACTATCCCAATTCCAGGCGAATCGGTAACGCTCAATGGAGGTGCACTTATCTCCGAGGGTAGAGAGACGCAAACAAAACTAAGAGACGAACTGAAAGAAGTCTTAGATCAATTGACTTATCAAGTGCTTGCCGAGAAGGACGCCTCTATCGCAGATTCAGTTGAGACTATAACTAAGAGAGTTCCACCAGGTGTCTTCGTTGGATAGGGGATAAATAATGTCAGATGATAATAAATGGAGTCAACCAGACGCACCTCCTCCCCCATTATTTGTCGGAGAGAAGGAAAGAAACTTAGTTAAACAAGTGAACGACGAACTCATAGAAAGAGTCGTCGGACAACAAGTAGTCTACTACCCAATAGACAGAAACATAACGCAGTACAGCGACATCTATGGAGAGGCAATAGAGAAATCATTTCTTCCACCAGTTCGTGTCTACGCACTCGTTGCTTTCGAAAGCATTCAAACAAAAGCAGACGACGCAAGCGGGCTTGATAAGTCAAGCAAGATAACCGTCAACTTCCACAAACGCAGACTAACCGAAGATCAGGACTTGTTTGTCCGCGAAGGAGACTTTGTTCTCTACGGTGGACTGCATTATGAAATCTCAACGCTCTCTCAACCAAGAGAACTATTCGGACAAATAGATCACAAGTTCGAGATAACAGCGATGTGTACACTATCTAGAGAGGGACTATTCGATGCCAACTGATGTAAAACTGGGAGAAGTGCCGTTCCAGCCCTCAACTATCGAGACTATCGACAGGGCGCTCTTCGACTATATCGACGATACGCTGGACATCTCTTGTACCACCAACAAGGGCTGGAAGAAAGTGCCGTTCTATTGGGCAGGTGCCGAAAGAGCATACCAGATAAAGCACGACAGAGAGTTGAGAGACAACAATGGCGTCCTCATTTATCCACTAATGACGGTAGAGAGAGTATCATTGACGAAAGACGTCTCAAAGAGAGGTTCAGTCTATGCTCCCATCTCAAACATCAACGATGTGCAAGGCGGTTCCATAACCGTTGGCAGAGTAATAAAACAAGACAAAACCGCCAACTTCGCCAACGCTGACTCGAAGAGAGTCGTCCTCAACGTCGGCAACGGACAAGAGACATACCCGAGAAAAGAAAACAAAAAAGTAGTATACGAAACTCTCACAATGCCCATTCCAGTTTATCTCGAAGCGACTTACAAACTAACAGTCAAAACAGAGTATCAACAGCAAATGAATGAGATACTAACCCCGTTTATGACGGCTCCAGGTGGTATAAACTACTTCGTCGCTCAAAAAGACGGACACAAATTCGAAGTCTTCGTTGAATCCGATTATTCAATCGAAAACAACGGCTCCTCCCTTGGAGAGGACGAACGAGGCTATAAGGCAGAAATATCGTTCAGAGTCATCGGATACGTAATGGGAGCAGGTAAAAACGACGAACAACCAAAGATAGTTCGCAGAGAAAATGCAGTGGAAATAAAGATGCCGAGAGAAAGAGTTATATTCGGAGACATAAACGAGAATATTCACCTCAGTGGTAATGTTCCATTTTATAGAGAGTAGTCTCTATTTATTTATGCGTTTAGGTTTTTCATCAACTATTTACTTACGATAATACGAATATAAATACTTATTTCGAAGATTATGTCATATTGCTGCAAGGAGATAACACATAATGCCAGTTAAATCATTCAAATTCATTTCACCAGGTATCTTCATTAACGAAGTTGACAACTCACAATTGCCAAAAATCGGAGCGGAGATAGGTCCAGTAGTTATTGGACAAACCGCAAGAGGACCTGCAATGCGTCCCGTGAAAGTAAACTCATTCTCAGAGTTCGTTGAGGTTTTCGGAAACCCAAGTCCAGGCGCTACTGGTGTCGATGTGTGGAGGGATGGTAGCCAAGGCGCACCAACTTACGCTTCATACGCTGCGCAAGCATATCTTCGTAACTCAAACGCATTAACTGTTGTAAGACTCCTCGGAGCGCAACATGCTGACGCTACCGATGCTGGCAAAGCTGGTTGGAAAACAACTTCAGAGAACACAAACGTCGCATCAACTAACGGCGGAGCATACGGACTATTCATATTCAACTCAGCCTCCGCTGCAACTCAGGTTGATGGCGCTTTAGCCGCCACTTGGTATCTTACAGAAGGCTCTATCGAGCTAAGTGGAACACTTCGAGACGCTGGATCTGTTGTCTCAGGTGCAGCAGGACTTATAAATGACAATGGTGGAGAATATAAAGCAGTCATCAAGGACTCCACGGGAGCTAAAGTTAAAGAGACATCTTTCAACTTTACTCCGTCTTCTGCAAAATACATCAGAAAGGTGTTCAACGTAGATCCAACATTGACTGATGCTACTACAACTCCAACTGCAAATCAAGAGAAATACTGGTTAGGCGCAACATACGAACGACACCTTGCAGACACAGTTACTAACCTGAGCAACTCTGTAGCCACTATTATGGGACTAGACAAGAGTGCTGCTTCTGCTGCCGACTTCGAACAGGGGTTCCAAGCTGCTCAAACGCCTTGGATTATCGGACAGAACAAGGGCGCTTTCGCTCTATATGATGCCGAAAATATGAAGAAACTCTTCAAGTTCCACACATTGGACGCTGGAGAGCAAGAGATGAAGAGTTTGAAGATATCAATAACTGATATTAAGGCTCCAAGATCAGACGGAGAATGGGCAACATTTAGTGTCCAAATCCGCTCTGCAAACGATAGCGATAGCTCTCCCGTAGTTATTGAGCAATATAGCGCAATGAATTTGAACGAGAATTCTCCAAAGTATATCGGAAGAGTTATTGGAGATCAATACCTTGAATGGAGCGATGTGACTAACTCTCACACCGTAAAGGGTGACTACCTAAATGCATCAAAGTTCGTCAGAGTAGAGATGGGTTCAAATCTCGTATCTGATGACATGCCTTTCGGTTCATTCGGTCCAGTTCGCATGAGCGGTTGGGTTTCAAGCGGCTCTGCTCCATCGAATGTCACAACCAGATGGGTTGGAGGATCAGGATCGATTCCAAATCCACTCTCCGTAGCACCCGCAACAGAGTGGCTCGCAACTGGCTCTGTTCCTTTCACAGGTTCAGCAGTCTACCCATCAATCCCTCTAAGACACAGCGCTTCAGACGGTGACATTCCAGATCAGAAAAACGCATACTTCGGTATTGACACATCTCAAGCAGGAAATAATAACTACAATGAAGGTTACGGAGATTTGCTCAGAATCCTACCAGGACATTCATTCACGGCAACGGGAACAGACACAGAATATTCTTACATGTTCTCCCTTGATGATGTCAAGGCAGGAGCCAGGGAAGGTTCGGCATACTGGGAATCTGGTTCTTGCTTGGCAGGCGACTCTCTCACATCAGGTTCTTCCGCTGGCATCTTGGACGCAGGCTACAACCGATTCACCGTTCCTCTTTATGGAGGTTACGACGGAATCGACATAACAGTCAGAAGTCCATTCGCTACACCATCACTTGTAAGTGGGCAGTACGAATACTACAGTGTCCAGAGAGCCATAAACACAGTAAGCGATCCAGAAGTTGTAGAATACAACTTAATGGCAGCGCCAGGTGTTATGAACGAATCATTGACTTCGCACATGGTAAATGTGTGCGAATCAAGAGGAGACGCTCTTGCAATCATCGACTTGAGTTCTGGATATGAAACGGCACAGGAGACGATTACTCCAAGTAACGGTTCCGTTGCCACTGCGCTATCAAATATGAAAGCCAGAGCAATGAACTCATCTTATGGTTGCGCATACTATCCTTGGGTTCAAATCAAAGATACTGTAAATGACGCTATACTTTGGGCACCGCCTTCAATCGTTGCTCTTGGAACATTCTCAAGTTCACAGCGTAAAAGCGAACTATGGTTTGCTCCCGCTGGATTCACCCGAGGTGGATTGACAGAAGGTTCGGCAGGCGTTCCAGTTATTCAGACTCGCGAGAGATTGACTTCTAGAAACAGAGACGACTTATATGAAGCAAACATTAACCCGATTGCTTCATTCCCATCAGAGGGAATCGTAATCTTCGGACAGAAGACGCTTCAAGTGACTCCTTCCGCTCTCGATAGAATCAACGTTCGTCGTCTAATGATTTACGTGAAGAAAGAAATCTCTCGCATGGCAGCAACCGTACTCTTCGATCAAAACGTTTCAGCAACTTGGGCTCGTTTTCTAGGAGAAGCAGAGCCATTCTTGAGAAGTGTTCAGGCAAGACTTGGACTATCAGACTTCAAGATTGTTCTTGACGAAACAACAACAACTGCCGACTTGGTTGATAGAAATGTCATGTATGCCAAGATATTCCTCAAACCAGCACGCTCAATTGAGTTCATAGCACTTGACTTTGTTATCTCAAGCACAGGTGCAGGATTCGAGGACTAAACTAAACTAATGACTATTTATATCAATAGGAGAAACAAATAATGTCAGCAAACTTTTGGAATAACTCTGCTCTTGAGCCGAAGAGACAATTTCGGTTCCTTGTAACCTTGTCACTTGGGAATCAGGACGTTCAGTTTCTCGCAAAGGCGGTAAGCCGCCCATCATACACTGTGACTTCAAACCCTCACAAGTTTTTCAACCATACTTTTCATTATCCAGGTCGTGTCGAGTGGGGTACTATTACCTTGACTTTAGTAGATGCTCTACAACCAAACGCCTCGGACTTGCTTTACAGGCACTTGTCAACAATCGGATACCAAAATCCAACTTCTCTCGGAGAGGCAATTAGTACGACTATTACAAAGAAGACTGCAACTGATGCGTTTTCCACTTTCCGCATTGATGAAAAAGGGACTAATGATGACGGAACTACCAAAGACGTCGGATCATGGAAGCTTCAAAATGCCTTCATTACGGAAGTAAATTTCGGAGACCATTCATATGACAGCGAGGATATGATAGACATCACGTTGACTCTCCAATACGATTGGGCGCAATACCACGTTGGTCCGTATGTAGCCGCTGGCTAATCCACATAATCCAATATAATAAATAACGCTTGAAACATTCATTCAAACATGTTATACTATAAAGACATAATACAAACAAATACATTAGAGGTGTAAATGTCGAGAAATACAGGACGCAAGAAGGCATCTTCCCCTGCGCCAGCACAAGCAGTCAAAGCTGCTCCAACTCAAACCACAGGGTTGTCCTACGTGACGCCCACAGAGTTCGTAGAGCTTCCTTCCCGAGGACAGTTCTATTCAGCAGATCATCCGCTCCACAACCAAGAGACTATCGAACTCCGCTATATGACAGCCAAAGACGAGGATATCTTAACCTCTCAAGCGCTACTCAAGAACGGACTTGCAATAGACAGACTTGTATCCAACCTCATTGTTGATAAGAACATCAATCCAGACGACTTGCTCATCGGAGACAAAAACGCCCTCCTAGTCGCAGCAAGAGTGTCAGGCTATGGCGCAGACTATAAAGTCCAAGTGTCCTGTCAATCTTGTGGCACCGCACAGGCGCACACCTTCGACTTGACTGCGTTTGAAAATAACGAGGGCATTCAGCCCGACGAGAATAGCGACAGCGGCGTAGCGGCGACTGACAACGGAACTTTCACAGCAGTCTTGCCAAGAACGGGATACACCGCAGAGTTCCGTCTTTACACTGCTCAAGACGAGAAGAACGCTATGCAAACCTCCGCTAAGAAGGCGAAGCACAAACTTGCCGACTCTGTGTCAACCGACTTGCTAAAAATCCTCGTCGTATCAGTAAATGGCGTCACAGATAGGACAGAAGTTAATAACTTCATCGACAACATGCCAGCACAAGACGCAAGACACATTAGAGCCTGTGTTCAAGTCGTTTCGCCAAACGTCGATATGACTCAATCTTGTGAGTGTTCATCCTGCGGTGCAGTTGCCGACGTGGAGGTGCCGTTTACTGCGGAGTTTTTTTGGCCTAAACAGTGAGTACATGGAGAGCGTTTACGAACAGTTCTTCTATCTAAAACATCACGGAGGCTGGAGCTTCATTGAGGCATACAATCTCCCAGTCCAACTAAGGAACTGGTTCGTCCGACGCCTATCAAAGCAGTTCGAGGACGAGAACGAAGCGGTAAAGAAGGCACAGAGCAAAAAATGATAACAAGAAGCGGGCATTATTGCCCGTTTTCTTTTTATAAGAGACTATTTATAAAGCAACGACTTTATGCGGAGGGCATAGAATGAATAAAGATAACGATTTGGTTCCACTCGAAATCAACCTGAACGCTAAAGCAGAGGGCACTCTTAACGAGAGTTGGCTCGCAATGTTCGGTGGAGCAATCGAAACAATTATGGCAGGTATGTTCGGAGGATCAAACATCCCCGTGAGCGTAACAGGCACCAAGAAGCAGATAAACTCTTTCCAGAAAGCACTTGGACACGAGGCGAAATATCTCAAAGCAATGAAGAAATACGGACTTGATAAGCCAGGTGTAAACAAGTCAAAAGCTCAATTGGATAGATCGATTAAGAACTTCGAATCAGATACTGGCATCGTTTGGCCATTCAAGTAGGGGGTAACTAAGAGTGGCTTTAACAAAAGAGCAAGAGTCTGCAAAACAAGAGAGGGAACTATTAGAGGCGAAGCAAGCTCAGTTAGTTGCCGAAGGTGCTGAAAAGGAAAAGATATTAGAGATTAATGTCAAACTCGCAGAGAGTTCTGAGAGGTTAGCAGCGGCATTTAAGCAAGAAGCAACCCACAGGGCTTCACTATCTAAGGAGACGGAAAAGCAAATAGAGGAATTAAAATCCCTCACCGAAGCTCAAACCGCCGCCAAGAAATCACAAGACGACTTCTCCAACGCCCTCGGCAGAACGATAAAGACATTCACAGGCGTTACGGATGCTTCCGATACTCTTGTCGGCTCCTTCTTCAAGCTAACGCAGACTCAAGCTGGCACAGAGGAAGCCGCTGTAGCGATGTACAAGACTTTCAAAAAGACTTTCACCGCTCTCAATGTCGGCGTCTCTATTGCAAGAAAGATGATGGAGTCAACATTCGCTATGGCGAAAGCCAACGATCAAGCCACGGCAGCATTCAATAAGTCAACAGGCGCAGCAGGCGCATACGATAAAGAACTTGTCGCACTGCAACAATCCAACATCGCCAATGGCATCTCTACCGCAGAAATGGGAGAATCATACGGAGCCCTAATGGGCAACCTCTCAGGCTTCGGCGTCATGGCAGAATCTGAAAGAATGAGGCTCGGCGAACTCGGAGCGCAATTCGCCAAAGTAGGTGTCTCTGTCGCAGACACCGCTGGAATTCTTCAAACAATGACAAGAGGCTTCGGAATGTCCACCAGAGCCGCCACAGGAATGCAAGAAGAAGCAATGGAGTTGGCGCAGACTCTCGGAAAGGATGTCGGACAAGTTATGTCCGAGTTGAACGCAGCGCTGCCTCAGTTAGCATCATATGGCGAGGATGCAGTTGATATGTTCTTTGACTTGGAGAAACAGGCTCAAAGAACAGGACTTGAAGTCGGAGAGCTTATAAGCATCGCAGGAAACTATAGAACATTTGATTCAGCAGCAACCGCAGCAGGAAATCTAAACGCCGTTCTTGGAACACAGCTATTCAGCACAATGGGATTACTTGAGTCGCAACTCGAAGGTCCAGAAGCTGTTATAGAATATATGTCAGGAGCCCTCTCCGATTCAATCGGAGACTGGGATTCTCTCAACACTTTCCAGAAAGAAGCGGTAGCCAATGCCGCTGGAATGAATATGGAAGAGATGAATCACTTGATGAATCAGAAGAATATGACAGCAGAAGAAAAGGCAAGAGCAGAGTCATTAGATGAATCAATGAAAGCAGGACGAGACTTATGGCAAGAGATGACATTGTTCGCTCAACAGTTTGCTATCGCAATAACGCCAATGATTGACGCCATGGTAACAGGATTTCAAAAGGTAAATTCAATATTGCAGGCTATGCGAGACAGTTTTATAAGCCTTGGAGATATAATAGCATTTGTATTCGCCACGGCAGGTATATACAAGTTTGTAACAGCTATGAAAGCTCTTGTGGCTTGGAAGAAAAAAGCTGCATATGCTACTTGGGCAGAAGCCGCAGCCGAGGCAGCTAAAAAAGCCCTCGGTGGACCAGCCGCGTGGGCATTACTCGCTGGATCTGCCGTTGCTGCTGGCGCTGCAATGGTGGCTCTCAAAGCTGCCACCGCAGACAAGCACGCCGAAGGAACCGATAGGACATCTGGACGAATGGCTCTCGTTGGAGAGGAAGGTCCAGAGCTTCTCGTTCCCCCTCCAAACTCTGCCGTGGTAAACAATACTACGATGACAGCCTTGGCTGAACAAGGAGCAGGAGGCGGAGGTGACAACGCTCAAGTCGTAGCAGCAGTCAGAGCCCTCGGTGCCAAGATGGACACTATGATAACCAAACTTGGAAGTAGCGGAGATTTCGTTATGCAAGTTGATAAACAAGAATTCGGAAGAGTAATAAATCAGCACCTCGGAGAAGAAGGCTCGGCACCAATAAGGCTTAAATTAGCATGACGGCTCCAGCAGACATGCGTCCCTATCGGCGAGACAACGATTCGGCAGTAACTTTCTCATCAAACCATTGGTATCACATATCGTTTAAGCACCAACCAACAGGGCATAAAGTTACTTTTCCTGCTATAATCTCAAGTTTCTCAGATACGCACACGCCATCATTCGGACAGACACACGGTGCGAGTATGCATGATCCAATCATAACTCTTAAAAAGACAGATAGGAGGATATCATTCACCTTAACGGTGCTCAATGGATCTTTGGCTGCTGCAAGACATAATAGACAATGCGTCAATCTCCTAATACAAATGTTATATCCAACCGTGTCCGTGGACGGAAACTTCGAAGGAAAACCATTTATAGACATTCACATGGAGACTTTGATACAATCGTCGAAAAACAAGGCACTCACATGTGTTATCGAAGGACTTGATTATGGAATCAAATTTGATGACGGAATTATAAACGCTAACGAAGGGGTGGCAGCATTAAATCGCTCTCGCAAGGAAATATACCCGCAAAGCTTAGAGCTAAATATCGACGCTAAAGTAGTCATTGAAGTTGATAGAAGTGACAAGCTCAGAGCGAGCCCGTTTCCCGAAAACTATCCATCATATCATTATTCAGGCTCATCTGGCACTGGACAGTGAAGGGGGGCGAGCTATGTCAAACGATGACGAAATAGTATCAGAGGGAATATCTGACTTCTTGCCACACGAGTCTCATGGGGATTTGTCATTTGATATAACGAGCCCACTCCATATCAATTATCCATCATACGGAGGGCAATGAGTTATGGCTAGTAACGATGCGAGAGGAATGGGAATGGACGGCAGACGAATTTCGTCTAGTGAAGAGGATTATGTTCAAGAAGGAGATTCCAGTGAAGACTTCGGAGAACATTACCGAGGCGCGGCAATAATACCTGCTCCAGAACCACCTGTTCGTCTATTGTCTCAAGCAGCAACTCTCGGAATAATAGGCGAAGCGCTCTATCCCCCACTTCAAATAGTCGAGATACCTTCTGAAATCAACGGCGTCCTCGGCGAGGGATTAAACTTGCGATTCTTTATGTTTCCGACGGCATTCAACGAATCGTTCAAATCGAGATGGAAATCAGAAGACTTATCGCACGGACGAATAAACCCAATACATAACTATGGTGGAACGGAGAGACAGATTGGTATGTCGTTCACCCTCCCTGCTCTTACTGTTCAAGAGGCAGAAAGCAACATCGCTATTTGCGAACACTTAGCTAAAACAGTGTATGGAAGATATAGAATGACAAACACTAATAGTGATGGAGAGAGAGGGAGGAACACTCACACTATATTTGCAGGACATAAAGAGTTCACGATTGATTTTGGAGGATTGATACGAGACGAAAGGGCATTCATTAACAAGTTTACCTTTCAGATGGATATGGACGCAGGAGTCTTTGATTATGATCCTATAAATGGTGCATCCGATGTGACTACTGGTGCCACTGACGCCTACGCGAGCACAGCGCCGAGAGCAATAAACATTGATATTGGATTCACCATTGTTCACGATAGTATCTTAGGGTTCGGAGGTCCAAATAGAGTCGGAGAGCCATTGCGCTGGGCAGAGAATAGGAAAAGGGATTGGCCACACGGGACAGGAGAGACAGATGTTCAGGAATATATGGACACCACAGCCGCCAAACGCACACCTCCAAGAGTTGTGACACGACGCCACGACATTCCCAACAATAGGAACCCTACTGCCGACGCAATTCGGGCACAGCGGCAAGCGAACATCGAAGATGAGAGACAGCGCTCAGTTATTGTCAATGGCGAGGTAGCCGCCGTTGTCAATCAAGATCTTGTATTGCCCTTAGCTAATGTCGCCGAGGGCGATTAAGCAATAAAGCTAAATAACAACTATTTATCAACAAGGACGAAGAGGACTAATGCCGACAAACGCAAAAAGATTTACAAGAAGATTTACATTCATCAACAATAAGAAGGGTTATGAGGATGTCCTTCGTCGAAAGAAGGTGACGCAAATCAGTCAGTATTCAACCCCAAGCATGGTGAGACTAACAGCCGAACAGCGCCCATCTATATCCGAAGTTGAGCATATTTGGAAGACTGGAGATAGATATTATAAGTTGGCAGAGAAATACTATGGACTCCCTCGATATTGGTGGGCTATAGCTCTCTATAACAATAAGCCGACAGATGGACATGTAAAATTGGGAGACATCGTTAGAATTCCCCTTCCCTTAGAAAAATACTTGGAATATCTATAGTGGATTTAGAAGACGCAAAAATCGCCCAAGCGTATTTATTGTCGGAAGCTCGAACTGATGGAGTCTTTCAGCGGACGAGGGCTCTGGTTCATCTTCAGCCCGCTGTTACGAGGACGCAAAGCTATTCCACCAGTGGACCTATAATATCAAAGAATATCAAACCAAACGCGGTAAACTTCTTAGAACTACCAGAAGAACTGCTCCAAATACTAACTCCTGAAATAAAGGTATCTAAATTATACTCAATTGGCGATAAAGAATTCGCTTATCAACTACCACAGGGTAGAATTGAAGCCGAAGCTGGAGGTACGAGAAAGACGATTGAACTTCCTGTTATAAAAAGTGTGGAGTTTACGAAGCTTGGAGGAAATCCAGCAGAGATAAATACAAATATAAAGTTTAACATCAAGTTGTTCGCAAGAGACATAAGTTCGTATTTCACTAGAACATCAGTAAGAGCATCCCCAGCTATCAATGCAATCCAAGAGCGAATCACCCATCTCTCCGCCTCGGCAGTTGATCCATCAACGCCCGACGCCGCTGCTGCTGCCAACATTAGTTCTTACGAAGATCTCAGAAGAAATGCCGCATCGCTGAAAGATGGAGTTTCGTGGATTGATTTGATCAAGATTAACCCTGGCGATAGCCTCTCAGGTAATACTGAATTAGTCACATCGGAAGTCGAGTGCAGGATAAAAGTCGAAATTGGATATGCCCTAAGCGCTACTGCCCCCAAGCCACCTGGATTTGTTGGCTCCGATGCGGCTTGGAGAAGATGGAGAGAAGCGATTAGAGCCCAAAGAGAAATATTTAATCTTAGTCTATTTAAGCATCAATTTGAATTCAATGGCTACGATGGAGTCGGCTTGTCTGTTGACTTTATTGCATCTGGCAACGCAAAACAATTGACGCCCTTGGCTGATTTGTTTTCTAATCCTGCTGCGCAGGCTGAAATAGAGGCAAAGTTAGCCACCATTAAAGTAAAGAAAGCGGAGAGGATAGAGGCAACAAACGCTCTTAACTTCGAAAGAGAAAACGAAGCCGATTTAGAACTAAATCAAACCGAGACCTTGGGCGATCTTATCGAAGATTGTAGAGAACAAATCAATACCGACATCGACGACTTGAAGTCCGATATAAGG
>Ga0315338_1003615_pt1 | contig 13269 bp, 13 predicted proteins | sample ASW8metaG_FD_204518 | JGI IMG/M metagenome (GOLD analysis project Ga0315338, IMG submission 204518) | Ammonia-oxidizing marine archaeal communities from Monterey Bay, California, United States - ASW #8 | ecosystem: Environmental > Aquatic > Marine > Coastal | place: USA: California | collected... | reverse complement strand
AAACATTTATTTGTAATAGATAGCCCAAGTTTTGATTCTAAAGAAAATTTTCATTTTGTAGATTTTGGAATAGTAAAGGAACGATGTGTTTCTGGGTTATTTTTAAATTGGGGAGACTGTATAGATATAAGGAAAAAAGTTAAAACAACATATTTTAATAATAAATCTGTCCTTCCTCTTGTTAATGATATTAGAATGGATAATTATCCATTTGATCACACAGATGAAAAGGAGTATGTTTTTTCTTTTTTAACTCAAAGTCCACGACCACATAGAGTTTATTTAATGAATAAATTAATAGATAATAATATAAATTCTGGATATACTTCTACAACTAAAGTATCATATTTGAACTATCAAAAGAAATTATTTGGTGATCTGCCCTTGTATCCATTCCTCGATAATGGTATAGGAATACCGATGAACAAATATTTTTGGCAAGGTTTTACTAAAGAAAATTATAGTAAAGATTGGAAAGAGTTGGAAAATTGGTTGTCAAATCCATTGGGGAAAGAATTTAATAGTGACCCTGAGATAGCAGGATTTTTATATATGAGAGCAAATTATAAAAATAGAGAATGGGATAAAAGTTATTTAGATATATTATTTGAATCACACAGTTTATTTAATCTTGGTTTTGAGGGAGGTAGTTTTTGTAATGCTGAAATGGGTATTCTTAGTGAAAAGTTTTTTATTGTAGTTGGTGCAAATAGATTTTATAAATTAGCAAAAGAAATAGGAATTAATACTTTCTTAGAGTTGTTTGGATTAGAGGGATTTGATGAAATTGATAATCCATATAAACAGGCAGATGAAGTTTTAAAATTTTTATTAAGAATAGATAAGGATACTTTAAAAGAAATGTTTATTTCACACAGAGAAGTTTTTAAAGAGAATAAAATTAAATTGTTTAATCATTTTCATAATTCATCACAAAAGGTACAGGAATTTATTTTAACATGAAATCTATTATTATTTATAGTCAAATGGGTGCCTATCAAGAAGTTTTAAGTTTTTTTGATGATTATAATTTACTTGAAGTAGGCACGAGTTGTTATCCAGGGGACTATCAAAGAGTAGATTCATATATATCTCAAAAAGTTATCATAGAAAAAGATGATAATAAATATAAAATTGAAGTGAGAACTTTAGATCCGGCTTGGTTTGTGAGAGGACATATATTACATCCTGAGTTACCAGTGGATAAAGTAAATGAGTTCTCAACTTCTTTTGCGGGCAACAAGAATAATTTTGATGGTATGAAAGATGTAAAAACTGTATATGATGATGTAGTTAATCATAATCAATTTTTGTATTTAGAACCCAATTCTATTCTTATTTTGAACAGGTATGCACTTACTAATTTTTTGGACATTACTAATAACTTTAATACTGATTTTAAACATAAATTATATAAAAATTTCAAAGATAATAATATTAAATTGGTAATTCAAGGTTGCTGGGGAGAGTATAGTAATAATAATAATATTTATAATACTTTTGAATGGTTTTATAGTGAAAAGAAAGATTTCAAGTATCTTGGGATTACAGATAATCCACATCTTGAATCTAAAGAACATATGGTTTATTTAGAGATGGGGGAAATGTTAACTTGGTATGATATTAGTATGGATATAATCAAATTTCAGAATAAAGAGGCTGATCCGGAAACTTGGCCAATTTTTATGAAGAAGTCAATTGAAGAAAATCCCAAAATTTGTGATTTAAGAATGTCTGACTATATATTTGACCACTCGGATGAGAAAGAATATATTTTTTCTTATTTAACACACCATTCGTTACCTCACCGAATAAATTTTATAAATAAATTAATGGATAATGATATAACTACGGGATATACTTCGTTGGATAAAAATCATTATTTAGGGATACAGGAAGAATTTAGTAAAAGGGATGATCCCGTTCCCAGTGATATGGTTTATGCACGCGGATTAAATATTAATAAATATTTTTGGCGAGGATGGACTAAAGAAAATTATCGTAGGGACTGGGATGAGATTAAAGATTTCTTGAGTAGTCCTTGGTTAGACCTTGATACTGCATTCCATCAAACAGAGTCATATTTTAAGTCAAATCTTGATGGGAGAGAATGGGATAAAAGTTATATTGATATATTCCTTGAAACATATATAATTCAGAATGTAGGTTTTGGATATTCTATACCGAATCATTTTACTACTGAAAAATCAATTATTCCTATAATATGTGAAAAGTTTTTTATTTTGGTTGGTAATAATAATTTTTATAAATTAGCAAAAGAAATAGGAATTGATACTTTTTTATCTCAATTTGGTTTGGAAGGTTTTGATGAAATCGATAGCCCATATGAACAATCAGACGAGATTATAAAATTTTTATTAAGAATAGATAAGGATACTTTAAAAGAAATGTTTATTTCACACAGAGAAGTTTTTAAAGAGAATAAGAGAAAATTTTTAAAACATTTTCACAATTCACTAAAACCAGTACAAGATTTTATCTTGGATGAAACTATTTCATGAAGTACGAAATAAATTCAAAAGAATTAGAATCTTGTGTGGTGGAACTTTTTGGTACTAATTTTGAACAGATACAGAAAGATGATGGCATGACATTTTTAACTTGTGGTGGACAGATAATAGGTTGTCAATGTAGGCTATTCACCACCAAATACAATAATAAATTGATATCATCTGATTCAGAAATATTTACTGGGTCAATTTATATAGATGAATCTATAAGATTTGAAATATCTAATATTATAAAAGATCATCCTGAGGCCCATTACCGCAATATATTTCATGATAGTGAAACTGATAAATATAAAATTGACCGATCTCATTCTTCTATTGTTATATGGACTATTTGTTTATATTTGAGTAGATATAAATTTACGGGAGAGGTTTCATCATTTGTTAAATCCATATTAGAAGAATATATTTCGATTTTTAATTCGAAGCACCCGCCACTTTATGAAATAATAGACCCATCTTATTTTCTGAAAATAACAAAATGTTGTCGGATTAACAGGAGTGCTGAACATATAGATTCTAAACAGATTGGTATAATGGCCTATAATCCATTATCAAGTTCTCAACGAAGAAATATTTTAGATTTTATTCAATTTAATAATATTTCTCCAGAAGGAATTTCCATAGATGATTTTTCAGATGAACAATGTGTTCGTAGACAATTGAGGTTGCAGTATTTTTGAGCATAAAAATAATTGTGTTTTTTTATTTATATTACTATTTATATATAAGTCGTGTAGAGATAACACGGGGAAGAGCTTTAAGCTTGAAGTCCTGAAAGACCAAACCCTCTACTTATAGACTATAAAACATGGGTGGCACTACATAAACAGTGCCCTCCGTCTATCGGGGGGTTTTGTATTTATTGAAGTGTCTCTCATAAAATATTATGGGAGATTTTTTTTTATGTTTGAAACTGAAGTTACAACATCAAAAGTATTTCCAGAAGTAAAAATACTTAAACCTGATCCCTGGTTTGATTATCGTGGTGAAATGTGGACATATTGGGAAAAAAATAATGAGATTTTACCCGAAGGTCATGAATGGAAAATTTCTAAATTCACTCGTTCAAGAAAAAATGTATTAAGAGGATTACACGGAGATGGTGTAACTTGGAAACATATTACTTGTGTATGGGGAGAAATATATTTGGTTGTAGTGGATAATAGACCCGACTCGGCAAATTATCTTAAATGGGAAAGTTATATAATTTCAGAGAGAAACCATTTAAGTGTTTTAGTTCCACCCGATTTTGCAAATGCTCATTTGTGTCTGAGTGAAGAATGTTTGTTTTATTATACACAATCTTATTTAGAAGATTATGTTGATTGGATGGATCAAAACAAGTGTTTAAAATGGAATGATGAAAGAATTGGAATAAATTGGCCAATAGATAATCCTATATTAAATTGGAGAGATAAATGAAAGGGGCTAGGCCAATCGCAGATAAACAATCTTATGAATTTATTAGAGATAATATAAATGGTAGTTGTTTGTATACACCTAATATGATTCAAGATTATTGTAGTTCATATTTTGAGTGGATACAAAAATCTAAATTAAATAAATTACACAATCTTAATAAATTTAAATCTAAAAAATTTGTACATGGTACTTCACAATCATTTGATTTTTTCTACTTAACAAATCACAAAAAGAGATTTAGAATATTCAAGGGTGATTTTATGTATCATCAAATTATGTTTAGAAATGGATATAATTGGAAATATATTGATGATAGAGTTGCCTCAGAAATTAAAAAAAATGATGCTGTAATATTTTCTTTACCATTTTCTGATTTAGGTGATATACATCCACGAACAAATGAGATATTAGATAAGTGTGATGAATTGGGAGTTCCAGTTTTTTTAGATTGTGCATATATGGTAATGGCCCGTGATATTGAATTTGATTTTGATAGAAAATGCATTCAAGGTATTTCTTTTAGTTTAAGTAAGGGGTTTTATGGGGCAGAACATTTACGGATAGGAATGAGATTTACAAGAGAAGATATAGATGATCCAGTAGATGTTTTTAATAGTTTTGAAATGGTAAGTTATATTTCTTGTGATATTGGAATAAAGTTATTTAACAATTTTGAAACAGATTATTTACAGAATATGTATCGTGAAAAACAAATACAGGTGTGTAATGATTTATTTTTAGAACCAAGTAAATGTGTAATATTTGGGATAACAGATGAAACTCATCTTAGATTTGGTGATTATGATAGAGGAACACGATGGAGACGGGTTTGTATATCTAATTTAATTGGTAACATGGAATCATTAAAATAGGAATGATATGAGTAATGAGAAGATATGTTTAGGATATGATATAATGGGCCCCCGTGGTCCTATACCAAATTGTTTGAATCCTAAATTTTTAAATATAATCTATGAAGCTTCTGATTGGTATTTTGAAACTTCAATGCAATATTGGCAAGAGAGGTTTAATTACAATTGGCCTGTATATAATAGTAATTTTTATGAACACTATGCAAAAGTAAAATCACTTTATCATATTATAGAGGATAGAAAATCTGGTAATTCTTATGATTGGTACTATATTATTGAACCCTTTGGCAGTTTGTGGGATTTTTTACACCCAAGAAGAACTGCTAAGAAAAGTAGTTATGAATTTATTTCAAAAGCAGCTATTAATGAAATTAATAATCATTCTGGAAAATTATTAATTAGTTTTGTTATAGATGGTGGATTTTTTATAACCAAGAAAACTTTTTTAAATTTGAAGGCATTTCTTAGCAAAAATAAAATTTCAGAAGATAAGGTTTATTTAGTATTTAATGACGCTTTATTAGAAAAGAGTTTGAAAAGCATAAATCTGAATGTTAATTTTTATAATCATAATATGCCTTTATTTACTAAATCAGAAGAATTTAATAATGTACTTGATGATCCAAATTTTGATTATTGGAGTGGTAGTGATGAACCACAAGTTGGTAAACTTTATGGAAAAAAATCAACTATATTATTATACGATGAATTTAAAAATAATATTAAAAGTGAAAAGAAAGATTTTTTAGTATTTTCACGACATTGGAACTTACAAAGGTTGTTATTAATTTCAAAATTGAAAAAGTTAGGTTTAGATAATTCGTTAGTTTCTTGGAATAAAAAAGAATATTCCCCAGCACTGGCAGAAGAATTTTTAAAGATAGATGGTGATAAAGAATTATTAAATTTAATGTCAACTACGAATAGTGTTTTAGATATTGATGATATAACCAAAATAGCTGGATATGGGTTTGAAACAAAGAACTTGTATTTAGAAACTTATATGAGTATTGTTACTGAATCTTTATTTTTTCAGGGAACAAATATACACGGTGTTTCGGATCCAATAAATGAAATTACTCCAGAATTTATAAGTGGATATTTATCTGAAAAAATTTGGAAACCAATAGGACATTCTCATCCTTTTATTTTTGTGGGTCCACCAAAGATACTTTCATTTATTAGAAATGAGTATGGTTTTAAAACATTTGGTGAGTATATTGATGAATCTTATGATGATGAAATGGATGATTGGAAAAGGTGGGATAAACTTAAAAAATTAATAACTGATTTTGCTAATAAAACCATTGAACAGAAACAAAAATTTTTAAGTGATGTTGCATCTATACTTGAATATAATCAAAAGTTATTTTTAAAAATGGTTTTTGATAAACATAAATATGAACAAAAAATAAGAGAGTTTTTAAAATAATATGGAAAATACAACATATAAAGACGAACTTACCAAGTCAATGAATTATTTGGCATTACAAGATAATACAATATTTGTAGGACAACAAATTGTATATAAGGGAAATCCAATGTCAACTACTATTGAGGAAGTTCCGAAAGAAAAAATGATAGAGACTCCCGTTTTTGAGGAGATACAGTTGGGAATGTCAACTGGACTTTCAATTACGGGAATGTGTGTTATTAGTTTTTATCCAAGGTGGGATTTTTTAATAGCTGCTACTAATCAATTAGTTTCACATCTGGAGAAGTTTAGATTGATGACAAATCAAGATGCTCATGTGATTATTCGTGTTGGAAAAGGTAGTGATGTACCATTAGATCCAGGACATCAACATAAAGCAGATTATAGTGATGCTTTCCGTAAGATGTTAAAATATATAGAGGTTGTTAATTTTAACACACATGAAGATATATATGAAACTTATGTAAGGGCATATAAAAATAGGAAACCAGTAATTTTAGTAGAATATCCAGAGAAATATTATGGTTAAAAATTTAGATAAATATAAAAAGATACGAGATGTTAATTTAACTATTAATGATCTGATTGATTTTGAGAATGATATAGTCAATTATTGGGAAAGTGGAGATATTAAAGCCCCAGTACATCTATCAAATGGAAATGAACAAGAATTACTTGAAGTGTTTACTCGTATAAGTTATGATGATCATATTTTTTCAACTTGGCGTTCACACTATCATGCATTATTACATGGTATATCTCCTGTTTGGTTGAAAAATGAAATATTAGAGGGTAGGTCTATTACTATTTGTAATTTATATCACAATTTTTATTCATCAGCAATTGTTACAGGTGTGATACCAATTGCACTCGGAACCGCTATTGGATTGAAAAAACAAAAATCAAAACAAAAGGTTTGGTGTTTTGTAGGTGATATGACCTTTGAAACAGGTATATTTTATGAATGTCATAAGTATGCAAGAAACTTTGATTTACCTTTATATTTTGTTGTAGAAGATAATGATGTTTCTACACAAACACCAACAAAAGCAACTTGGAATAAAAAACGAGAAGTACCAGATGATGTAATGTATTATAATTATAAGTCTAAATATCCACACTATGGGACGGGACAATGGGTAGTATTTTAAATTTCGTTTTTGCAGAAAAAAATATATCAAAAATTTTCAAAGAAGGCCATGTAAATGGCCATGAAAATTCTGAAAAGTTTTTTCCATCCAGTTTATTTAATTGGCTCCGAGAGAGATTAGATTCTATTTCAATTACTACTGATTATCAGATAAAAAAGAACACAACAAATATATTTTTGATAGAGTGTAGAGACTATCTTAGAGATTTTTTCAAGTTTAACTTTACTGATGAACTTAAAAGGCTAATTAGAGCGAAACAAGTAAAAGTTGTAGTAGGTTCAATATCAGAACCAACTTCGAGATTGGATAAATTTGAAATTGAAGTGGAAAATTTTTGTAAGAAAAATTATATCCCAATTGATTCTTTAATTTTTATAGATTCAAATAAACTAATAGAGAAATGTAAAAAAATTAATTGGTATTATGTTCCTCATTTTATATACGATAGTGCATATACCATGACAGAAATAATGAGTGATTCTACGACAAAAAATGATTTGAATTATGTGTCAACAATCCCTACGGATACTGAGGCAAGAGGAAAATTAGATAGAGAATATTATTTTATATCACTTACGAGAGTTGCTTGGAAAAAACATAGAGTTTTACTTGGATGTTATTTTATAGAGAAAAATGACGATAGAATTTTGTGGAGTTTTATAAAAAAACCAACTCATCTACATTGGTATTCAAAGTTAAGTGAAAACAATAAAAAGTTATATTCTAATAATATAGATAAATTAAAAGAAATGGCACCTAAGTTTGTAATACAACGAGAAATAGAATTATCAAATGGATATTCAGATGAAACATTATCCAATTTTGATACAATAAAAACATATGATAAAGATACTGCATTAAGTTGTTATTTTGATATTGTAAGTGAATCTGCATTTGCAAATACTGATAATGTATTTTTTACAGAAAAAATTATGAAACCATTAATAAATTTACATCCATTTATTGTTATAGCTACTGGGGGATTTTTGAGGGGACTTAGATCACTTGGATTTAAAACATATGATGGGTTATTTGATGAAAGTTATGATGATATTGTTGATAAGTGGGAGAGGTTTGATTTTATAACAAGAGAGATTGATAGAATTTTGTCTAAATCCAAAGAAGAAATAAAAGATTTATATGAAGAGTATTTAGATGTTTGTATTTATAATAGAAATCATTTATTGAAAAATTTTGCATTAGGTAATGAAAGACAATGGGATAATGTTTTTAGGGAAATACCAAATGAATAAACCAAAATTAAATTTATTATACGAGAAAATATATTATTGTAAAGAGACGGATATTTCACAACCATTTCCTAATGGTATGCACAAGTATTCAGTAGATTATGTTAATAGTTTGTTTAAGTATTATGAGAATAATGAAATGTATTATATGATACTTAATAATTTTGGTGATATTGATGATAACCTGTGGGAAATAAAGGAATTTAAAGATATAGATGAACTTTATTTACCATTTGTTTTGTGGGGGTATCCATTTTTTACAAAGGATGTTTGTTCAGATTTTGATATAACTTTTTATGATGTAGAAAAGGAAGATTTGGATGAAAATTTAGTTTATGTATATCCAATAGAATTAAAGACTATGGAAGGCTTAAATTTTTCAGATTGTGTACGGAGAGATGGAACTACTGATATCTTTGAATTTGAAATTTTAGACACCATTTCGGATAAGGTTATAAATTTAGTTAATAAGGGAAAGTGTAAAATTATATTAGATTTTGAACATGAAGGGTCGTGGGGTCCAAGACAATTTAATAGGTGGTATGAAAAATCGTGTATGACGAGAGATATTGATTTTACTAATTTTTATTTTTTATGTGGTGATCTTGGATGTGAAGATAAAATATTAGATAAAGTTGAAATTAACATTGTTCCAAGTAAATTTTATATGGATCAATTATCAAGAGATGTTACAGATTTAAGAAATGACGGTGGAGAGATGAATGACTTGGGATATATGACATATTTTCATACAATAGATGATATAGATTTATCTAAAAAAACAAAACATTTTTTTACAATGTTACGGAATGTAAGTAAAGAACATAGAATTTGTTTGGCAGCCTATCTTGAATATTACGATTTGTGGGATAATAATAGAATCAGTTGGTTGAAAGGTGAGTGGGAAGGTAATGTACCTGAATGTTTAGATGAAAAGTATCATCCAATGATAGATAAATTATCTGATAAACCAATTATTGAGATAGATACTCAAAATACTGAAAATAAATGGGGATTTCCACCGATGATGACTTGGAATTGGGATTTTTTTCAAGAAACATTTTTAAGTATAGTTACAGAAGCTGCTATATTTGAATCTGTATTTTTAACTGAAAAAACTTCTGCTCCATTGTGGAATTTACATCCGTTTATAATGATTAGTGCACCATTTACTTTGAAGAAATTACATGAATTAAAGTTTAAAACTTTTCATCCTTTTATAGATGAAAGTTATGATAATGAACCAGATAATACTAAGAGAATAAATATGATATTTGATGAGTTAGACAAATTTAAAGAAAAATCTATTGAAGAATTGAGGGAGTGGTGGAAAGATATAATTCCTATTTTAGAATATAATCAAAACAATTTTCTTAATATATCAAAAGAAAAGAGTACTAAAGCAAAACTATTGGAGAGTTTTTATGAGTAAGAAAGTTTTAATTACAGGAGCATCAGGAATGGTTGGACATTACCTGGTAGAAAAGTGTATAGATCGGGAATATCAAGTTAGAGCAACTGATTTGAGATATAATGAAGTCTTTGATAAATATTCTGCGGATACATTTGAATTTGTAAATGCAGATTTAAGAAATTTTAATGAATGTAAAGAAGTAGTGAAGAATGTTGATGTGGTATTTAATGTTGCTGGAGTTAAAGGTTCACCAAGAAGAGCAATGGAACGACCAAATGATTTTTTTACACCACTACTCCAGTTTAATACTAATATGATGGAAGCAGCAAGATTAGAAGAAGTTGAGTGGTATGTTTATACGAGTAGTAATGGAGTTTATGCACCAGCTGAGAGGATGAGAGAGGATGATGTATGGAAAGCGTTTCCATCAGAAAATGATAGATTTGCTGGGTGGGCAAAACGAATGGGAGAACTTCAGGCGGACTGTTATAGAGTACATTATGGTCAAGAAAATATTTCTATTGTTAGACCTGCAAATATTTTTGGAAGAGGTGATAATTTTGGTGAGGGTTCTATGGTAATTCCATCAATTATAAAAAGAATATGTGATGGGGAGAATCCATTAGTATGTTGGGGAGATGGAACACCAACAAGAGATTTTATTCATGCAAGTGATGTTGCAGATGGATTGTTGATGGTATATGACAAGAAGATTACTGAACCAATTAATATTGGAAGTGGTAAAGGATTTACAATTAAACAATTGGTAGAAACTGTTGTGGATGTTTATGGAGAAGATATTCCAGTTGAGTGGGATATAACTAAACCAAATGGAGATCCTGTTCGGTTGATGGATACCACAAAATCAAATGGATATGGATTTTATCCAAAAGTAAGTTTACGAGATGGTATCAGTGAGGTAATGGAGTTTTATAGTAATGAAAAATAAAGCTTTATTTTATGGTAGTTCATTTACTTGGGGAAACGGATTGTGGATTTTTGATTTTGATGGATACCATAAGAAGTATTTTGATGATCCTAATTGGGATTGGAGAAATCTACTTCTTCCACGTAGTGATATATACGAGTCTGATATGGATATAACTATGCCAGGATTACATAGTGGGTTTGTTAATGAATCGGCCCGGGAGTTTATGTATAAAAATAGATGGCCTACTTTAGTTACTGATTATTATGGGATGGAAGAAATTAATCGTGCTGAAGCTGGGGGATTTATATCTGAAACAGTAATGATGATGTCAGGTTTATTTGTCGGGCCTAAAGACTTCCAAAGATATGTAAATTGGGAAGATATAGGACTTTTATCTATTGAGTTTTATGGAGTTGCAAGATTATGTGGAATGACACCAACAGAGATTGAGAATTATATTGATAATTCAGACGATGAGCATGGTACAGAAGTATTAAAAAACTGGGTTATTAATTTTGATTATGATTTTCAAATTAAAACTCAATTACAGAAGTTAGAAGAACAATTAGAAAAAATATCAAAATTTAATATACCAACTGTTATTCATTTTTGGCAAAAAGATGATATACGAAAGATGAGAAATCTTATATCGGATTATCCATTAATAGATAAGTATACTATGAATAAAGATGTGGCAATACTTGATTGGGCCAATGGGAGATATAAAATTCATGATGAACATCCATATTATAATAAAAGTATAGGAAAAAAAGATGAACATTTAGGTGTTAGAGGACATAGAAAATTAAGTGAGAGAATTATAAATTATTTGGGAAAGATATAGATGAATAAATATATAGGTAATTTTAACTTTGACTTTGAAATTAATTATGATGATTTTAAATTTAGTGAACATACTGCCAAAGATAATAAAGATAATGAGTTCGATTTAAAACAAATAGAATTAAAAATGCCAACAAGTCTTTTTAAATCTTATAAAGAAGATTATCCTGATTATTTAACAGAATATTTGAAAAAATTTGATATGGAAGTAATATCATCTTGGTTAGCAATTCAAAAACCAGGATATATGTCACCTCCACATATAGATGAGTATTTATTTTTAAGAGAGCATAGTATTAGTGGAGATAAAGAACCACTTCGTATACTGGTATTTATGAATGATTGGAGTTTTGGACAAGTTTTTATGGTGGGAGATGAAATTATTACAAATTGGAAAAGAGGCGATGCATATATAATGGATGGCAAGGATTTACATATGACTTCAAATGGGTCTTATGAAGATAAATTAACTTTAATTATGACAGGACTTTCTAAATGAATTTGTCTAAAATAAAAGAACTATATGATACTCTTGGATATGTCATAGTTGATAATATTTTACCTGATGATGTTTATGAGCATATAGTTGATATGTTTCATAAGGGAATATATGAGGAAATAGATCAAGTATTTGAGGATAGGTATGAATTGTGGAAGAATGATGATAAATATTTCCCATCAGTAGATGAAGTATATACAAATCATTTTTGGGGAAGTCCAGAAGTTTCTCATAATTTAGATACATTGGATATGTATACAGAATATATAAAACCTATAATACAATTTATTACAACGGGAGAATCTGGAAAAGGTAGACACCAGGCAACAAAATATTACAATAATGGTAAAGATTTTTTAAGAACACATATTGATGATTATATGGGATATGTAGGATATGTTTTACATTTTCAAAAAGAAACTTGGAAATATGACTGGGGTGGTTTATTGCAAATGTCAATTGATGAAAATATCAAAACTATTTTACCACAGCCTAACAGATTGGTAGTTCATAATCATTCATTGGGAATTGCACATTGGGTTACTCCAGTAAATTCTTGGGCAAAAGAAAGTAGGTATACACTAACTGGATTTTGTATTAAAAAAGGAGATGAGTTACCTAAAACATGGGTGAGTAGAAGTGATTATGTATTATATTAAAAAGGAGTTATAAAATGGCAGCTGATAGTAGAACTAAAACAACAATATTAAAATTAAGACGACATAAAAGAACAAGAGAAAAAACTTGTATGGTAACTGCATATGATTATCCACAATCATTAATTGCAGACCAGGCGGGAGTTGATGCAATTCTTGTGGGTGATTCTTGTGGTATGACAACACATGGTTATAAAACAACAATTCCAGTAACTATGGATATAATGGTAACTCATTGTGAGTCTGTATCGAGAGGAGCAAA
>Ga0315338_1003614_pt1 | contig 13277 bp, 11 predicted proteins | sample ASW8metaG_FD_204518 | JGI IMG/M metagenome (GOLD analysis project Ga0315338, IMG submission 204518) | Ammonia-oxidizing marine archaeal communities from Monterey Bay, California, United States - ASW #8 | ecosystem: Environmental > Aquatic > Marine > Coastal | place: USA: California | collected... | reverse complement strand
TACCGATCTCTCGTCTGGCTGGTCGGTCCGAGCCGCAACTCCTGGAGGCCACGTCTGACACTTCAGTCTGACGTCCAGCGAACGCGTTTCTTTGAGGCCGGTAGACTCTCTCTCGATCGCTGGCACCATGGCGTGGGTTTTGCAGCAGGCGTAACGGGGACGGCGAGAAACTGGCGGTATGAGGCTTCCGCAGGACGATCCGATCCCGGCTTGGGGGACGCAGGATGGATATGGGCAGTCGAGGCGGAACAAACTCGGGATACCGGGTGGCATTGGCGTATGGATGCGGGGAGGGCCGTGCGTGCCCGCCTCATTCCTCGGCTCGCCAACGATTATTATGTCGCCGTCGGCCAGGTCCTGACGGCTCCGGAACTCGACTCGAACGGTACGTCCGAAACGGTGGAATCGGCAGAGTTGTCTCTAGGGCGCGGAGGGCTGGAGCGGTATCTCCGGCTCTCGACTCGGGCCGTTCGAGTCTCTGGGGCAGTATCGTCCGAAGGAGCCCTTGCCGGATGGAATGCCGATGGATTCGAGAACCAACCTCTCCCGCCGTCTGCCTTCGACGAGGTTTTGACCGGACTCTCACTCGGTATCGAAGGACGAAGTCCTCTTCTGGCTGGATTCGCTCTGGAAGGCAGTGGCCGCGTCCGTCAGCTCGAGCCAGGTTGGGAGGAGCAACTCTGGGGGGTTCCCGCCGAGTTCAGGGGGCGTCTCGCCTGGTCGGCCCATCTCTTCGAAGACTCGATTTGGCTCGATCTGTTCGTCCGGGGACATGGCGAGACTGGTTTGGCCACGACATTGGATACCCTCGGTTCGGTGGCGCGCTTCGATGCCGGCGGGCGTTTCCAAGTCGGCACTCTCAGCGGCTACTTTGTCCTCCTGAACCTGGAAGGCGCGGCTCAGCAGTCAGCGACAATCTCCGGGGGAGTGATGTCACTGCCCCTTCGTTCGTATCGCATCGGTTTGACCTGGCGGTTTGTCGACTAGGTCATGCTCCCGGTTGGCTGAGCCGTGGGCCGGCCCGATGATCTTCACCCCAGAAGAGCGCAGAGCCATCCTCGCGGTGGGTGGGTTACTCCTCTTTGGTCAGGGTCTGGGAGCGTGGCAGAGCTGGCAAAGGGGTCGGCCAGATGACGAACTCAACCACTGGCTCGTTGAGTGGACCGCGGCCAGGGTAGAAGCCGAGGCCGAGGCTGGCGTGAATCCGGAATTGGATTCGGGACCCGCCAAAAGGGTGACCAGCACCCCTTCCTGGAGTCCGCCTCCCGTCGAGGTCAAGCCGATCGAGGCGGCACCGCCCGGTTGGGTCGATTCGGGAAAGATTGCCGTCAACGATGCAACCTCAGAGCAACTCCAGCAGCTACCCGGCATCGGCCCCGCACTTGCTGATCGGATTGTTTTATCCCGCCAGGATGCCGAGTTTCAAAAACTCGAGGACCTTCTCCGGGTCCCTGGAATCGGAGAGCGGACGCTAGCGCGGCTCCGCCCTCTCCTCATGCTCAGATCTTCGGACCGCTAGGTTCGTTCCCGTCGGCACATTCTTCCGTTTGGGCCTGAGTGCAGGCACCTCATTTCTTCGGCTGAAGGCGTCCTGCCCGAAGCGAAGGTCGACTTCTGCCACGGAGTGACGTTTCAGTCGAGACGAGTCTGCAATCGGCCGATACGAGCCGAAGGAGTATCTGAATGCAAAAGACCGACATCGGATTGAGATTGCTCGAAGCGAATCTCGTCACGGAAGATCATCTCCGTCAGGCTCGGCAGATCGAGAAGGATTCGGGTGCATCGTTGACCGGCACCCTGGTCAAGCTCGGTGTGCTCTCCAATGAAGCCTTGCTCGGTTTTCTGTCCGAACTGTATGAAGCCAAGTCTGTTGATTTGGATGATGTGACGCTCGATTCTGGGCTGGCCCGACTCCTCCCACCAGAGGTGGCGACGAAGTTTCAGGTCGTACCCGTAGAGCGTAGTGGTCGTCTCCTCAGCGTGGCGATGGCCAATCCGTCCAACTTCTTCGCCATCGATGACATCAAGTTCATCACGGGGCACGAAGTCGAAGTGCTCGTGGCGGCTGAGCATCAGATCAAGATCGCGATCGACACGCTCTACGATTCGGCCGAGAGCATGCAGGACGTGATGAACTCGATGGAAGACGACTTTATGGTCGTCGAAACCGAGGAAGAAGAAGTCGACGACTCTGAAACGGAGCAGGCTCCGGTCGTCAAGCTCGTCAATACGCTTATCGGTGAGGCTGTTCGACGGGGTGCTTCGGATATTCACATCGAACCGTTCGAAAAGAAGTTCCGCGTCCGTTTCCGGATCGACGGTTCTCTCTACGAGATGATGTCGCCGCCCGTGAAGATGAAGCAGGCGATCACCTCCCGGCTCAAAATCATGGCCGACCTCGATATTGCGGAGCGACGCGTTCCGCAGGATGGGCGGATCAAAATCCGTCTCGCCAAAAAGACGATCGATCTGCGCGTTTCGACCCTTCCGACGCTCTTTGGCGAGAAGATCGTTATGCGTATCCTCGACAAGAGTAACCTGGCGCTTGACTTAACCAAGCTCGGGTTCGAAGAGAACGCCCTGGCCAGCTTTATTGGCGCGATCGAATCTCCCTACGGAATGGTCCTGGTGACTGGACCGACCGGAAGTGGAAAGACGACAACCCTTTATTCCGCGCTCTCCCGGATCAATACGGCCGACACAAACATCATGACCGCTGAGGACCCCGTCGAGTACAACCTCGATGGGATCAATCAGGTCAACGTGCGCAACGCCATTGGACTGACCTTTGCTGCGGCCCTCAAAGCTTTCCTTCGGCAGGACCCGAACATAGTCATGGTCGGTGAGATTCGAGACCATGAGACCGGTGCGATCGCGATTAAGGCTGCTCTGACTGGTCACCTCGTTCTCTCTACCCTCCACACCAACGATGCTCCCTCGACGATCAACAGAATCATCGACATGGGAATCGAGCCGTTCCTCGTTGCGTCTTCGGTCAATCTCATCCTGGCTCAGCGTCTCGTCAGAAAGCTCTGTGAGAAGTGCAAAAGGGAAATCGAACCGCATGACGAAATCCTTGCCGAGCTCGAGCTTCCCCGGGAGCGCATCGAAGGCAAGAAGATCTACGAGAACGTCGGCTGTTACGACTGCAACGACACCGGCTACAAAGGTCGAATGGGAGTCTACGAGGTCATGCTTGTCAGCCCACAGATTCGCGACATGATCCTCGATCATCGACCAACCAGCGAGATGAAGGCCATGGCGTGCAAACAGGGGATGCTCACCCTGCGAATGGACGCCAATCGAAAACTGCTGCAGGGAGGCATTTCGGTGGCAGAGGTTCTGAAAGAGACCGCGCCAGACAAGTTGGAGTAGGGGCGTCTCCGTCGTAAAGGGAACGGTCTTCCGGGCCGATTACTGACAGGGGAAGGTCGACATGGGTCGAGCCGGCAGATTCTGCCGTCCGGCCAGTCGTCTCCTCACAATTGTGCGCATTTCGAGGGGAAAACGACACGACATGAGTTTGAATCTACATCGCCTTCTCGGAGAGATCGTCGAACAGGGTGCTTCCGATCTCCATCTCACGGCGGGCGTTCCGCCGATGATCCGAGTCGATGGCGAAATGCGCGTGACCGATCACGAGAATCTGACCCCGGATACGACCGAGCAGATGGTCTATTCCGTGCTGCGCGAAGACCAAAAGAAACGATTTGAGCAGACCAAAGAACTCGACCTCTCTTTTGGGGTCAAGGGGCTCTGTCGGTTCCGGATGAACGTGTTTCTCCAGCGCGGTGTCGTCGCCGCCGCCATTCGTCAGATTCCGTACGCGATTCCAGAATTCGATACGCTGGGGCTACCCAAGCTCGTCAAGACCTTCTCGGAACATCCCAACGGTCTCATCCTCGTGACAGGCCCGACGGGATCGGGAAAATCAACCACTCTGGCCTCGCTCATCGATCGCATCAATACGACTCGACGCGGTCACATCATTACGATTGAAGATCCGATTGAGTACATCCACCAGCACAAGGGATGCATTGTCAATCAGCGGGAGGTCAAGGCGGACACGGACACGTTCCCTTCCGCGCTCAAGTACGTCCTCCGTCAGGATCCGGACGTCATCCTGATTGGAGAGATGAGAGATCTGGAGACCGTGCAGGCGGCCATGACGATCGCCGAAACGGGTCACCTCGTCTTTGCCACCCTCCATACGAACTCGACCTTCGAATCGATCAACCGTGTCGTCGACGTGTTTCCGTCCAGCCAGCACAAGCAGGTTCTGGCCCAGCTCGCGTTCGTCCTCAAAGGCGTCGTAACCCAGCAGCTCATCGTCAAGAAGGGCGGCCGGGGTCGGATCAACGTCTCCGAGTGTCTCGCCGTCACGCCGGCCGTTTCCGCGGTCATTCGCGAGGGGAAGACTCATCAGATCTACTCCCTCATGCAGGCCGGACAGAAGTACGGAATGCAAACGATGAACCAGGGACTCATGCACGCCGCGCAGAAGCGCCAGATTTCCGTGGACGATGCTCTCGGGCACAGTCCCAATCGCCAAGAACTAGAACAGATGATGGGGAAGCAGGCACCTGAGCTGCTTCATCAAATCGGTCCTTCCTTCAAAGTCGCCTAGAGGGTAAAACAGCATGCCGGTATACGCCTGGAAGGGAAAAGCTCCTGGAGGAGCTGCAGAGTCGGGTGAGCTGACGCTCGCGAGCAAAGAAGAAGTGCTCATGCATCTACGTCGCAAGCGGATTATTGCGACGGATGTGAAGGAGAAGGGGAAGGGTCTTTCCTTCAGCTTCTCGAAGATGAAGAAGGGCGTGTCGATTCGCGACCTCGTCATCTTCACGCGTCAGTTCTCGACGATGGTCAACGCGGGTCTGCCTCTCGTGCAGTGCTTGGATATTCTCTCCAAGCAGTCGGAAAGCGCGTCGTTTCGGGAAGTCGTTGCGGATGTAATGCACGATGTCGAGTCGGGCTCTACCCTCTCGGAAGCGCTCGGGAAACGGCAGCATGCCTTCGACAATCTCTACGTCAACATGGTCGATGCCGGAGAAGCCGGAGGTATCCTCGACGATATCCTCTCCCGTCTGGCCGGCTATCTGGAAAAGGCCGAAGCCCTGCGCCGTAAGGTCAAGAGTGCTCTTACCTACCCGGCCGTTGTTCTCATCGTGGCGGTAGGAGCCTGCACTTTCATGCTGCTCTTCATCATCCCGACCTTCGCCAAGATCTTCGCGGACTTCGGTGGTGAACTTCCTCTTCCGACCCGGATCGTAATGATGGCCTCGAATTTCCTGAAAGGGTATTGGTGGGCGTTGGGTCTGGGCATCGCTGGCTTTGTCTTCGCCTTCAAACGCTTTTACAAGACAGAGACGGGCAAGCTGAAGATGGACGCGTTCTTCCTCAGACTGCCGATTTTTGGTGACATCATTCGCCGAGCTTCTATCGCAAGGTTTACTCGGACCCTCGGGACGATGATCACGTCCGGAGTCCCGATTCTGACCGCCCTGGACATTACCGCCCGAACGGCCGGTAACCGAGTCGTCGAGAACGCTATCCTCAAGACAAAAGCATCGATTGGAGAAGGTGAGACGATTGCGGCTCCGCTCAAGGAGTCGAAGGTCTTTCCGCCCATGGTCGTGCAGATGATCTCGGTTGGTGAGGAGACGGGTGCACTCGACAAGATGCTCGATAAGATCGCCAATTTCTACGATGAAGAAGTCAATGTGGCCGTTGATACTCTGACGTCGATTATCGAGCCCGTTATGATTGTCGTGATGGGTTCGCTGGTGGGTGGAATGGTCGTCGCCATGTACCTCCCGATGTTCAAACTCATCAACGTGGTGGCCGGACCGGGACACTAGTGGCACCGACCCTTCGGCGCGGTACCGATATCGGTACCGCTGCTGAACAAGAGTCGGCCCGTGATCATGTTTTCGATCTTCCTCGGCTCAGAATCTATCGGCTCGGATTGGTTCTGGCGGTTTCGGCGCTTGTCGTCGGAACCGTTTCGACGCCACTGGCCGGCCGACTCTTTACCGCGGTTCTCTACTCGGCGCTCGGACTCGTTTCTATCTTCCTGCACGTCCATGGTGGAGCCCGTTCGCGACCAGCCTGGGTTCCCGCCCTCATCACGGACCTCGTTGCACACGGATTCGTCGTCTTCCAGATGGGTGCGGCGGGGGGATCCTTTGTCCTCCTTCTCGCTATTCCTGTCCTTGTCTGGGGGCTCCTCCGCGGCCTGATCGGAGGTTGGGCGAGCGCCTTCGGCGCGATCGTCCTTTCTTCGTGGTTTTGGTGGACAGGCCTGGTCGGATCCGAGTCAGCTGTTCTCCTGGCAGCGGCCGGACCTCTCCTCCAGTCGGTTGCCTTTGCTGTCCTCGGAACCTGCTCCGGTTTTCTGGGCCGTCGACTTCTCCTCGACGCCGCCGATTTTCAGCGCACTCGACTCGAGTTGGAGCAAGTTCGGCTCGACGCGATGTCGGTCGTTTCCTGCCTCACCAGCGGGCTTCTCTGCTTCGACGCAGAAGGCCATATCCGACAGTCCAACGCGTCGGCCGAACTCTGGCTGGATCTTCCCGAGGAGCCGCACAGCGCCACATGGGAGGCGTTGGGGAGCGACCCAAGGCTTACCTCCATCCTGGAGGCGGTCAGAGAGCTTCTCGATGGGCAGCGGGCGGGGAGCCGGGAGACGGTTCTCAGCGTCGACGGAAGCCTCATCCCGGTCGAAGTCTCGAGTTCGCCGATCCTCGATGAGAGGGGCCGCTATCGCGGAATGGTGGTCCTCCTAACGGACCTGACCGAGCGAATGGTCCGGGAGCGGGAACGTAGTCAAAAGGACCGCCTTGCCCTTGTCGGGCAGCTCTCGGCAGGTCTGGCCCACGAAATTCGCAACTCGCTCAAACCGATAACCGGCTCGGTCGAGCTGCTTCGCTCGGAAGAAAGTTCGTTCAGCGGAGCCGATTGGCGCCTTATGGAAATCATCCTGCGAGAAGCGGAGAACCTGGAGTCGTTTTTGACCGAGTTCCTTGCTTTCGCACGCGACAAAACCCTACAGGTAGCGGCAATTCCACTCGAAAGGGTAGTTGAGGAAGAGGCTGAAGCTCTCGCGACGGTGACTTCGCGGACGATCCAAGTGGTTCGACCCGAAGCGTCTCCGGAGGGTTCAGTTCTATGCATCGCAGACAGATCAGCCCTGGGGCAAGTGATTAGGAACCTGGGATTGAATGGGCTCGAAGCGAGCGAAGATGATTCGCCCCTTGAGCTTGGATGGCGGTGGGACGGCGAGGAAGCCGAAGTTTTCGTACAGGATCGAGGCGAAGGTATCTCTCCGGAGATAGCCGAATGCGCTTTCGACCCATTCTTTACGACGAAGGCTCACGGTACCGGACTCGGGCTGGCCATCGCACGCGACCTGATCGAGAGACAGGGTGGGCGATTGACCCTCGAAGCGGCTGAAAATGGGGGAACGATGGCTCGAATCAGGCTGCGTCGTGATAGTCGCCGCGAGAGCATTCCTTCAGGCCAGATTCCGACCGCACCGGGAGCCACGGGCGAAAAGGTGGCTTCATGACCGACCCTGACTCAATTCGCATTCTTGTCGTCGACGACGAAGAGAATATGCGGCGCTTCCTTTGCATTCTGCTCGAGAAGGAAGGCTACGAGGTCGTTTGCGCGTCGAGCGGCGTCGAAGCGCTCGAACTCTTCCGCGAAGAGAGCTTTCGGCTCCTGATTACAGACTTGAAGATGCCCGGTATGTCGGGTATCGAACTGCTTGAACGGGTTCGGGGCGAAGATCCGTCCGTTCCAGTGGTCATCCTGACCGCATTTGCTTCCGATGCCTCTGCCGTCGACGCGATGGAGAAGGGGGCGTATCAGTACATAGAAAAGAAGGCAAAGAACGACGAGATCACTCTCGTTGTGAAAAACGCTTTGTCGCTCGGCCGCATTCAGTCGGAGAATCTTCTGCTCAAATCGCAGCTCAAAGCCACGCACACGGAGCGGAAGATCATCGGCAAGTCCGAAGCGATGTCGAAAGTCTTCGCCATGGTTGACAAGGTCGCCACGACTGATTCAACGATTCTCGTCTTCGGCGAGAGCGGCACGGGAAAAGAACTCATCGCTCGGGAGATTCACTACCGGAGTCATCGTTCGAGCGGCCCGTTCGTTTCGATCAACTGCGGGGCACTGCCCAAGGATCTGCTCGAATCAAATCTCTTTGGCCATATTCGCGGGTCGTTCACCGGGGCGATCAAGGACCAGCAGGGGCTCTTTGCTGTTTCGGAGAACGGGACCTTTTTCCTCGATGAAGTCGGGGAGATGGCCCCAGCGACCCAGGTGAAGTTGCTTCGTGCCCTCCAAGAGCGCGAGATCATCCCGGTTGGGGGTACGCGGCCACTGAAGATCAACGTGCGGCTCATTGCTGCCACGAATGCGGATCTCGAGAAGATGATGGCTGAGGGGACCTTCCGGACGGACCTCTTCTACCGACTCAACGTCATTCCGGTCAACCTTCCTCCTCTGCGTCATCGACGCGAGGACATCCCGCTTCTTATCGAACACTTCCTTCTTCGGTTCCTTCCCGGACAGGAAAAGGGCGTCGACCTGGAGACGATGGAGGCTTTGACGCGGTACGATTGGCCCGGGAACGTTCGTGAACTCGAGAACGTCATGGAGCGAGCCATCATTCTCAATGACGGAGGCCCACTCGTTCTCAAGGACCTCCCGGAGAATGTCGTGCAGGGCCCGGGCCGACGCGGCAGTCTTGTCATCGATACGCCCTGTGTCACGCTGGACGAACTTGAACGGGAGTACATTCTGAAGGTGCTTCAGTACACGGGCTGGCAGAAAAAGAGAGCGAGTGAAATCCTCGGGATCAATCCTTCCACGCTCTATCGCAAGCTGATTGGCTACGGTATTGCAGAGAAGGAGCCCGATTCAGAAGACGACCTCCAGTCGAGAGCCGCCTAGGGCCAACTCCCGTTTGAGCGGACCGAAAGATCGAAACGAATGAAGAGAGCGGTGTGGGGCAGCCCTGCGCCGCTCTTTTCGTTTTTGAAGGCTGGTGGAACATCCTTCCCCAAATCCTGCACGCCGCAACGCGATCGGCGTCTTGCACTATTCAACGAGCCTCGGTGCAAGGCGCAATAGACAACGAGACGAAGCCACCGGGTGAGGGTTGTCCGACAAAAACCCATCTCCAAGCGGTGCATACGTTTGGACACTAGAACACGACAATTACCGCCCGCGGCACGGGAGTTGTTCCTATTCAATCAAGAAGCGCGCGAATCGCTTCGAACAAGTGAAGAGATCCCCGAGCGGTGGCCCGGGGAACAAGTACCTGGGCCAAACCGGGGAGTGCGCCGAAAAGCCGATCCCCCTTGTAGGAGGTTACGAATGTTGCGGAAGAACCAAGACGGATTCACCCTGATCGAGCTCATGATTGTTGTCGTTATCATCGGAATCCTTGCTGCGATCGCGATTCCGAACTATGTGAGCATGCAGGACCGTGCCCGTGAGTCCAGCGTTAAGGGTAACGCTCACGCCGGTCAGCTCTATTCTGAGGATGAAGCTGTCAAGAACAATGGTACCTACCCAGCCGGTATCGCGGCTGCCTTGAACGCTCTCACGAGTGTTGTCAATCCGTTCGGTGGTAATGCCTTCACGGACGCGGCTCCTGCTGCTGCCGCCGGTATGTGCTACTACGAAGTTGCGGCTCCGGCCGTCGAGTACACGATCACGGCAAACGGCAAGGCCGGTACCCCGATCCTGACTCTCTCGAACAGCGCGAACTAAGACCGTCGGTCCCGGTGATCCGGGATCAGGTTTGAGAAGTTCAAAGGCGTACGGCGGTCCCTCTGGGATCGCCGTTTCGCATTTTTTGTAACGCTGACGATCGAATCTGTCGATGCAATCCAAGGTATGCAATTCGCAATCCGACTCAAGCAACTCGAGAAGACTTACTCACCGGGGCTCTTGCGACGTCCGGTCCACGCCCTGCGTGGACTCGATTTGGATGTGCGGCGGGACGAGCTCTACGGAATCGTCGGGCTCAACGGCGCCGGCAAGACAACCGCCTTCAAGATCATTCTCGGATTGCTCACCCCGACAAACGGCGGCGGTGAGGTTCTCGGTGCGCCCCTGGGCGACCGCCTGGCGAGAGCTCGACTCGGCTTTCTGCCTGAACTCCCAGCCTACTATCCCCACTTGGATGGGGGAGAGGTGCTTCGATTTGCCCGGGCCCTTTCCGGAGTTGCCCGCGATGACCAGCGAGACCGGCAAATCCTCGAGAGTCTCGGTGTCGGCCAGGCCTATTCCCGGCGAACTCGAAAACTCTCCAAAGGTCAGCTCCAACGGGTCGGGCTCGCCCAGGCCATTGTCCATGAGCCGGAACTTCTCATTCTCGACGAGCCCATGAGTGGACTCGATCCGGTCGCTCGCGGATTGGTCAAGGACATGCTCCGCGAACAGCGCCAGGCCGGTCGGACCGTGGTGCTCAGTACCCATGTTCTCACAGATATCGAATCCTTGGCCGATCGCGTTGGCCTGATTCAGGACGGGGCACTGCTCCGCGAAGGAAGTCCGCGGGAATTGCTTTCCGGTTCTGCTCGCGAAGTGAAGATAGAAGGCTGCGGCGTTTCCGCTGAGACGATCGCTCGGACTCTGGAGGGTTCAGTTATTGCCGCGGGAGATGGCTCCTGGGCTGTGACACTTTCCGGTCACGCCGCGTTGGAGGTCGACACGGCCATCCGTCAGATCCTGGGCGTGGGCGGGGAGATTCTTCAAATCGAGACGATCCGGGAGGATCTCGAATCCATGTTCGTCCGTTCGGTCGAGGGGGCCAAAGAATGCGCGTGATAGCGGCTCTGGGCTGGAACACATTTCTGGAGGCGATTCGGGACAAGATTCTCTATCTGTTGCTGTTCTTCGGCATCTTTCTCTTTGCCGCCTCGCGGTTGCTCGCGCCCCTCGCGCTCGGAGAAGGACGCCGCATCTCACTTGACGTCGGGCTCGCCTCCATCTCCTTGTTTGGATGTCTGATCACGATCTTCGTTGGTCATCAGCTGATCTTCCGAGAAATCGATCAGAAGACTCTCTATTTCGTTTTCTCTCGTCCCGTCCGCCGGGTTGATTTCATTTGGGGGAAGTTCCTGGGCCTGTGGGGGATTCTCGCTGTCGCCGTCTTTGCGATGGGCCTGATTCTGTGCGGTGTTCTGGCCATCTCCGGCTATTCCTTTGGCTGGCCGGTCATCCAGGCGATCGGGCTCGTCTTTCTCGAGCTGACCGTTCTCGCCAGTCTCGCCTTGCTTATTGCGTCGTTTACTTCTCCAATTTTGGCCGGGCTGCTCACCCTTTCTGCCTACCTCATCGGTCACGGTAGTGGTGACATTCTTCAACTCATGGAGTCTTTGACGACGCCCGCGCTGCAGAGTGTGCTTCGAGCCGTATCATGGATCGTGCCCCGACTCGACCTCTATGGGGAGATGCTGCCTGTCCTCCAGGATACGGGTTGGACCGCGGTCCAGTATGGCTGGGGGATCGCTTATGCGGTTATCTACGCTACCGCCGCGCTCACTCTGGCCGGAGTCGTTTTGGAACGACGGGACTTTCACTTATGAGACGGGCTGGCTCTGCCGGGTTGGCTCTGCTCCTACCCCTCGCGGTCGGCTTTCTTCTTCTGGGCGTGGCGGTGCCGATTGCGGACGGGCTCGACGCCTCATTGGGTACCGCGACCGACGATGTCGAACTTGCGCTCTTCCCGAAGAGCGGATGGATTCGTCCACTCACCTGCGGCCGGGCCGAGCTGGCGGCCGACTACATCTGGCTCCGGACGATTCAGTACTATGGCGCCCATCGCAAGACCGACCGGCAGTATCCGTACGTGCGAAGTCTCCTCACTACCCTGACCGAACTGGATCCGCACTTTATCAATGCCTATGTCTTTGGGTCGCTCGTCATGACCGAAGATCTGGGACAGCCGGGCGATGCCATTCGATTCCTGGAGGGTGGGATCGAAGACAATCCCGAGAGCTGGTGGCTCCCGTTCGAGATTGGCGTCACCCACTACATCCACCGGCGCGATCACGCTTCCGCTGCACCGTGGCTTGCCCGAGCAGCCGACATGGAAGGAGCGCCGGAAAGCACGCGCCGTCTCGCGGCCTACGCTGCCCAAAAAGGGGGAGACGAAGACGTAGCTCTCTACTTATGGCTCGAGGTGTTTGAGCAGTCCGAACAGGACGAAGTCCGTCGCGTCGCATACTCCTATCTGCAGAAACTCGGTCACCCGGACTTTCTCGATCCGAATCCGTATGAACTCGAGGAGGTACAGGACTCATGAGTCTTCCGATCGCTATTGAGACATCCTGGTATCCGTCTGAGCCATTCCCTTTCATCGTGCTGCTTGCACTCGGGCTCTGTTTTGGCAGCTTTTTGAACGTTGTCATCTACCGATTGCCACTCGGGCTCTCGCTGTCTCATCCACGTTCACGATGTGGGAGCTGTGAGACCCCGATTCGTTGGTACCACAATGTCCCGGTCGTGGCCTGGATCCTCCTTCGAGGACGCTGTGCTTACTGCCGAGCCTCAATTGCGCCTCGCTACCCGTTGGTCGAGTTGACGGGAGGTGGCCTCACTCTGCTCGCCGTTTACTCTGCGCAGACCCCGGTTCAATCCGTAGCAGGGCTCTGGCTTCTACTATCTCTCCTGGTTGTGTTCTTCATTGACATTGACCATCGAATTATTCCGGACGAAATCAGCCTTGGTGGCACAGCCCTCGGGTGGGTTCTCTCGTTTTGGACGTTCGGGATCTGGAACGCGGTGATCGCATCGGTGGTGGGAGCCCTCTCACTCTATCTCGTCGGGTGGCTCTACCAGCGGGCGCGGGGAGTAGCCGGGATGGGGTTGGGCGACGTCAAGTTGGCGGCGATGTTAGGCGCGTTCCTTGGTTTGCAGGGGCTGCTTCTGACCGTCCTTCTCGCGTCGTTCCTTGGTTCCTTCATCGGGGTGGTGATGATCCTCGCCCGCCGCGGTTCTGGGCAGACTGCGCTGCCGTTTGGGAGCTTTCTCGCACCCGCCGCCGTGGTCGTGTCGATCTGGGGCGGCTCCATTTGGCAATGGTATCTAGGTTTTTTTCCTCAGGTTCTGGCCCCGTGATGCCGAGTCCTGGGGGAGAAGGCCCAAAAAGGCAATTGATTCGGGAAAGCACACCGAAGGGGTAAACCTCTCGAGGCCTTGACCCGATATTAACGGGGGTGCGCAAGCGAGTTGCTTGCCGGAAGGTT
>Ga0315338_1003612_pt1 | contig 13291 bp, 14 predicted proteins | sample ASW8metaG_FD_204518 | JGI IMG/M metagenome (GOLD analysis project Ga0315338, IMG submission 204518) | Ammonia-oxidizing marine archaeal communities from Monterey Bay, California, United States - ASW #8 | ecosystem: Environmental > Aquatic > Marine > Coastal | place: USA: California | collected... | reverse complement strand
CATGAACCCGGTGCTGCTGAAACCGCAAGGCGAAGTCGGCGCGCAAATCGTGCTGCGCGGCAAGGTGCACGGCAACGCCTCGGCGCGCGAATATCATGATTTAAAACCCAAGCTACTTGAGACTGTCCTGGATAGCTTCCGGGCCCTTTCCACCGAAGCCGACCTGGTTCTGGTCGAAGGCGCGGGCAGCCCGGCGGAGGTCAATCTCCGCGACGGCGACATCGCCAACATGGGATTCGCGGAAGTCGCCGACCTTCCGGTCGCGCTGGTCGCCGATATCGACCGCGGCGGCGTCATCGCGAGTCTGGTCGGAACCCAGGTATTACTGGAGCCAAACGAGCGAGCCCGGCTGTGCGGCTACATCGTCAACAAGTTCCGCGGCGACAAGAGCCTGTTCGAACCGGCGATCGACACGATCCGCGACCGAACCGATCTCGAATGTTTCGGCATCGTGCCATGGTTTTCGAAAGCACGGCTTTTGCCCGCCGAAGATGCGATGGCGCTGGAAACGCCGGCGGAAACCAAGGGTCCGGGTGAAATTCGGATCGCTGTGCCGCGCTTTGACCGGATCGCCAATTTCGACGACCTCGATCCGCTGGCGGCCGAGCCCGGCGTGCAGGTTATTCTGGTACAGCCCGGCTCACCTATTCCCGCTGACGCCGATCTGATCCTCCTGCCCGGGTCGAAAGTGACACGACAGGATCTCGAAGCCCTGTACGTGCAAGGTTGGGACATCGATATCAAGGCCCATGTCCGGCGCGGCGGTCTGGTCGTCGGCCTCTGTGGCGGCTATCAGATGCTGGGGCACATGATCGCCGACCCGAACGGCATCGAAGGGCAACCCGGCGCCACGAACGGTCTCGGGTTGCTCGAAATCGAAACGACCCTCAGCGAACGGAAAACGCTGGTCGAAACAACTGGTACCGACATCGCGACGGGAAAACCCGTGCGTGGCTTCGAAATGCATATCGGGGACACGACCGGCGCCGGCACAGAATTGCCTATGCTCGAATTGCGCGGCCGCAAGGACGGTGCTGTTTCGCCGGATGGGCAGGTCATGGGATGCTATCTGCACGGGCTGTTCGCATCCGACACATTCCGTCAGGCATTTCTTGCGAGGATCCGCTCCGGTACCGCGGCAAGCGCATCCTATGACTATCGGTTGGAAAAGACGTTGGACTCGCTAGCGGACCATTTGGAACGACACATCGCCGTCGAAAAATTGTTAGCCATCGCTGGCTTGCGGGACCCCGCCGTCACGCGCTAAGCAACAGCATTCGGTAGTTCTTGGAGATACGCGAATGACCCGGCAGGCCAATTGGTACTTCGACTACGTATCGCCCTACGCCTATCTGCAGCTCGAGAGCTTCCACCGGTTGCCGGCCGATATCGAGGTGACGCTGAAACCGGTCCTGTTCGCCGGATTGCTCGGTTACTGGGATAATTTGGGTCCGGCGGAAATTCCCGCGAAACGTCGCCAAACCTATCGCTACAGCCATTGGCTGGCGCATAAGCGGGGCATTCCGTTCAAGGCGCCGCCGCGGCACCCGTTCAACCCGCTCGCCATCCTGCGGCTCAGCATCGCCCTCGACTCCGATATCGAGGCAATCCGGACGATCTTTCGCCATGTCTGGGGTACAGGACAAGATGGCCAGGACCCGGCGAGCCTGCGGCCGCTCGCCGAATCGCTGGGGATAGACGACCTGGAAGCGCGTATCGGCGACCCGGCCGTTAAGGAGCAGCTGCGAACGAATACGGAGGAGGCGACCGCGCGCGGCGTCTTCGGCATCCCGACCTTCGCCATCGACGACGAACTATTCTGGGGCGACGACGTCACCGACATGATGCTCGACTACCTGATCAATCCGGAACTGTTCAAGGAAGGCGATCTGGCGCGTATCTCCGACCTGCCGGTCGCGGCGGCGCGCAAGGAAAGCAGGCTTTAGCTGTGCCGGCGAAGAAAAACGTGCCGCCGCGCGGGTTTCCCGACGCTGAGTACGAAGTGCGGCTCGACAGTACGCACCGCGCGATGTCGGCTGCTGGCCTAAACGCGCTACTTTTGACGACGGAAGCGGATATCGCATATCTGTCCGGATTTCGCACCCAGTTCTGGCAAAGCCCGACGCGACCCTGGTTCCTGGTCGTCCCGAAGGCGGCCAAACCCATCGCGGTGATCCCGGAAATCGGCGCGGCCTGCATGGCGCGCGGCTGGATAGAGGACATCCGGACCTGGTCCTCGCCGCATCCGACCGATGACGGCGAGTCGCTGTTGTATGCGGCCCTCGAAGAATGTGCGGGGCCCGGCGGCAAGGTCGGCGTCCCCATGGCGCGCGAGACGTATCTGCGCATGCCGGTCCTGGCTTTCGACGCGCTGCGTCAGGCGCTCGAAATTACCGATGCCGCGGCCATACTTCGCGATATTCGGATGGTCAAATCGCCGCTGGAGATCGACAAGATCGCCCATGTCTGCACGCGCGTCTCCAACGCGTTCGACCGGGCGCCGGACCTGTTCGCCGCCGGGCAACCGGACACCGAAACGTTTCGCGCCTTCAAGATCGAATGCCTGCGACAAGGGGTCGATGATGTATCCTATCTGGTCGGCGGCGCGGGAACGGGCGGTTATGGCGACATCATTTCACCGCCCTCGGGCCGGCCGTTACGGCGCGGCGACGTGCTGATCCTCGACACGGGCTGCGTCTATGACGGTTATTTCAGCGACTTCGACCGCAACTTCGCGATCCAGCACGCCGACGAAGACGCGCGGCGGGCCTACGACACCGTCTATCGCGCGACCGAAGCCGGCCTTGCAGCCGCACGGCCTGGCGCAACCTGCGCCGACTTGTTCCACGCCATGCAAGAGGTTCTCGAAGCCGGCGGCGCGCTGGGCAACGCGGTCGGGCGCTTGGGCCACGGGCTCGGCAGCGAGCTGACCGAACCGCCCTCGCACGCCGCGTTCGACGACACCGTGCTGGCGCCCGGCATGGTCATCACGCTGGAACCCGGCATGGAATTCGCCCCGGGGCGCAACATGGTGCATGAGGAGAACATCGTCATTCGGGAGGGCAGCCCCGAACTGTTGAGCCGCCGCGCGGCGCCCGAACTGCCGGTCCTCGACTGAGGTGTATAAAATGAGATTGGATTTCGAAACGGACGACGGATGGGGCCGGCGCGCGACCTTGGGCCTGATCGTATTGCAGGCGGACGAGACCATCGAGCCTGAACTCCGGACCTTGACCGGCCATGACGGCGTCGTGCTGTATCACAGCCGAATTCCCAGCGATCCGGACGTGACACCGGAAACTCTGGCGCGCATGGAAGCGCAGATACCGGCGTCGACGCGCCTTCTGCCGGAAGGCCTGGACTTCGACGTCATCGGGTACGGCTGCACCTCCGGCGCAACCATCATCGGCGCAGAGAAGGTATCCCGCGCGATCAACTCGGTGAAGCCGGGAACCATAACCACCGACCCGCTCACCGCAGTCAAAGCGGCCCTAAAATCGCTCGGTACGCGGCGGATCGGGTTCCTAACGCCCTACGTCGCCGAGGTGTCCCAGGCGATGCGCGAAAACCTGGAGGCGAGCGGCCTGGAGATCGCCGCGTTTGGGTCGTACGAACAAAGCGAAGAGCAACTCGTCGCCCGCATCGCCCCGGAGTCCGTGTTGCGGTCCATCCTCAAGGTCGGCGGTTCGGCGGATTGCGACGCGATCTTCGCGTCCTGCACGAACCTGCGCACCCTAAAAGTTCTCGAGGCAGCCGAGGCCGCTCTCGGCAAGCCGGTTATCGCCAGCAATCAGGCGCTCGCCTGGCACATGCTCCGCTTGGCCGGGATCAACGACACGCCGGCCGGCCTGGGGCGCCTTTTCCAGGCACCGCTCTAACCGCCGCCGAGCGCCACGATCGCGAGGGCCGCGTAAAACAGCGCGTGGATAAGGCAGGCGAGCCCGTAGAGCAGCAGCGCCCGGTCGATATCGCGCGGTGTCGCCCGTGCGTCGCCATTGCCGATCCATTCCGACTTCTCGACCCCGCCGAGATAGCGTCGCGGCCCGCCGAGCGCCCGGTCGAGCGCGCCGGCCATCGCGGCCTCCGGCCAGCCGGCGTTGGGTGAATCGTGCTTGCCGGCGTCGCGCCACATGGTCTTGACGGCGCGGGCCGGGCTCGCGGTCGGCGTCACCGCGCTGGCGAAAACCAATAGGAGCGCAGACAGCCGCGCTGGAATTAGGTTCACGGCATCGTCGAGCCGTGCCGCGACCATGCCGAACTGCCGGTACCGTTCCGACCGGTAGCCGATCATGCTGTCGAGCGTGTTGATCGCCTTGTAGGCGAACAGGCCGGGGAGTCCGAGGATCAAGTACCAGAACGCCGGCGCAACGACGCCATCGGCAAAGTTCTCGGCCAGAGATTCGATCGCACCACGGGCAACACCATGCGTGTCGAGCGACGCCGTATCCCGGCCGACGATATGGCTGACCGCAACCCGCCCCGCTTCCACGCCATCGCGTTTCAGGGCGGTGGAAACCCCGCGGCCGTGATCGTACAGGCTGCGCTGCGCGACCAGCACGACGACGAGAAACAATTCCAATATCCCGCCATAGGGAATGCCGCGCGCGGCTTCCGAACACAGGACGCCCGCACCAGCCGCCGCGCCCGTCACCAACACTGTGGCGATACCACCGCGGATCAACAGCGCGGCATGTCCTCGTTTCGGTCGGTTCAGCTTATCGTCCAGGAACCCGATCAGTTTACCGATCAGGACGACGGGGTGCGGCGCAAAGCGGAACAGCCAGCGCATATCGCCCACCACGGCATCGACCAGCAAGGCCACAAACAGGAGGACGAGCGGATGCGAGGTGGCGAGTTCCGGTGGAAGCATGGGCGCGATTCTGACGCCGTGCCACCGGGGTCGTCAATCTCTGGCTCAGGAGATCCTTGCGGACCTGTGCGATCTTGGGCGTTTCGTCCCTCACCCCGTCATGGCGCTCCGGTCATGGCGGGGTGTTCGCACGATGTGCCAGCGCGGTCGAGGGTTCATCATCGATGCGCGCGCGGTAGGCCGAAAACACTTCCGGCAGCGTGAAGCCATAGCGCACGGCCCAATCCAGACAGGTCGTCATCAGGATATCCACGCCCGAAAAACCCTCGCCAAGTAGGTAGCGCCGGTCGTCTTCCAAGCGCAACACCGCCGCATTCAGCATGCGCTCGAAATAGGCACGGGCGGCCACACAGGCGTCCGGCGCCGCACCATAGATCTCCGGCAAGCCCTCATGTCGTCTCAGTACATAGAGCGAGGTCGCGTCCAACTCCATCGAGATGAATGACATCCATTCAAAATAGAGCGCGCGCTGTTCGATTCCTTCAGGGATCAACCGCCGTTCCGGCGTGCTATAGCGCTCGGCCAGATAGGCGACGATGGCGGGACTTTCGGTCACGGTAAGGTCGTCGTCGATCAGGGTAGGGATCTTGCCGCGCGGATTGACGGCGCGATATTCCGGTGTCTCCATCGCCGGCGTGCGTGTGCGGATTGCCCGGGTTTCATAGTCGAGGCCAAGAAAGACCAACGCCCAGTGGGCGCGGAGCGCGCGGCTGGAGCCGACGCCCCAAAGGATGCGTTTTGTCATTACCAAGGCTCCACAAAGGGGCGGATGCCGAGTTCGAACGTCCAAGCGTCGCGCGACTGCTGGGCGAGCGTCCAGTAGGCATCGGCTATCGACGCGAGGTTCATCAGACTGTCGGGCGCTACTTTCAGCGGCTTTGTCATGCCCTGTGGTTCCCCATTTGAAATCCTCCGATCGCGCGAAATATGAATAGTGTCCTGATCGTGAAATTCAAAGTATTGCATTTCCCATATTTCAGCACATTAGCGGGGGTTGTGCGTTGACCCGGGCGAACGGTTATTCTGCCGCGACAATCGAAAAAAAATACGGATTCTCACCTTGACCGGTATTTCAATTGCAATCGTCGGCGCGGGCATCGGCGGCCTGGCCGCGGCAGCCACATTGCGCCGCGTTGGGCACGAGGTGGCGGTCTACGAGCAGGCCCACGCCTTCGCCCGTATCGGCGCCGGCATTCAGCAAAGCCCGAACGCGGTCAAGGTCCTGCGCCATCTGGGCCTGGAAGACCGGTTGGGCACGCTGGCCTTCCGGCCCGGCTCGTCGCTGAACCGGGCGCACGATACCGGCGCGATCACCTGGGAACGCGTGTTGGGCGCAGAGGTCGAAGCGAAATACGGCGCGCCCTATTTCTACATGCATCGCGGCGACCTGCACGAAGCGCTGGCGTCCATCGTTCCGGAAGATATCGTCCATCGCGATAAGAAGCTGGTCGGCCTGGCGCAGGACGGCAATGGCGTATCCCTCGAATTTGCCGATGGGACGCAGGTGTCGGCCGACCTGGCGATCGGCGCCGACGGCGTCCATTCGGTCGTTCGGGAATCGCTCTGGGGGGCGGAGGCGCCGCGCTTCACCGGCCGTGTCGCCTACCGGACCACCTTTCCCGCATCGCTGATGGACGGCGCCACGATCGACGGCAGCGCCAAATGGTGGGGGCCGGACCGGCACATCGTGATGTATTACGTTACCCCGGCGCGCGACGAGATCTACTTCGTCACCAGCACACCGGAACCGGATTTTCGGGTCGAGTCCTGGTCGGCCAAGGGCGATCTCGACGAACTGCGCGACGCGTACAAGAATTTTCATCCCCAAGTCCGAACCGTGCTCGCCGCCTGTCCCGACGTGCACAAATGGGCGCTGTTCGAACGCGATCCGATGCCGCAATGGCGCAAGGGCCGCGTCACTTTGCTGGGCGATTCATGCCACCCGATGACGCCTTACATGGCGCAGGGTGCCGCGACATCGATCGAAGACGCCGCGGTCATCGCCCGCTGCCTGGAGAGCGTCGCACGGGATGGAATCGAAACCGCGCTGCAAAAGTACGAAGAACATCGCAAACCAAGAACTGCCCGCATACAGCAAATCTCTCGTCTCAACGATCTGGATAAGATTAAAGCGGAAACCGCGCGGGTATTCAGCTACGACGCATGCCATGAAATACTATCGTAATACTTGAATTCATTGTTTTTAATACCAATGTTAGCTATATGCATAAAAATAACGGACCGGTATTCAGTATCGGCAGTCGTTGGGAGAGGTAAATGGAACTGATCACCGAATTCACGATCTTCGTATTCGCCTGCGTCATCCTCGCCGTCATTCTCGTCTTCGCCGGCGTCAAATCGGTCACCCAGGGCATGGAATATACGGTCGAGCGGTTCGGCCGTTACACGCGCACCTTGAGCCCCGGCCTGCATTTCATCGTCCCCGTCATCGACCGGATCGGTAACAAGATAAACATGATGGAACAGGTCATGGACGTGCCGACGCAGGAGATCATCACTAAGGACAACGCCATGGTGGCGGTCGACGGTGTCGTCTTCTACCAGGTGTTGGATGCGGCCAAGGCGAGTTACGAGGTGCGGCAGCTCGAACTCGCGGTCCTCAACTTGACCATGACCAATATTCGGACCGTCATGGGTTCGATGGATCTCGACGAACTGCTGTCGAAACGCGACGAGATCAATTCGCGGCTGCTCGCCGTCGTCGACGAAGCGACCACGCCATGGGGCGTCAAGATCACGCGCATCGAGATCAAGGACATCGCACCGCCGCGCGACCTGGTCGATTCAATGGCGCGCCAGATGAAGGCGGAACGGGAGAAACGCGCGCAGATACTGGAAGCGGAAGGCGAGCGGCAGGCGGAGATTCTGCGCGCCGAGGGCGAGAAACAGGGCGCGATCCTGCAGGCCGAAGGACGGCGCGAGGCCGCCTTCCGAGACGCCGAGGCGCGCGAGCGGGAAGCCGAGGCGGAAGCGAAGGCGACCGAAATGGTGTCGTTGGCCATCGCGCAAGGCGACGTGAAAGCGGTCAATTATTTCATCGCGCAGAAATATGTCGAGGCGCTGGAATCATTCGCTCACTCACCAAGCCAAAAGCTGGTTTTCATGCCGATGGAATCGTCCAGCGTGATCGGCGCCATCGGCGGCATCGCCGAGATCGTCCGCGACACGTTCGGCGGCGACAACGGCCCGACCGTGACACCGCCCCCAGCCCCACGATCACGGCCGCCGGAGTCAGAAAATGACGGCCCTTGGACCCAAACTTAGAGGGAATGCTATAGATGGCGGAATTCCTGGCATGGCTCGAAGGCGCCAATCATTGGGGCTGGTGGATCTTCGGTATCCTGCTGATCGTGCTCGAAGTCGCCGCGCCCGGCGCCGTCTTCCTGTGGATGGGTATTGCGGCCGGCGTCGTCGGCGTTGCGGTGTTTTTCGTGCCAGGGCTGCTCTGGGAATATCAGTTCTTGTTCTTTGCCATCCTATCGGTGGTAAGTGTCCTCGTCGCTCGGCGCTATTTGAAGGCCCGCCCCATCGAAACCGACCAGCCGAGCCTGAACCGCCGCGGCTCGCAGTATATTGGCCGCGTCTTCACGTTGAACGAACCGATCGTCGACGGAAGGGGACGGCTGCATGTCGACGACACGATGTGGAAGATCGAGGGCGCTGATCGGGCGGAAGGCGAAAAGGTAACGGTCACCGCCGTCGATGGCGTCGTCCTCAAAGTCGAGGCGCGGCAAGGCGCGCCGGACGCCGTGGAGAATAGCGGCGCGTAAAGGGATATTTTGCCTGACCCGCCCCATGCGGGCTGATAGAAAGACAGCTTCTGACGTTCCCTGATCGAGGAAGCTGTGATGTCCGACAAAACCGGCGTGATGGTGTGCGGCCATGGCAGCCGCGACACCAATGCCGTTCGCGAGTTCGAGTCGGTAGCGGCCGGGCTGCGGACCCGTCTGCCGGAATACGACGTCGATTACGGGTTCCTCGAATTCGCCACACCGATCATCCGCAACGGGCTGGACGCGCTGCGAGAACGGGGCGCGAGCACCATCCTCGCGGTCCCCGGCATGCTGTTCGCCGCCGGGCACGCGAAGAACGATATCCCCTCGGTGTTGAATACCTATCAGGCACAGCATGAAGGCGTCGAAATTCGCTACGGGTCGGAATTGGGGATCGACCCGAAGATGATCAACGCGGCCGGCAACCGTGTCGAGGAAGCGCTCGATGCGGCCGGCGGCGTCAAGCGCAGCGATACGCTGCTGGTCGTCGTAGGGCGCGGCGCGTCGGACCCCGACGCCAACTCCAACGTCGCCAAGATCACCCGCATGTTGTGGGAAGGCCTCGGCCTGGGCTGGGGCGAAACCGCCTATTCCGGCGTGACCTTCCCGCTCGTCGAACCGGCCCTGGAACAGGCCGTTCGGCTGGGTTTCCCACGGATCGTCGTGTTCCCGTACTTCCTGTTTACCGGCATTCTGGTGGAGCGCATCTACGGCTACACCGACCAAGTCGCGGCCCGGCATCCAAATGTTGAATTCATCAAGGCAGGGTATTTGAACGACCACCCGCTGGTGCTCGACACTTTCGCCGACCGGGTCCGCGATATCGTCTCCGGCGACAACGCGATGAATTGCCAGCTGTGCAAGTACCGCGCTCAGGTGCTGGGTTTCGAAACCGAGGTCGGTTTGGCGCAGGAAAGCCATCATCACCATGTCGAAGGGATCGGCAGCGGCGGGCACAGTCACGACCACGATCACAGCCATGACCATGGCCACCACCCGTATCCGCACGCGGACCACCCGATGGGACCGAACAGCATGAAGAAAGCGCCGGATTCTGACTAATCTGTTCGACGCCTATCTTATGGTCGACTGGAGCGCGGCGGCCAGCCCCAATACCGGCAAGGATTCGATCTGGTGGGCCCTGCTGCGCCGGAAGGGCAATCGCCTTCGCCTGACCCGCCGCAGGAACCCCGGTACGCGGCACGCCGCAACGAATGAACTCGCGGACAAACTGACCGAGCTCGCCGCCGAGGGTGACCGCGTGCTCGTCGGTTTCGATTTTCCCTTTGGATACCCCGACGGCACCGCAGAACGGCTCGGCATGTCCGGTCTGCCGTGGCGTCATATCTGGCAGGAAATAGCCGACCTGATCGACGACGCACCAGATAACAAGAACAACCGAATCGACGTCGCGGAAGACCTGAACGAGCGGTTGAGCGGCGAAGCGTTTCCGTTCTGGGGTAATGTCCGCGAAGAGACCCGCACCTTCCTGGTGCGCCGCGGAAGGCGCCCGCATGGCGGCGGCGACCTCGCCGAATGGCGCCTGTGCGACATACGGGCGCGTACGACGAGCTCGGTCTGGCAGCTTGCCGGGGCCGGCTCGGTCGGCAGCCAGGTCCTGACCGGCATCCCTCGCGTCCTGCAACTGCGGACCGACCCGCGACTGGCCATGATCAGCCATATCTGGCCGTTCGAAACCGGCCTGTGTCACGATCCGCGCCCACAAATCGTCTTCGCGGAAGTCTATCCCTCCTTGGTCGAACCGGAACCGGAACGCAATATCGTAAAGGACGCACGGCAGGTGCGCACAATCGCCAAACATTTCGCGGCTCTCGACGCGACCGGCGATCTCGGTGCATTGTTCGAGGGCGATCCGGCGCTGACACAAGCGGAGCGCACGATCGTCGAGACCGAAGAAGCCTGGATCCTGGGCGCATGAGCGAACCGTCACTCACCTATATTCGGGACCCCGAGGAGATCTACCGTGAATCCTTCGCCGCAATCCGACGGGAAACCGACCTTTCGTCCGTCGATGAAGATCTCGAACCATTGGCGCTGCGTCTTGTGCATGCCTGCGCCATGCCGGATATCATCGGCGATCTTGTGTCATCGCCCGGTGCGGTAGGCGCGGGGCAATCCGCCTTGGAGAACGGGGCGCCGATTCTTACCGACGTGGAAATGGTGGCGCGCGGCGTAATCGCCAAACGATTGACCAAGGGCAATGAGGTCTTGTGCATGCTGGGCAACCCGAAGGTCCCGGCGCTGGCGAAATCCCAGAGCACCACGCGGTCGGCCGCCGCCGTGACGTTGTGGCCGGATAAACTCGAGGGTGCGGTCGTCGCGATCGGCAATGCACCGACCGCCCTGTTCCGCCTGTTGGAGGGATTGGCCGAGGGCTGGCCGCCGCCCGCACTGATCCTCGGATTTCCCGTTGGTTTTATCGGTGCGGCCGAATCCAAGGCGGCACTGATCGACGGCACGCATGACGTGCCCTTCGTCGCACTCCGCGGCCGGCGCGGCGGCAGCGCAATGGCGGCCGCCGCCGTCAACGCACTGTCGAGCGGAACCGAATGACGGCCTGGCTGCATATCGTCGGGATCGGCGAAGACGGCCTGGATGCTCTGCCGGCGCCGGCACGGAACCTGATCGGCAACGCGGAAGTTCTGGTCGGCGGCGACCGGCACCTGGCGATGATCGGCAACGATCATCCGGGCGAGCGGCACCGCTGGGAATCACCGCTCCGCAAGACGGTCGAGCGACTGGAGACGATGCGCGGCAAACGGGTCGTCGTTCTGGCGACTGGCGATCCGATGAGCTACGGAATTGGCGTCACCTTGACTCGGGAGTTCGGGACCGACGCCGTCGCCATGCTCCCCGTCGCCGGCGCCTTCTCACTCGCCGCGGCACGCATGGGCTGGCCCCTGCAAGAGGTCGACTGCCTGACCCTGCACGGCAGGCCGCTGGAATTACTCAACCTCTATATACGGCCGGGCGGACGGCTGCTGATCCTGTCGGAAAACGGCGAGACACCGGCGCGGGTCGCGGCAGCGCTATGCGCCAAAGGCTTTGGCCCAAGCGAAATGACCGTATTCGAGCATATGGCCGGCGAGAGAGAAGCATCCCGGCACGCGCGCGCCGACGACTGGAGCAAGCGTCGAACCGCCGACCTCAACACGATAGCGGTTACATGCATCGCCGGCGAAGGGGCCTTAAATCTCAGCCGCGTCCCGGGTTTGCCGGACGACGTTTTCGTCAATGACGGCCAGCTGACAAAACGCGTCGTGCGCGCCGCGACCCTTGCCGCTTTGGTGCCGCAACCCGGCGCCTTGCTGTGGGACGTGGGCGCCGGATGCGGCTCTGTCGGCATCGAATGGATGCGCGCGGGCGGCAAGGCCGTCGCGATCGAGCGAAACGCCGGTCGGTGCACCTATATCGCGCAGAACGCCGCCGCGCTGGGGACGCCGACGCTGGACGTCGTCACCGGATCCGCGCCGGGCGCGTTGGAAGCTCTGGCGAAACCCGACGCCGTATTCGTTGGCGGCGGGATCGGGACACCGGGATTATCCGAATTATGCTGGGACGCCCTGCCGTCAGGCGGCCGGTTCGTCGCAAATACCGTCACGCTAGAAGGAGAAGCGGCAGTGATCGCGCTACAGGCGCGGTTCGGCGGCGAATTGACGCGGATCGCGGTTTCCCATACCGAGCCGGTCGGCCGATTCCGCACCTGGTCAGCGTTGCGGACTGTGACTCAGCTGCAGGCGGTGAAGCCATGACCGGGACGCTGTATGGCATCGGCGTGGGCCCCGGCGATCCCGAGCTGATCACGCTCAAGGCGCTCCGTATCCTGCAGCGCGTCCCCGTCATCGCCTGGCCCGCGCCGCTGGAAGGCGACAGCATGGCACGCGGAATCGCGGCACCGCACATCACCCACGAACCGATCGAGATCCCGATCCGTATGCCGCTCGAAACGACGCAGTTTCCCGACCGCTCGGTCTACGATGTGGCGGCGCAAGAAATTGGCACTCACCTGGAAGCGGGGCGCGATGTCGCCGCACTGTGCGAGGGCGATCCGTTCTTTTACGGGTCGTTCATGTATTTGTTCGGCCGGATGGCGCCCCACTTCGACGTTACTATCGTGCCAGGCATTTCCTCGCTGATGGCCGCGGCGGCTGCGATGAAATCCCCATTGGCAGCGCGTAACGATCTACTAACCGTGGTACCCGCACCGCTTGAGGAGACCGCATTGTCGGAGGCCGTCACGGCGGCAGACAGCGTCGCTATCATCAAGGTCGGCCGTCATCTCGCAAAGGTCCGGCGCGTGCTGCAAAACCTGGATCGCCATGCAGACGCGCAGTATATCGCTTACGCCACGATGGCTGAACAGACAATCCAGCCGTTGTCGGAGGTCGCGGCCGGACGCGCGCCCTATTTCTCGCTGATCTTGTCGCACAAGCGGGGCGCGGCGTGGCGATGAAAACCATCTTCGTCGTTCTCAGCGCCGGCGGATTGGCGATGGCGCGGCAGCTCCAGTCCAGTATCGAAAACGCCGCTGTCCACGGGCTGGCCGGGCGCGCCGACGATGCCGACACGGTTTTCCACGACACGATGGCCCATCTCCGCGACCTTC
>Ga0315338_1003610_pt1 | contig 13300 bp, 14 predicted proteins | sample ASW8metaG_FD_204518 | JGI IMG/M metagenome (GOLD analysis project Ga0315338, IMG submission 204518) | Ammonia-oxidizing marine archaeal communities from Monterey Bay, California, United States - ASW #8 | ecosystem: Environmental > Aquatic > Marine > Coastal | place: USA: California | collected... | reverse complement strand
AGTGCCTGTTAATTCTGATTTAGGCAACAAATTAAAAACAGCAAAGATGGGTATTGTGTTTCATACCACATATAGTGGAAAATCAATACAGGATATGACTGCATCGTTTAGTGTAAATGTAAACAGACTAAAGAACACCAGTTCTGTTTGGGTAGATGATGCAGACTTTAAAGATATATCTGGGACAGCGACTCTAACATCAACAGAATCGACAAACATTAATGCTATAGTGTCTCAAGCAAAATCAGAATTGAAAATAGTAAAATCATTCATGGATGATCTATCAAATCAAGAAAAGATCATATCTAACCTGAACATCTATGTTAATTCTAAAGTTAAACAAGGCACAATATCTCTTTCAACTAAGGAGTTCATGACATGGATGAACGACAAAATACAGGGAGAGATAGATGGTCTTACGTCAGAAGCAGCGATAAAGAAAAGAGAATCAGCAAAAAAACAAATGCTAGGTTATCTAAAAACCAAAAATAAAGACATGGATTCTGTCTTTTCTTTACACGCACTTCTCACTAAAGGTAAACTTATCCTCCTAAGAAAAATGGAATCTGTAAAATCCATCGGAACTTTCATACAAAAGGCAAATGGACTAGAAGTAACAAAACCAGAGGGGTTTGTTGCTGTTGATAAAATTTCAAATAATGCAGTAAAAATTGTGGATAGACTTGAATTTAGTCGAGCAAACTTCAGTGTTGCAAAAGATTGGGTGAAGGGATAAAAAATGAATAAGGATATGATAAACAGACGAAACAGCAGAACATGGGTCTTATGCAACGATAACAGCAAATCACACATACACAGAGATCAATTTGTCACAGAACATGGTGGAGAATTTGTAAAAAATGGTAGGTTCTGGGAGTGGCAAACCATACATACTACTAGTAAAGAAGATCTAACACCATTATATGAGTTTAAGGACAAGAGCGGCGTGACTTATTTAGTAGATAATCTAATGAAATTCTGCCGTCAAAACGAATTAAACAAATCTGCCATATATAAAGTTATGAATGGTGAAAGATTACATCATAAGGGATTTACCTGTAAAAAGGTTTATCATTAATCACAAAGGAGAATCAATATGTTTTCAACAGTCTTAGGAACAATATTTTACAGCATCGTGGTGTTTATCGCAGGTGCATTGATTGGTACTCCAACATGGAATTATTTAAAATCTAAACTTCCATGGAACAAGTGATATAAGATAAACCCCACCGATTTCCATTCTTTTTGGAAGGAGGTGGTCCAGTACATCAGACCTACACATGAAAATCGGTGGGGTTACTTAAATTTTATTGCAGGAGAGCGTATGGACTATATATGCTCTCCTGTTTTTATACATATGATACGTGCTATAGGAGGTATTTGTATGAAAAAAATGGTTTTTACTTTTGGTCGATTCAACCCTCCGACAACCGGACACTTACTGCTTGCTAATAAAGTTAAAGCGGAAGCAAGAAGTCGTGGTGCAGAATATAAAATTTATGGAAGTGGCACACAAGATAAAAAGAAAAATCCTTTATCCCCCACTGATAAGTTTTTGTTTATGAAAAAAGTACTCAAAGGATTTGATGTTGTTGTTAATAAGAAATATAGTACCATTTTCTCGATATTACAAGATCTTAGCGATAATGGATATGGTGAAGTTGTTTTAGTTGTTGGTTCGGATCGTGTTGCAGAATTCAAAAGAATTATTAATAAGTATGTTGGACCCAATAAAGACTTGAAATTTTCTAAATTTGAGGTGATATCGGCGGGGGAACGAGATCCAGATGCAGATGATGTTTCGGGTATGTCTGCATCCAAAATGAGAGCAGCAGCATCAGACGGTAATATGAGTGTATTCCGATTGGGACTGCCATCCCATGTCCCACAGAGGGATGCATTGAAAATGTTTAATTCTTTACGAAAAAACATGGGCGTTAAGGGTGAAATAACAGAATCTTGGTTTGACTACGATGAATTTAAAGAGTTTAACGAAAATGGCACAGTATCATCATTAGAAGACGATATGATTTTGAATGAATTGAATGTTGCATCAAGAAGAAAATTAGCAAGAAGAATGAAAATGACTGCAAAGAAACGTGCTAGGGTTCGTAAACGAAAAGAAAGACACAAAAAATCAAAAACACAATTGGTATCAAAAGCAAACAGAGCAGCAATGATGAAAATGAGAAAAAAAATAATTAGAGACATGAAATGGGGAGACATTCCTTATTTGCAAAGAGAAAAGATTGATAAAAAAATAAGAAAAAAGAAAGGCATAATTGCAAGATTATCAAAAAGGTTGTTACCAAATATGCAAAAAGCAGAAACAGAGAGACTAAAAAAAGTTCAAGCAAGAATGACAGACACTAAACCATCAAAGGTAATGGAGAGTGTTGATATTTTGTTCGATGAAATGATCATTGAAGCAGGAGAAGAACAAAAACAACGACTTAAGGATAAAGAAAACAATCGTGGTGTTGGGACAAGCGATCCTAAAGGAAGAGATGCTGCTCGGAAAAGGGCAGAAAGGGAAACTGACAAGAATACGGGTATACCCAATTGGAAAGATCTTCGTCTTGTCCGAGGCACAGAAGGTAAAACCGAAGGAAAGGTAATGCTCGTTCATAAAAACGAGTTGAACAAACGAGACTATGATGTAATAAACGCTAAACCAACCAGAGGATCTGCTGGTTCTGCTGCACAAGAAGACGATTGGGTATGGACTGTAACCGCAAAAAAGATGATCGCAAAATCAAAAGATGAAGTAGACACCAAAGGTGCTAAATCTGAACAAGAAGCAGGCGCAAAGGGTGGAGCAAAACAACCAGAAAGCCCAGAGCAGCAACCAGAAAACCCAGAGCAGCAACAAGCGGCACAAGCACAAGCAGATTTAGCATCTCTCAATGTTCGTGAAAAGGAAATGCAAGTTGCTGCCATTGAAAAAGAATCTCAAGCACAACAGGATGTAGAGCAACAGCAAACAGATTTTGAAACCAACTTCTTTGTGGATAAGGATGGCGCAAGACTTCCTCGTTCACTAGATTCTAAAAGTTTGACTGAAATACGAAAGGGTGGACTAGGACAAAAACGAGAATATTCTACAATAGCACTCCCAGAACCCCGAACACCAGTTGGTAAAGATGAAGGTAAACAATTAGAATTCGCATTCGTGTATGTCTCTCTTCAAAGAAGTGGCATGTCAGATGATGATATTGAAGCGAGACTCCAGAACGCACCCGAACTCACAGCGTTCAATGAAGAAACGCTCAGTAGAGCAAAGGCTGCAATAAAATCAATGGAAGATAGTGGATTTTCTCCAGAACAACTTGCAGGTGCTGGATATAGTGGCGAACTAAAAATTGCAGGTGTGCGAGGTGGTGAACCCAAAACAGATAATGTGATCATGATAGAAGAAGATGATCCAATGAACGAATGGGCGCACACCAAAGGAATGCTAGGTGTTAGCATGAAAAAAGATGGTGATATTCAAGCATCCTCTCCGCAAGGTCCAAGAGCGAGTAATGAAATAAGAATGGGCATTGAAGATGCAATAGAAAGTGGTAATTTTAGTAAGAAACTGTCTAAATCGTTAGAAAACCTACTAACCGATCTGTCCAACATGCCTAGTAAAATTATCGCTCCTAAAAATATAGAAAAAGCCTTGTCTTCTGAAAAGAACTATACAGATAAATCTAAAGTTGGCGATCCCAAATACCTGAAACCCGCTGTAAAGGAATTATTTATCAATGGTGATCCATCACAGGGAATTCGTGACGAATCTAATGGTGAACTCTGGACACAAAAGTTAGGAAAAGACATAAGTGCTAGAATCAAAGAAGAGTTTAGAAGTAACCCAGAAATGGCATCAAGGGTGTTATATGAACAACTAAGTGGTCGCAAAACATTCTCACAAGAAGGAACAGACCACAGAGCAGCAGCGGATGTGATGATAACTCCATATGGGCTCAAACCAATCACGTTAGAATATTGCCAGAAATTGATTGAAACTGACGCAGTAAACATAAGAATTTCACAAAAGGGTTCTGGTGGTGGACTCGGAAGAATGACATTGCGAGTCGATGTGAAAGGTGAAGTTGCTGGTTCCCCTGCAATCAAAAACGTTGCTCAGTTTCTGACAAATGTCGGAATAACAGAATCTACAAGACTGATAAAGAGATTCCTATCAGAATCAGAATCGGAATATGCAGGAATTGCAGACACAGATGCAGCAAGAACTGATATCGCAGACAACATCGATAATATTGCATCAACTCTATTCATGAAAAATTATGATGTTAGTGTGGAAGGTGATTTGTTTGAACCATTCCAAGAAGAAGGTTCTAAAGAATTCAATACCGTCACCATAAACGGTAAAGAAAAGAAAATTCCTGTTAAGTATAGTATCCGTCAAAACGACGATATAAATGAAAGTTTTCGTATGCTCATTGAACCTGACGTACTAGATAAATACGTCCAAAGACTTATAGATAAAGGAATGTCAAAAGATAAGGCATATGCAATTGCAACATCTTCACTTCAAAACCAAAAAGAAACCGATGAAGACATCGTAATGATGCTTCCAGATTATCCTGTTCAAACCCCTCAGTTTGATTCAGATTTGTTTGACAAAACTCTTGGCAGGGAATCTGGATGGGAAATTGGTGATCCTGCAAAACCACTAGACCTCCATCAGCACCCCAAAAAGAAGAAAGCAAATGAAGAAGGTGGTGCCGGTGAAATGGGAACAAAGAAATTGCTCAGACAATACATAAAAGATACACCTCATATGTCAATTGATGGTAAATTTACCGAAAATTTTGGTTAGAGTATTAAAAAACAATAAATAATAACGGATCTATATAATATTGGGAGAACAATATGAAAACATACAAAGAATTAAAAGAAACCCTTTCACAAATAACAGAAACCCAAGAGGTTGCTGGTGGTGCTGCAAGAAGTGCGCACAGCGATTTTGGTGTTCATCGAATTGAATCTCAAGTACAACTTGCGAGGCTCAACTCTTTTCTGAATGCATACACTCAGAGAGAATTCCTTGACCCAAAAAATGCAATTTCAGAGATTCGTCACAAATTAAACCTTGCTGGGTTGGATTTCGATTGGAGCAATTCATCAACAATTTCAGTTGACGAAACTAAAAACCTCACATTAAAAAGGTGGGGAGGTTCTTTTGGTACAACTCCAACCCATGATCTTATGAAACAGGGGTTCTATACTAGTGATAACATTTCAGAATTTAATAACGGAATGGGACTCTCATTAAAGATCAATTTATACCAAGATGATGATGGGTTATATGATTTAGATGCTAAAATTGTCCCAAACACAAACGAAGATTGAAAACTTTTTTATATTATGGACTTCACAATTCTCACTAAGAAAAATTTTGAAATGTATGCTATGAAGCACTACAACAATCCTCAGTGTAATAGTATTGAAGAGTTTCAAGAAGACCTGAATCGCGTCAAGTATATCAAACGTTTATTGGGAAGATATCACAATAAAGGGTTACTTAAAGAAAGATTAATATTAAACCATATTATAGTTTTAAATAACATATTTGGATCAAGAGTATGTTGCAGAATTTTATTCTATAAAATAGACGATATGTTCTACCCATATCTTAAATCTTTTCTAGAATATCTGCAATATCTTCCCTACTCTATACCAGAGGTTGATATTGAGGACATTCCCGCCGACTATAAGATAATTAAGAAACTGGAGACGATGTGATGATAAACGAAGCAAATGCCAATATGGGCGAACTAAACAAAGTCATTAATGCATTTACTGTTTATAAATTTATTAGAATGATAGTCACTCCTTTTAGAAGAATGCCTGCATATAAGTATGGCATAATAGATGATAAAGGAAACTTTATCCGAAAGATTGATACTCTTACCAAAAGCAAAGAAATAGAATCAGTGGACCCATTCAATCGTTTAATTATTAATATTAAAAAAATCATCGCAATGGTTCCTGATCCCACACTTAAAGCAAGGCTCACTACTCTCCCAACTGCAATGCTACTGTTAAAAGATGAAGCAGAAAAAATTGGGGCTGATGGTGAATATGTTTTAAATGAAATAAAAAAGCATATGATAGAAGAAAGAAATGTAGACATTGATCAACTTGCATTAGATGCATCGTTTGAGTTATTGTCGGAGGAAAATGACCATGGTAGATAATCAAGACATATCAGAAGAATATTTAAATGGTGATTTTGACTTTGGTTTCACAGCAGCAGATGAAGATGAACTCAACAGTCTAGTTCAATTGGACGATCAAACAACACCAGATGAAATAAAAGAAATGCAAGAAAAATTAGATTTAATTTTGCAGATGAACTCTACTTGTGATGGTGCAACCGCAGTTAAGGAACAATATGACGCTCTATTAAAAGTCAAAATGGAAGAAGTAGAAAAAGTATCATTGCCGTTGTTGTTAAATTTAAAGAAAAATAAACAAAAAGATTACCTATATTGGCCCGGTGGGGAACGAGAGGCGAAATGTGATTTGCAAATACAAAAACTTTTAAATGTCACAAGGAATCTGTAATGGGGTGTGGTTGCAATAAAAACGGAAGCAAACTTAAACGACAATCATCTAGATTGCCAATAAACACACAACCAAAAAAGAAAATTACACCGAATCAAAGACGAAGTGAATGTGTTAAACTAGAAAATTTAAAGAAACGTAAAAAATTAATAGAATTTCAAAAGAAACAAGAAGCCAATCAAATACTTTGGGAAAGGCGCAGAAATAAATGAAAAAATTTAAACAATTGGTAGAAGAAATGAATTTATATAAAGAACTACAAGAAACAATGACATCTGCTGGGGGCGGTATCGCAGGAATGCACCAAAACGTAGTACCAACAGACAATCTGCCACAAATTGCAGGCAGAGAAGCAGATCGTTTAGCAATCAAAAAGAAGAAAACTAACGAGACTTTCGCAGGATGTAGTGTATTCTCTCTCAATTCCGAAGAGTATAATAAATGCTTAAAAGGAAGAACAAAATATGAGCGTTGGTCAAGAAAACTAAACATGGATGAGATAAGCAATCAAGAAATACGTTCATATTCACATAAATATCCAAACAAAGCAGTCATCATTAAAGATAGTACAACAGGAATTATGGCATATTTAATACCACCACCACAAAGATGAATAAATTTCTCCTCACATTATGTTTATTAATACCAGCATGCACATCAACACCAGACATTGTAGTTCGCGGTGATACATCACAAAGACTTGAACACATTGCAGAAGATGTTCGTCAAATACCAGAACCCGACGAACTTCCTGTAATTGCAGATCAAATAGATGTTGCAGCAGACGAAGTAGAAGTTCTGGAAGTAGAAAACTCACAGTTCAGAGATGCAGAACGCAAAGAGGCGGTTCAAAGTTTATACTGGATCGCAAGCGTAACCGCAGGCGCAGGATTACTATTGTGTATTGGTGGTATTGCAATAGCAATATTTGTGAATCCTAAACTGGGTGCTTTACTGTTCCTGATGGGTGCTGTCACGGGTGGACTTGGAACCTATGCCACACTATACATGGAACATGTTGGTATATTCGGCGGTATATTTGCAGGACTTGGTGTTCTTGCTGGTATTATTATTGTCATATACCAATTCAGAAAAGATAAAAAGGCACTAGAAGAAGTTGTCTATAGTGTAGAGACTGCAAAGAATGGTGGTAAAGTTATAGACCATGGCGAATTTAGAAAAACTTCAAACATTATTCAATCTAGAGCCACACAAAAAGAAGTTTCCAATATTCGCAAGCAATTTAAAAGATGGTCTGGGGATGACATTCATTAATTGTTATATGACCTCAATATGCTATCATGTAGGTGTTTGCATATGAAGTATGCGTCAACGATATCAGAAACCGGATTATCCACAGAACCCTTATCTGGTGTAATGAGTGTCTTAAGATCATAACCAGTTTCCTCAACGAACGATTTATGCATCATCGTCTTGTCTGCATTCCCTTTTCCGGTTGCAAATTTCTTAACAGTGGTAGGCGGAATAATCTCCAATGGAATTCCCATATTATGAATTTTATATTTCAGAACACCCGTGTTCTCTGCAATGTGAAACACCTTCCCTTTAGAGCCAAATGAATATCCCTCAAGAGCAACTTGATCACAACCGATCAACTTATCTACAGCCCAATCAGCAATGCTCTTGTACCGTTCCAAATCACAATCCCAATCTTGGGATCGTTCACCATAAATGTTCTTCAAAAAGAAATCAGCATACTTCTTTGTGTCGGTGAGGAAATAGAAGCGACATCTCTTGAATGTGAATGCCTCTTTCTCTTTAGCGGCGAACACACAAATTGCTGGTGTTCTTATGCTATAATCTACTCCTGCAATAATCATTGTAGAATCTCCTACAACTATTTATGTTGACTTTCATCGTCCCGAAGTAGAATGAGAATCAATAGAATTATTCCCAGTTGAATAAATGCTTCTAGCATGTTGGTTTGTATAATTTCTTATACGAATAGAACCAGAAGAATGTTCCAAGAACAAACCAAAAAGCAGACTGCGTATATGAGTCTGCTACTATGTTACATAATGATTGAAACATCATTATCCCTGAACAAATTAATGCTGTTGTTAGTTTAATATTCACTCAACCACCTATCCTTTATTGTGTAATCAGTCCTTCAATTAGAATTTCCTCGTTAATCCAATCCAAATATTTGGCAATAATTGTAGCAGAACATTCTGATACTACCACTTCACCTTTAAATATCGTAACCATAACATAATTACTGATGATCCCTACAACATATTCTCTTCCTTGGAATTCTGTAAACACACCCCCACCACTATCTCCAGGCAGAATTGATGCAGGTCTTGGAAGGAATTTCATATAGTTTGGTTCATCTATCACGACACCAAAATATCTGAATACGCCTGGTTTGCTATACTTCTTATATCGTAAAGAGTGACCAACCGTTGTAATGTCTTTATATCTTTCCATCCATTCTACGCACCCCATTTTTGCAGGTTCGTGTGATGAATCACATTCAAGAAAGATTAATCCTACATCGTTACTTACCCGCCCAAATGTATGGCTGTAACTGGGATGCAGAACCATATCTTTGACTAGTATCTCTTCTTCGCCAAGGACTACGGAAAAGATATTATCATCGTCGATACAGTGACCAGCAGTCAGAACCACATTTGGACGGATAAGGATTCCACTTCCCAGCAGACTACCATCCTCTAAATGCAAACTGCATATAGATGGATATGGGTCTTCTTCTACTGTTGTTCGGACAAACCACTCATCCATATAATCGGAAAGTGTTGGTGAATCAACAATAGATTCTTTTGGTTGTGTTTTAGGGGTGGAGGTAAATGTAGTTGCGGTGCAACTTGCTAAACATAATACAGAGGCTAAGACATATGCAATTTTTCTATTAACCATACCATATATTATTTATAAGAGAAATGGCTCTTTTTGAATTTTATTAATAAAAAAAAAACAACCCTCTATTTTCTTCGCCGTCGAGGTTTGGACATGAGCAGTGCAATTGCAAACAATCCGAGTGTCCCCGGCGCGGGAACTATATGACCCGTTAGGTTATCTGCACTAGATCTAAAATTGCTTATAGAACCTAACCACTCTGTGATTGAATCAAGTGCTTCCTTGCCAAATATTGCACCGATACCCACGGCAATGGCGGTGAGTATGAATACTTTTTTATCTAACGCCTTGATCTTACGATCTTTAGACTTACTGTTGTCTTTGCATTTGCTGAGTTCATGCTTGAGAGTTTCTAACTCTTTGGTTTGACACGCTTGACACGGTTCAGGTTTAGTTTCAGTCATTTCGGTTTCTCTCTTTTTCTTTTTGCTCTATTTCATATTTCGCCATTTGTATAGCACGGGACATCTCTTTGGAGTCTTCTCTATATGATTCTCTGGTTACCATTTTGGCACGATCTTTAGCCATAGAATACATGCGATCCATGACTTTATCATGTTCGCTTTGCATGTGTCCCACTCTACGAGTAAGGTCTTCCATAGTTTTAGACATAACAGTAATTTTGTGTGATGCTCTCCACACGAATCCAATCAAAGCAAATAAACCTGTCGTAGATATGGTGACTGCGATATCAATCCAGTCTATTGTCATTGTTAGATTATCCTCATTTAAAAATCAAATAAACATAATCTACAACCTATCTATAAAACAACCCCCCTGTCCGAAGACAGAGGGGTTGCTGAAGTGTCGGAAAGTCTCTTAACGAGACAACCAATACTATTTATCAGAATGTAACACTCAATTGTGTGGTGACGAGGAATTCGCCATCAGTGCTTGAGTTATTCCAACCAGAACGATAGGTGTTCCAACCCTGAACGGCATTCATTGAATAACCGACCGAGTTCATCCACCGAACATTCTTGGACACATCATAATTAGCACCGACAGTCATCAGGCTAAGGGTATCATTACCCGTACCTGCTTGACCATACTCATACTGCAAGAATCCTTGAAGATTCTCACTGCACTGATAACCAAGAGTACCTACGGCACCATAGTTATCATTAGTACCATTGCCTTGCTCAGAAGCAATCCACGAAACTGCTGCATTCCAATTACCACTGACGTATGAAGCGTCAATGGTATATGTGCCATAACTCTCTAGAGTATCAGCATCTTGGTATGCATATGCAGCACCAATACCGAAACCAGAGCCGAAATCATAGTCACCACGGACGCTGATTCCATAACCATTGGTTCCGATTGCAGCACCATTCAGGGTATTGAACCCATCATTGAATGATGCTGTTGCGCGGAATGATCCCCAATCCTTGGAGAATTCCACACCTTGCGAACGACCCTGACCAAAAGTAGTAGCCAAAAGACTATACTCGCCAGTGACGTTATCCAAAGGCGAATCAGTGTAACCCTTATAGAAAGAAGTTACGAACTGACCTACCTTGACATCCATATCAAAGACAGATCCTGAAAGGTATGCATCTACGAGATCAAAGTCACCAGCATTTGAATCGCTAAACTCACCGCTGACTTTGTAATCCCAGTCATATACCTTACCAGAAACCTCAAGACGCTCATATGGTAGGTTGAACCCACTTGTACGAGAATTTCCACCACCATTGTTGTACTGGTAACGGAAAATACCAAACCCATGCAGATTCACGGTTACAGGTGATGCTTCACCTTGCAACATAGCACGGGCATCAGCATCAGCAAGGATCTCACGAACCATGGCTTCAGTAGCCTCGGCTCGTTGTACATCCAAATCGCTGGGTGCTGACATAGAAGCGATCTTGGCTTCAGCGGCAATCACTCTGTTTTGTAGATCAACATATGAGTCCTCTGCAACTGCAAAGTTTGCAATTACCGCAGCACCGACAACAGCCAGTGTGCCAATGAGCCATTTGTTGCATTTAAGTGAATGTACCTTCATAGTAAATTCACTGTCCTACTGCGGTTGTCGCAGCAGTCCACAATGCTTGAACTGCATGACCAAACCACATTACACCATCCCAAGCGAATGGAACGAGTGCCAATGTGATCATCATACTACGATTTACGCCTACCTTACCCAATGTGCGGGTAATGCAATCATCTCCACCAGAACAACACTTATCTGAATTAGCCATTTTGTTTCTCCTATTTAGAAATATACCCTGGCTAGAGGGTTGGAGCGAATTGCTCCTCTAACAAAAAATGGGCATAATTGCCCATTAATTTTTTGATTATGTCTCTTATATAGACACTCTAAACTCTACGAATCTATACAAGTTCCCCATTGTAGCGTCAATAATGGGGGTGTCAAATAAAAAATAGAAAGTTTTTTACCTGATCGGGCAAGCCCCTCCAGCGCACTCCACACCCTCTAAAACCTCACCAGTTGCTACAACCTCAATTTCCTTGAGTCGTGCAGCACGTTTTTCATACTCTTCTTGAGAGATTTCTTCGTAGGGTGCTTGATCAAACCCATGATCTGAATGAAGCAAGAAACTAACAGTTTTCAATGAATTCTCATAGTTCTCTTTCATCCATTCCTTAATCTCATCCAATTCTTCAAGTCGATAATATACAGTAACGGACACTGAGTTATCTGACCACTTGGTTTGCATTTCTTTTACCAATTCCAACTGTTTAACAGCAGTCATATCCTTGGCTAAGATAGTATCACCGTTAATATTACACGGGAATTCCACTACAATGGTGCTATAGTCCTCTGTCCCGTCAAATCGCTTGACATACTCTACAGGATATCCTGCATCTCTGCAAGTATCCACTAACGCATCATCACTGGACATTCTAACTCTACGGATAAAGTAATTCGCATATGCTGGGTGAACACCTGGCGTGCTTCCAGAGAGCAAGGAGAGCGTGCCTGAGGGCTTTACTGTCGTTAATCTGATAGAGGTAGGGTATCCCTTCTTTTCAGACCATTTTACATCAAAATCCTTCAGATAAGCATAGCATTCATCTAACCATTCCAATTTATCCAACGACTGACAGACTCCAGTGATACCCACACCAATTCGCATGTTCCTATGCACAACCTCATTGGTCTTTTCATGAATGAACGGTAATGCACAGATAGCCTTCTGTGTCTTGTATAGAAGTTTTGCACACTCCTTTAATTCTGATTTTGACTCAATGTTGTTTAGATAAATCTCTGAGAGGTTACAGCATTCATGAGACTCCAGTAGAATCTCAGCACATGGATTGATGATCTCACACTTATCCTTGCTCTTCTCCCCCAGTCTACCAACCTTCTGCGCCAGTGGGAGATTAAAGAATCCATAAGGTTCACCCGAACCATCATAACCCTTCCATACTACATCACTTATATGGTCATAAGAATCTGCATAGATTGTGTTGTTGGACATCGCACGCCAGTTGGGGATGTTTCCTAAGTCCCATCTCTTTGCACGAAGGAAAAGATAATCGTCTGGATCACCCACTGCAATTTCAGCAGACCGGCGAACATTTCCTGCAACAACGACAGACCCAATAATATTACCAATGTCAAGAACATCTATAGATCGTAGTTTTTTACCCTCTCTTGCTGCAATTATGGCAGAAATCTTATCAATTCCCTCAATAAGAATGCCAGGGCCAGATGCTTTCCCACCAAACCCAGCAATGGGTTCACCAGATGAACGAACAAGGATAGTAGAATAGGTAAAAGACTCTCCGGTGTAGAAGAAAGACTTCATGACCTTCTTAAGAAGTTTTACCCAACCTTCTCTAGTAT
>Ga0315338_1003609_pt1 | contig 13303 bp, 16 predicted proteins | sample ASW8metaG_FD_204518 | JGI IMG/M metagenome (GOLD analysis project Ga0315338, IMG submission 204518) | Ammonia-oxidizing marine archaeal communities from Monterey Bay, California, United States - ASW #8 | ecosystem: Environmental > Aquatic > Marine > Coastal | place: USA: California | collected... | reverse complement strand
AGGTGCATCATTAGATGGTATGGGTGAACGCGGAGAGTATATTAGAAAAGAAACTGATTGGGTACAAACAGAGCGCAACAGAGAAGAGATGTTACGCATTTGTCCTAACGTTGACTTCTATATTAGTTGTACATTAAGCATTCTAAACAGTTTACATATGCCAGACTTCCATCGTAATTGGATTAACAAAGGATTTATAAAGGCTCAAGACTTTAATATTAATATACTAATGAACCCGCCACACTATCGTATAGATAATTTACCTGAGAGTTATAAAGAACTAGTTATAGAAAAGTATCAGGCGCATATAGACTATATCTCTCCATTAGACTCATTACAACGTGCAACCAACGGTTACCAAAGTGCTATTAACTTTATAAAACAACCAAGTAATAGTGCATTGTTAGATGAGTTTAAACGTTTAACTGTACAGTTAGATAGTATACGTGGAGAAAACTTTAAACAAACGTTTCCGGAGTTTGATTTGTGAACTATCAAGAATTAAGAGAAGCAGAAAGACGTATTAAACGAGAAGCTCCTATATTTAAAGAGATACCAACGTTATGTTATTTGCCTTTTATGCATATAGAAGCAACTACAACTGGTGAATGTAAACAGTGTTGTATGGCTACTAGTGCTATAATGCGTGATTATTCTGAAATTGACACAGAGGAGTTATTAGAATTATTAGATGAAATTGATCATGATGGGAGAGACTGGTTACCAGGTGAAAAGAGTGAAGCATTATTAAAACTTAAAGACTATATGCAAGTAGATAAACTCATGGCCTTACCAGATACATCTAACTTATCAGTTAAGTTAGTAAAACGTGATGTTGAACGCGAGTTTAATATACCATTATTGCGGGTTGGTGAAAAAGATATCGGCCATTGGAATCTTGCAGACAATACTCTTACAGATGCATTCCTAGGAAAATTTATGCATAAATTACGAGATGATTTTCGTAATGGAAAGAAACCTATAAATTGTAGTCGTTGTTGGGATGAAGAAGATGCTGGTATTAATAGTAAAAGAATTAGTTTTGCTGAACATTTTAGTCATAATGATACAATACCCGACACTATATTCACTGATCCAATTACTGAGAAAGGTATACAGTATATAGATTTAAAATTAGGTAATCTATGTAACTTAAAATGTCGTATATGTGACAGCAAAAGTAGTAGTAAATGGGCACAAGAGGATATAGATTCATTAATAATTTTTGACGGTATAGCTAAAACTAAAACAATGGCTCCGTATAGACGATTGAAACTTGGCAATTGGCCTAACGAGAATAAAAACTTTTGGAACGATATATCAGAAAATGTATTACCAAACCTCAAGTACTTAGAATTTACCGGGGGAGAACCTTTATTAATACAAGAACATTTTGATTTAATACAACAAATAGTTGATGATGACTTGGCTAAAAACATACATCTTAGTTATAATACCAACGGAACACAGTTGCCTACACATGCTATAGAGAACCTTTGGCCACAGTTTAAAACAGTTAGACTATCATTTAGTATTGACGATGTAGGCAAACGTTATGAATATCAACGATATGGTGCTAACTGGGATAATGTACATAATAATATAACGTATATGCTAAACAATAAATCAGACAATGTATACATGGAAATTACTACTACTGTAAACATATTTAATATTATGAACTTACCAGACATACATGATTGGTTAAGAACACTTCCAAACTTTATACTAGAACATTCGCCCAACATGTCGTATTGGTATATAAACTTATTACATACCCCAGAGTATTTAAATATATGTTTGTTACCAGACTATGCTAAGACAAACATAGAACATAGATTAACTAATTACAATTGGCTTTTACCATCACACACTACAGGATATGGTTTACAAAATCAGTTTAACCATAATATATTAAATGTTGTTGAGTTTATGAATACCAATGTGATAATCGAGCCGGATGCGAGTCACAATATAGATACTACGGTTCTTCGCGCGAAAGCGCGGGAGAAAATATTTAAACACGATTACTTAAGAAAAGAAAACTTTCAAGACATTGACCCATGGTTAGCGTCAGTACTACAATACGATTATAAAGAAATGGTTAAACAATGGCTACCAAAGACGACTTAGGACGTATACGTAATCCAGCATTTAAAGCTATACCCACTCTATGCTACTTACCGTTTATACACTTAGAGGCATCCGCTATAGGAGATGTTAAGCCTTGTTGTATGACTGAAGGTCCAGTATTAGACGATAATAACAAACCATATAACTTATCTACATGTACTCTAAAGGAAGCGTTTAACAGTACACATATGAAACAAATGCGGAAAGACTTCCTAGATAGTAAAAAGCCTACTAACTGTAAAAAATGCTGGGACGAAGAAGATACTAACATTACTAGTAAGAGATTAGTATGGGCAGAACAGTTCTCACAAAAGTATCCAGAGTTAGATTATGTGTTTACTAATGAAGTTACTGATAAAAATTTAGTTTACTTGGACTTAAAGCTAGGTACAATATGTAATTTAAAGTGTCGTATATGCGGTCCTATGAGTAGTAGCAAGTGGGCACAAGATGAAATGGACATTGCAGTTAAGTTCGAAGGGGTACAAAAGAAAGATGTTAAAGACTTACAAGCATACAAGTGGTTAAAACAAGGCAATTGGCCACGTGAAAACAATGCGTTCTGGGAAAACTTAGAAGATATATTACCCAACGTAGTACACCTAGAGTTTACTGGAGGCGAACCTTGGCTTATTAATGAACACTTCGAAGTATTAGAGAAAGCTGTAGTAGATGGTTATGCTAAGAACATATATGTACACTACAATACTAATGGAACACAGTTACCTATACACGCATTAGAGAACATATGGCCACACTTCAAGGGTGTTAAAGCATCCTTTAGTATAGACGATATAGAGAAAAAGTTTGAATACCAACGTTATGGCGCCAATTGGGATGAGGTTAACTATAATATAAACTATATATGCAATAATAAACTACCCAACATGACGACAGAAATATGTACTACCATTAACTTGTTTAACATAAACAGTTTAATTAAGTTACAGGAATGGGTACGTCATATAGAAAACTTGGATACATGGTACTTAAACTTAATGCATCAACCCGGACACTTTAACATTAGTATACTACCCGACGATGCTAAGGATGAGATAGCATACGGCTTATTACATTGGAACTGGAATGCTGTAGACTGCTTAACGGCGTTTAAACTACGAGACGAGTTCCTTACACAGATTAAAAGCATTGTGGACTACATGTATACGCATAAGGTAGACGACCCAGAACACGATAAGAGCTACCTATTGGATCAAATCTTTAAGGTTGACTGGATGCGACGCGAAAAATTTCATGACGTTGACCCACGTTTAGCGGAACTTATAGGGTATAATTATAGATTATTAAAGAGGAAATTCCGTGCTTAATAACCCATTATTCGGAAAAAATACGCCCACAGTAGGTAAGAAAACGCCACTAGATAAGAATGTACATAGTACTATAGCACATAATATAAAGAATAGGCCTAAACGCAAGCTAGCACCATTAGACTTTAAATGCTATAACCCACAACTTTCCTTAACTATAGACTTACGTGGCTATTGCTATGTATGCCAATGCGCGGCTTTTTTACCGTACCCTGTTGGACATATAACCGACTTTAGTACTATGGAAGAGATATGGACTAACGATGTGGCGCGAAAATTACAAGCCAGTACTGAGAAAGGTAGTACGTTTAAGTTTTGCAGTATAGGAGATTGCGGCCCAGTAAAGGAAGAAGATGTATGGTTTATATATGAAGATAATGGTAAAATAGTAGATGGTCCTGAGCTTGGCCGTGAAGGAATAGGACGCACTAAGATATGGCAACCAAACGATTACAAATACATGTATTGGATTAACCTTGCTATAGATGATAGTTGCAACTTACAATGCCCTAGCTGTAGAATAGGTATGATACATGTTAATAAAGGTACAGTATACGAAGAACGCCATGCATGGAATAACCATTTTTTAGAGCTATTAAGTAACTTTGAACAACCTGCTATGATAGAAATAGGAGGTGATGGTGAAGTATTCTCTAGTAAGATCTATAGTGATATGATGTATAACTATAAACCATATGTAAACCATTTCTTTACAATACGCTCTAACGGTACTCTTATTAATCCAAAAATACTAGACAGCCATATAATGAAAAAGTTAATACGATTTACTATTAGTATAGACGCTGGTAGTGAAGAAGTATATAATAAAGTACGTTACCCAGGCAATTGGAATACACTTATAAAGAATTTAGATTACTTATTCGATAACGGTATTAAGTTTACATTAAACTTTGTACTGCAAAAGGATAACATAGACGATGTGTTTAACTATATGGAACTATGCCATCATTACGATACACTAGGCATTATAGATGCTGTACGCAATTGGGGCACATGGGATTATGATACCTTCTTAAAACAAAGAGTGCATATGCCCGGTGATGATTTATATGAGCATTGGACGGACATGAAAGAGAAGATGTTAAAGCATCCTTACGTTAACCATATAGCATTATGTGCAAATGAAACTGATGAGCGTAATAGATTCCTTCCGGAGAGGTTACAAGAGTACTATCCGTTTATGAAAACAGAGATGCAAAAGGATCTATTTACTGATGTATTCCCAGTTGATGCATATTATATGGAAAATAGATATCCACAGTACGCACCATCGAATAAGAATGATCGCTTATACGTAGCCAATAAGGTAACAAAGCCTAAGGATAAGCCTAAGACACTATGCATGGCACCGTGGGTCCATACTTATCTATCACCACAAACAGAACGTCGATTATGTTGTGCGTCTAGGGAGCCGGCGCAAAATTTTAAACAGTATATCGATACTAAAGAAGGCAGTGGAACATATAATCCTTTAACGTTAGATGAACATTGGAACAGTAAGCATATGAAAAGGATCCGGCGTGCCCATATGCTAGGAGAATATATTAAAGAGTGTGACGTATGTAACCATAAGTTACTTAACACTGATGTATATAGAGATTACTTTTGGCATTTGTTTAAACACAAGTATGATGATATATGGGAAACAACCGACGGTAGTGGACATACTACAATGAAGCCTATTAGTTGGGACTATCGTTATTCTAATCTATGTAACTTTAAATGCCGTATGTGTGGAGACATGTTATCATCATCGTGGGAAACAGAAGAACGTAACAACGATATGATTAACTTAGATAACCCTAAGAACAATTGGATGCGACCCGATGTGCGACAACAAATATCAGACTTCCAAAGTAGTGTCGTAGAGAAAGAATTCGAAGAAGCCGTTAACGAACATAGAGTAGAAGAAGTATACTGGGTAGGTGGCGAGCCTTTAATGTTCGAACAACACTGGCGTTATATGAAACAACTAATAGAACAAGGTGATGGCGATAAAATATACGCTCGTTATAATACTAATTTGTCTCGTATACAATATAAAGGACAAAATCTATATACCGATATACTTAATAACATAAGAGATTGGCAAATATGCGCCAGTATAGACGGCACAGGGCCTATAGGAGAGTATATACGGGATGGATTAGACTATAATAAGTTCTTAGAGTATTATAAACTAGGTATGACGCATGAAACTCATCCATACCAAATGCGTTTGGACTTTACATTAACATTGCCAGGACTATATGAAGTTAAAAACATGTTCGATTTAACAAAAGAACTTAATACAATGTTACTATCAAAGGTAACCTTTGCATTCACGCCCGACATAATCATGAGTCCATTGTGCCTACCGCGCGACTTACTAAATAGTTTTATAGACGAACTGTTAGAGTATTGTGTTAACTCAACATGGAAGCAACGAAGCATAGTCGATCTTTTAAAAAGTCTTAAGGATCGCCCAAACTTTGAAGAACAATTCCCCGATGAGTATGAAGAAGGACTTAAACGTGGTAAAGAACAGTTACTTAAGATAGAAAAGATACGAAACGATTCGTTTACACTAGAAGATATACTTAAAGATCAATTATTAACATGGTGGAGGAATATATGAATCATGGAAAAAAGTTCGAGTACGTCTGGTTAGATGGTTATCAACCAGAACCTTCCTTAAGAAGTAAAGTAAAGATAGATAACAATGCAGTAAGATGGTCCTTTGACGGAAGTTCAACACAACAAGCGGATGGTGGCGCATCAGATTGCATATTAAATCCTGTTTCACAGTATTATATGCTTGACAGAATACGTCCAGACGCTACGAGAAAACTTACAGGCGAAGATATGAGTGCAACTTATGTAATGTGCGAAGTATTAGACGCAGAAAACAATCCACACAGTACTAACACTCGCAATGTAATTAAAAACCTCAGCGAAGAATGGTGGTTCGGCTTTGAGCAAGAGTACTTTATGTACCAAGATGGTCGGCCATTAGGGTGGCCAAAAAAAGGAGAGCCTAGAGCACAAGGTGATTACTATTGTGGAGTAGGATCGGATAACGTTGTAGGTAGAGAAATAGTTGACCGCCATACCGAAGCGTGTATGAATGCCGAAATTGGAATAACTGGAACCAATGCAGAGGTTGCTTTAGGGCAATGGGAGTTCCAAGTTTTAGGAAAAGGCGTCAAAGCCGGTGATGATTTGTGGATGGCACGTTACATACTAATTAAGATTGCCGAAAAACATGGCGTTAGTATTAACTTGGCACCCAAACCTGTCAAAGGTGATTGGAACGGTACCGGTATGCACACTAATTTCTCTAATAACAACATGAGAAACTATGGTACCGAAGATATGATGACCAATATGTGTGAAGCGTTAGGCAAAGTTCATGAGATAGGTATAAAAGAATATGGTTCAGACAATGACCAAAGACTAACCGGCTTACATGAGACTCAGTCTATAGACGAATTTAGTTATGGTGTTAGTGACCGTGGTGCTAGTATACGTATTCCAATATATACTACACAGAATGATTGGCACGGTTACCTAGAAGATAGACGACCTGCAGGCAACGCCGATCCATATCGCATAATTAAACACATTACCGACACCATTGATGGTATTACCAATGGCCAGAAGACTGGATCACTGTATGACGAACGTTAAGACCAGCCAAAAAATTCCCTTACTATTTGTGTGGTAATTATAAAGCATTGAAATCAAAGGCAAAATCAGCATTTCAACGAAAAACCGGACTAATAGTCAGGTTATTATCAGCATGAAAGTTAAACTTATGGGAGAGTGGGCAACCATTGTCGGAAAGAATGAAGTAACGTTGGCACAACCACCAACAAATTTGAGAGAGTTATTTAAAATGTTAGAAGAATCGTATCCGTGTGGTAAGTGGGAACAGTCAACCGTAGCATTGAACCACGTTTTGTATAACGGTGACTACACTGTACCAATAACAGACGAAGACATTTGTATACTACCGTTAATAGAAGGTGGTTAATGATGAATCATAACGACAGGGCATTGCCTATTAGACCTTACGGGGTGAACGGTTGGCATAGTAGAACCATTATGGCAAACGTTATGTCGCTATGGTTTACAGAGTATAGATTCCGCCCGGGAATCCTTTGAAGGAGGCAATATGAAGAAAGATATACATCCAAAATATGAAAAGATTACAATTACATGTACGTGTGGTGAGTCATTTGAAGTAGGATCAACACTGTGCAAAGACTTACACGTGGAGGTTTGCTCTAAATGTCATCCATTCTATACAGGAGGAGCGGGTAAAGTAAAGATGCAAGGCAGAGTACAGAAGTTTAAAGACAAATATGGAAGTAAGGACACTAAAAAATGAAATATATTAAAGATAAGTTACTATACGAAGGCAAGGCTAAGAAGATTTACTCAATTGAAGGTCAACAGTTCCGCAATCAATGCATTATGTACTTCAAAGATGACGCCACCGCGTTTAATGCTGAGAAGAAGAGCCAGTTCGAGGGTAAAGGAGCGTTGAATTGTTGGATATCAGACGTGCTTCTGGGCGTGATTCAGGGCTTAGGCACACCAACCCACTTCAAAGAAAGAATCAGTGATAGAGAGATAGTCGTAGACCATGTAAAAGTAGTTCCAATCGAGGTTATCGTGCGAAATATAGCAGCTGGAACGTTTTGTAAACGCTATGGTCTTCCTAATGGAACTAAATTAAACCATTCTGTCATTGAATATTGTGTAAAAGATGATGATTTGGGTGATCCTCCTATAGCATGGGAAGCGATTGTTGCTTTAGAACCGGAATCATCTGAGATGGATGACAAATTAGCCATAATGACCGTACTAACCGAAGATATTAACAAGTATTTACGTGCTATATTCTTATCGATTGGGTTAGTACTAGTGGATTTCAAGTTGGAGTTCGGTGAAAATGCTTCGGGTGACATAGTTTTGTGTGATGAAATATGTCCAGACACGATGCGTCTTTGGGATGTCACTACTATGGAGTCGTTTGATAAGGATTTATTTAGATTTTCTACTGGAGATTTATTAGCTGGGTATAAAGAAGTACAACGGAGGTTAATGTCATGGCAGGATTAGTAGGAATCATTATGGGTTCGGCATCCGATTCGGAGACAATGAACTATTGTGTAGAGGTTTTGGAGGAGGAAGGCATACCCTTTGACTATATTGTAGCATCCGCGCATAGAAATCCAGACACGGTCAAAGAATGGGTAGAGGAAGCCGAGCAAAGAGGCAATAAAATTATTATCGCCGCCGCTGGAATGGCTGCCGCGTTACCAGGTGTGTGTGCCGCGTATACTTCGTTACCAGTTATTGGAGTTCCAATGACATCGGAGTTGAATGGAATGGATTCGTTACTGTCGATATCACAAATGCCTAAGGGTGTGCCAGTTGCATGTATGTCGATTGGTAAAGCTGGCGCAATAAACGCCGCGTATTTGTCGAAACGTATATTAGATTTAGTAGGTCAAGACTTTTATACAAAGCCGTGGCTAGATTATTACAGTAGTGACAAGGAAGTTGAGCCGGAAGACATAGAAGACGATGAAGAAGAGCGATAATTTTTTTCCTATAGGGTAAAAAGAATTTTGTTTCCATAATTTCTTAAGAATCATAAAAATGTTAAAAGATCAGATATTGAAAGACATGAAAGACGCTATGCGGTCTAAAGATAAAGACCGTCTCCAAGCAATTCGTCTACTCCGTGCCGCAATTCAAAGGCGTGAAGTTGATGATCGTGCTGAACTTGACGAAGCTGGCGTGTTGTCTATTATAGAAAAGATGGTAAAGCAAGGGAATGACTCTATTGAACAGTTTGCAAAGGGTAATAGGCAGGACCTTGTTGATAAAGAGAAGGCAACCTTGGTAGTGATAGAGGAATATTTACCTAAACAGTTAAGCGATGCAGAAGTAGATGCGTTAATAGACGATGCGTTCGCCGCAACTGCTCCTAAAACAATTAAGGACATGGGTAAAGTGATAGGTTGGATAAAACCCAAAGGGCAAGGAAAGGTAGACATGGGTTTAGTTAGTGCCAAAATTAGAGAAAAACTTACATGAAGATAAACGAAGAAACGGTACCTAACAAATACTTAAGATGGTTTTGTTATATCCTAATGTTTAAGTATGTTTGGGATATAACAACCCTATTAGAAAAGTATTTGCCTATGCAAAAGGTTTATAAAGTTCTTGGTTTAGGATGGACAAAGTTAGGCTATTATGTTTTCTGGTTATTATGGTTTATTATGATAGTAGTTGGATTATATCATATACTAGGAGAAGAAACATTTAATGCGTTGGTGGATGAATTATGAAGATACTTGATAAAATTACTATGCGTTTGCGTAGTGAAGATTTTAGCACTATGGATGTGTACATAGATGTTTATGATACATGTTTAGGACGTAAATGGTTAACAGCGTTAAATGATATCCTTACTAATAAGTTAATACTAGAAAAAAACTATTGCTTCATGGGGTTTATATTTGGCCAAAGGAATGGTGAAGTAATTTTAAATGAAATTAATAACGCAATTGCATTTATAAATGAACACAGTAACATAGATTATAAAATAGAAACAGATGAATTCAATTTAAGCAATTGTATTGAGTGGGGTGAGGTTGGTATAGACTTGCCTGGACTAATGGTTAATCATGAAAGGTTTAATTTACTACATAGATGGTTTGAAGACCTGCAAGGACATGACACTGGATGCTTTAGTAGCTCAATGACACCCTACTATTGGCAAGCGAACAAAGAAACAAAATACTATATTAGGCAATTAAACTTATTATGTCACGAGTTTGAGACGTGGGCATTAAGCAACAGGAAGTTGGTACAGGCTCCAGAATGGATGCAGAAGTCTCAACTAATGTGTTGGCTCAACGCTCCTAGATTCAACTTAGATAAAGACGAAGACTTTACAGAGTTTGGTGTCCACGCACTAACAAAAAACTTCGGCGGTGTATACGTTGGTATTAATAAAGCAGTAGGTAAAACTCACTGGGAAGTATTTAATGATGAAGGAGGTGAACCCGGCTCACTAGGAGAGGTTACAACTGCCTTATACACACAAACTAAAGCCGCCGGCGATTTTGATATAAATTGGTCGCCCAATGAACATTTTTCAGAGCATGAATGGAGAGAACGAAAAATCCATGAGTTTTGTGATTGGCTACGAAGTAATCATTTAGATCCAGACGATCCTTCATTAACATTAGGACACCCAAAGGTAGGGCAAGTTGATTTAGAACGTTCTTTTAATACAGAGAATACACCTATTGTTTGGTATATTTTAAATAACTTTTTAGACGTACAAAGTATGAGCACATCAGATGCACACGCAGAATGGAATTACCGTTGGTATGATGATGAATTTGTACGTATGTCAATAGAAGCGATGCATGATTAAGTTAGTAATTTCAGGCGGAGATAGTTTTACCTTTGGTGCTGAATTAACAGCATGGCCAGCTGCTTATAATACTCCAAGTCCAGGAAGTTGGGCACAGTTAGTTGCAAATAAGCTTAATGCTAACCTTTATAAACATGTTAATACAGCAAGGTCAGGTAGGAGTAATAGTTTTATTGTAAGACACGTTATTAATACAGTACATCAAGCATTAAAGCATGAGTATAAACGTGAAGAAATATTTGTTCAAGTAATGTGGACGTTTGTTGCAAGACAAGAAATTGCTGTAAATTGTGATACACAAAGATCAGACTCTCCATGGTTTCCTATAGATCCTTATGTATGTGAAGATGAATCTAAAGGAGATTGGTTTAAAAAGGTGCTTAAGGATACGAAAAATTGGAAAGAATCGCATGATGCAATGCATGAACGATATTTAATTAATAAAGACTTGGGACTAGTAGATTATGCAAAAGCATATTATAGAATTGTAAGTGATTTACATGATACATATACTTCACTTTCAGAAATTTTATCATTACAAGAGTTACTTGATTATAACAACATTAGGTATATGTTTACATATGTAAATAAACACGTAATGAACGGCCTCATTCATCCAAGCGGCCGCGACCAGAGCTGGGATAGGATATATCCTATCAACATCAGTTGGACAGAAAAATTTACAGATAGTTTGTGTAACTTTATTAAATTTGATGAGTGGTACAAATTTCCAATAGATGGCAAGTATGTTGGTTTTGATGATTGGGCAAAATTTAACAAATATGAATATGCAACATCCCATCCATTAGAAAAGGCACATGCAGATGCCGCGGAATTAATATATGATCACATTAGTAATATCAGGTGGTGATAGTTTTACGTTTGGTAGCGAATTACGTGACACCCATAATGAACTTACTCCCAGTAAAACTTGTTGGGCCAATTTAATAGCAAATAAATTAAATGCCAAGCATTGTAATACAGGACGGGGTGCTCGTGGTAATTCTTTTATTACAAGGCATGTAATTTATAAAGTAAATCAAGCATTGCGTTTGGGTTATAAACCTGAAGAAATATTTGTTCAAGTAATGTGGTCCTTTTGGAGTAGATCTGAGATTGCTGTGAATTTTCACACTCAAACACCCTTTGATTCACCATGGTATTATCTATATCCACATATGGCAGAAGATGAGTCTAAATCTGAGTGGGTCATGAACGCAATAAAAGAACACTCTATAAAAAAATTTAGATTCGCGAATGGTGATACAAAAGCAGATAGATTTGCTGAATTATTACATAGTGAATATAAAACACGTAAAGAATTAGGCCTAGTAGATTTTGCTAAACATCATTATACGATAACAGATAATTTAAATGATGTTTATAAATCACTTAAAAGTGTTCTATTGTTACAAAATTTTTTAGAGAATAGAAACATTAAATACATGTATACATATGTGGATTTTACTATATACGAAGCATTTCTTAACATGGAACCAAAAAATAAATTTGTAAATAATTTACGTGACGCTATAAAATTTTATGGTTGGTATACGTTTCCTGGCTATCATAAATATGAATGGGATAAAGAAACTATAACAACCCCTTACGGATTTACTGATTGGACCAAAAGACATGGATATGAGATTGGAGTTTCACATCCATTAGAAAAGGCACATGCTAACGCCGCGGATTTAATATATGAACGAGTCAAAGAAATCATTAAGTAATGCAGAAAAATTGAAAGGCTTAATAATACATAAACCCAACAGTGGTTATCGTTGGTTAAAAAGTAAAATACTTACTCTTAAACGAGAGTTAAAATATCGAAAGCGTATGAAGGAATTAAAAAAGAAGGATCCATTTATATACAAATGAAAAAACCACTAAAAACAGTACTAATACTGGTAGCAATAGGCCTTGTATGTTTCGTAGGTTATTGGGCATTAAAAATATTAACTGCCGTTGCTTTGGTAGGTACATGAACGTATTAGATTTACACGGTTATACTTTAAATGATGCATATAATGAAACATTAATATTTCTTAGAGACATGCATGATCAAAAAGTAAAAAAAGTAAAAGTTATTACTGGCCAAGGAGCAATTGCTAAAGAGTTTCCTTTTTGGATAGAAAAAAGTACCTATATAAAAAAATATGAGCCAACTAGTGATGGCGGGTGCTGGATTATTACATTGTTAGTAGATAAGAATGATTTTTACCAATGGCGATAGTTTTACTTACGGAGATGAGTTAGATAAGCCATATGGTGAAGCGTGGCCATATGTTTTGTCACAAATGCTTGATTTAGATGTAGTAAACTTTGGTGAAAACGGTAAAGATAACGCTCGTATAATACAAACAACAAAAGAATATCA
>Ga0315338_1003608_pt1 | contig 13305 bp, 13 predicted proteins | sample ASW8metaG_FD_204518 | JGI IMG/M metagenome (GOLD analysis project Ga0315338, IMG submission 204518) | Ammonia-oxidizing marine archaeal communities from Monterey Bay, California, United States - ASW #8 | ecosystem: Environmental > Aquatic > Marine > Coastal | place: USA: California | collected... | reverse complement strand
GCTGCCATGCCGTCCCTCGGGGGGGCCGTTCAAGCGCCACGGAGGCTCGCCCAGCCATCCCGCCAGAGTGAAACAAGAGGGCCTGCACCCTCCCGTCGATCTGCGAGAACCACGCCGGGTAGAGCCTGCGTGGCGACTGAACGCTCCCCTGAAGGGGAAGACATGCTGCGACAACCCCGCCGCGTTGACGTACGACAACACAACTCCCCAAAACCGAAGCACCCCCGCCAGAGGCGGGGGCGTTGGTGGGCCGGGGAGGATTCGAACCTCCGAAGGCAATGCCGACGGGTTTACAGCCCGTTCCCTTTGGCCGCTCGGGCACCGACCCAGAACGAGAGACGATACAGGCCACCAACCGAATCTGCGCACGAGTATGACCGGCGGCGGCAAATCCACGCACCCGAACCGGGGCACTGCGAGTGTCGTGAACTCGTCGCGAATAGATTGTGTCTATGGCTTCATTCGACGTGGTCTCAGAGATCGACATGCAAGAGGTTCGCAACGCCGTCGATCAGGCGTCTCGCGAAATCTCGCAGCGATACGACTTCAAAAACACCAACTCGTCCATCGAACTCGGCGAGGCCGATATTGCGATGGCATCGATCAGCGAAGATCGACTTGCTGCGTTGCGAGTAGTGCTCGAGGAGAAGCTGGTCAAACGCAAGGTGAGTCTGAAAGCCGTCGAGTTCGGTGACGTCGAGGCAGCCTCGGGCAGCACCGTCCGGCAGTCGGCGAGCCTGCAGGCTGGCATCTCGTCGGACAAGGCCAGAGAGTTGAACAAGTTCATCAAGGGCCTTGGGCTGAAAGGCACTCAGAGCCAAACCCAGGGCGAGCAGGTGCGGGTCATCTCCAAGAAGCGCGACGATCTTCAGGGCGTGATCGCGGCCCTCAAGGAAGCCGACCTCGGAATCCCGTTGCAGTTCAACAACTTCCGCGACTGACCCAAATTCATGCGCTTTCGGAACCGTCGCGGTACACAACTCGCCTCAGTTTCGGCGTGGGCTCGTGGTGACGGCGCTCCTGATGCTCGGGGCCTGCTCCGGCGACGATTCCCCAGAGTCTTCCGCGGAAGACACGGTGACCATGGTCGTCGTAGATTCGACCTCATCGACCGCCGCACCAACCTCGGGCATCGATGAAGCGCCAGCGCTGTGGAGTCTTCCGGAAGCCGGGCGCTGGATTGTCGAATTCATGAACGGCGCTCCGCAGTCGCAATCGGACTACGAGGAGCGGTTCGATCAGGTCTTTCGCGCCGAGGTTCCTTTCGACAGCTTCGTTGCGCTCCAACGCCAGTTGAGTGCCAGGAGCCCATGGGTCGAAGTGAGGTCGGCGCCAACGGGGAGCTCGCAAACCGCATGATCTCCATCTCCGACAACACCGCTACCGACCACCTCCTCCTCACCGTGGGCCGTGAAGCGGTCGAGTCGATCCAGGCGGCGATGGGCCACTCAGCGCCGGGCCTCAACGCTCCGTTCATCACGACACGTGAGCTGTTCGTCCTCAAGGTCACCGCTGATGACACCCAGTGAGTGGCCTATGCAGACGCACTCGGCAGCCACGCCAGCGTGTTTCTCATGACAAGCGACACGGCGATCGACGAAGGCGAAGCGGTCAACCTCATGGCCTGGATCCGCGACAACGCGCTCTCCTCCTGAAAACTGAGGCGGATTCAGGACCGTCGCTGTAGCAACTCGCCTGAGATTTGGATGGGTTACCAGCGTTCGCGGTGGACGACGTCGTCGAAGGCTCGTCGATCAACCCGTGTGAGTGGTCGCATCGGGCGATCGGCTGGATGGCCGATGGTGAACAGCTTCGAGCAGAGGTAGCCGGCTGGGAAGCCCAGCAATGACCGGGCCAGCTCTTGATCGCGGCACGCGGTCTGGCCGGTGCCGAGCCCGAGGCTCGTCGCGGCGATGATCATGCTCGTCACGGCCTGACCGAGGTCGTACTCGATCGACCGAACGACGTAGATATCGTCGTCCGTCGGCACGATCAATCCCAGAACGACAGGAGCGCCTGGCACCCACCCGGCGCCCTGCCATGTCTCCGCAAGACCGTCCTTTTTCATCTGGTCAGTAACGACAACAAAATCCCATCGCTGGCTGTTCCGACTCGATGCCGACCGTCGTCCAGCATCGAGCACAACGACCAGGTCGGCCTCGCTGACTCCTTCGTCGGTGTAGTCGCGGACCTGTCGCCTCGCGGCGAGCGCATCTGACGCGTCCATCGGACCCCCCTCTTCAGAGCCCAAATCTAGTTCTGTCACGACTTGACCACCGCAGGGGTGGTCAAGTCCTGAAACTTTGGGGAGTTGGGCGGATCAGGCCCAGCTGCGGTCGCGGAGTCGGGCGATGCGCTCTTCCATCGGCGGGTGCGTCGTGAAGAGCTTCTTGAAGCCCATCTGCCGACCGGCGAGTGGATTGGCGATGTACATCTGAGCCTGGTTTGCGTCGGCGAGGCTCGGGATCGACCGCGAACCTCGGTCGAGCTTCTCAAGCGCTCTGGCCAATGGCTCGCCATCGCCGATGAGGCGGGCAGCGGTGCGGTCGGCCTCGTACTCGCGGCTTCTCGAGATGGCCATCTGAATCACCATCGCCGCAATCGGGGCGAGGATGATGAGGGCAAGTTCCGCGATCGGGTTGCGATCACGGTCACCGCCTCTGCCACCGAAGATCATCGCGAACTGGGCCATGCGGGCTGTGAATGTGATGGCCATCGCGACAGCTGCGGCAACCGAGCCGATGAGGATGTCGCGATTCCTGATGTGGGCGAGCTCGTGCGCGAGGACGCCGCGAATCTCGTACCAGTCGAGATGTTGGATGAGCCCCTGAGTGATGCAGACCGCAGCGTGGTGCGGGTTGCGCCCCGTCGCGAACGCGTTCGGCTGGGGATCGGGACTCACGTAGAGCGCAGGCATCGGCATGTCGGCGAGCATCGTGAGCTCCTGCATGACGTTCCAGTACTCGGGCAGCTGCCCCTCGTCGAGCGCGACCGCCTTGGCCGACTTGATGGCCAGCTTGTCGCTGAACCAATACGAGCCACCGACCATCACCAGCGAGATGACAAGACCGATGACGAGGCCACCCTGGCCGAAGAAGCTCGAGATGAAGAGGATCAAGCCACCCATGCCCGCGAGCAAGATGGTTGTCTTCGCGCCGTTCTTCATGATTCAGCAGTCACTTTCTGGTCGTGTATTGATCGAAACGTCAGGATCAGTCGCTTCGTTCCATTTCTCGTCGAGATCAGTCCTCTTGCGGAGAGTCCTCGGCCCGGCTGCGAATCTCGTCGACGACCGATTCGTCGGCCAAGGTGGTGGTGTCGCCGAGCGCTCTTCCCTCAGCAACATCACGCAACAACCGACGCATGATCTTGCCTGATCTGGTCTTTGGAAGATCAGGAACCAGAACCACGGCACGGGGGCGAGCGATCGGGCCGAGCTTCTTCGACACGTGCTGGCGAATCTCCTCGCGGAGCTCGTCACTGGCCTCAGCGGTCCCGCGGAGGATGACATAGCCGACGATGGCCTGGCCGGTCGTGTCGTCCGAAGCGCCGACGACAGCCGCTTCAGCCACCGACAGGTGGTCGACGAGTGCCGATTCGACCTCGGCGGTCGAGATGCGGTGACCGGACACGTTCATCACATCGTCAACTCGGCCAAGCAGCCAGATGTACCCGTCTTCGTCGAGCTTGGCTCCGTCACCGGCAAAGTAGCGACCTGGATACTCGGACCAATAGGTCTCGAGATAGCGCTCTGGGTCACCCCAGATGCCTCGCAGCATCGACGGCCAAGGGTCGGTGATCGTGAGGTAGCCACCACCGCGCTCGATCTTGTTGCCAGCGTCGTCGACGACCTCGATGTTCACTCCAGGAATGGCGAACGTCGCAGACCCTGGCTTGGTGACCGTCTCACCGGGAAGCGGTGTGATCATGTGGCCGCCAGTCTCGGTCTGCCACCAGGTGTCGACGATGGGGCACGACTCGCCGCCGATGTGCTCGTGGTACCACATCCACGCTTCGGGGTTGATGGGCTCACCAACGGTGCCAAGAACCCTCAACGTCGAGAGATCGTGAGACGCAGGTTCCTCGGTTCCCCACTTCATGAACGTGCGGATGGCAGTCGGTGCCGTGTAGAGCTGCGTCACCTTGTATCGCTCGACGATGTCCCAGAGCCGATCGCGTGCAGGTGTGTCAGGCGTGCCCTCGTACATCACCGACGTGCAGCCGTTGGTGAGCGGCCCATAGACGATGTAGCTGTGGCCGGTCACCCAGCCGATGTCGGCTGCGCACCAGTAGATGTCTTCGTCTGGTCGCAGATCGAAGATCGTCTTGTGGGTGAACGCCACCTGGGTGAGATAGCCACCCGTGGTGTGCATGATGCCTTTCGGCTTCGCTGTGGTGCCCGATGTGTAGAGCAGGTACAGCAGGTCCTCGGCGTTCATGTGTTCTGGTGGACAGTCATCTGAGGCGTCTGCCATCAGGTCGTGGTACCAATGATCGCGACCATCGACCCACTCGACTTCTTGGTCGGTGCGCTTCACCACCACTTGCGCGGTGACCGATGGCGTGGACCCGAGCGCAACGTCGCAATTCATCTTCAGGCCCGATGGTGCACCACGCCGGTACCCGCCGTCGGCGGTGATGACGACCTTGGCGTCTGCGTCGTTGATGCGGTCGATCAGAGAGTCGGGGCTGAATCCGCCGAAGACGACGGAGTGGATGGCGCCGATTCTCGCGCACGCCAACATTGCCACGGGAAGCTCGGGGATCATGGGCATATAGATCGCTATGCGATCGCCGCGCTCGACACCGAGACCCTTCAGGACGTTCGCGAACTTCGAGACCTCGCTCAGCAGGTCGGCGTAGGTGATTTCGCGCGTGTCGCCTGGCTCGCCCTCCCAGTAGTACGCGATCTTGTCGCCCTTGCCGGCTTCGACATGGCGGTCGAGACAGTTGTACGAGACGTTGAGTTGGCCCTCGACGAACCACTTCGCATAGGGCAGCTCCCACTCGAGGACCGTTTCGAAATCGCGGTACCAGGTGAGCATTTCCCGAGCTTGGCGGGCCCAGAAGGCCAGCCGGTCAGCTTCAGCCTCCTCAAAAAGAGATCGGTCGCCGGCCACCGCCGCCGCCCGAAACTCAGCCGATGGCGGGAACGTCCGATCCTCGACGTAGTAGTCCTCGATGGTCGGTTCGGTGCTCATCAAGCTCCCCCTGTTGCGACGTCAGACCGTGACTTTAGAACAGTCTGCGAGCCGCCAACGAGGCCGCGCCGATGATGCCGGCGGAGTTTCTCAACTCGGCTGCCACCACTGATGTCCGACAGGTCAGCTCAGGGAAGAACTGTTCGTGGTACTTGCTGACTCCGCCGCCAACAATGAACAGGTCGGGCCACATCAGATCCTCGAGGCGGCGCAGGTATGTGTCGACCCTCTTGCCCCACTCGCTCCACGACAGGTCCTCGCGACGGCGAACCTTCGCCGCGGCGTGCTTCTCTGCGACCTTGCCGTCAATGGTGATGTGGCCGAACTCGGTGTTCGGCACGAGCACGCCATCGACGAACACCGCCGTGCCAATTCCTGTTCCGAGGGTCACCATCACCACAACACCGTCAACGCCGCGACCTGCGCCGTGCTCGATCTCGGCCACGCCTGCAGCGTCCGCGTCGTTGACGAGGTGGACCTTTTCGCCGGTCGCCTTCCTGATGAGTTTGGCCGCATCGGAGCCGACCCACGACGAATCGACATTGGCTGCCGACTGGACAACGCCATGTTGCACAACCGCAGGGAACGCACACCCGATCGGACCCTTCCACTCGAACGTGTCGATCAGATCTGCGATCACACCAGTGACCGCCGTTGGCGTCGATGGTTGCGGTGTCTTGATGCGCACACGATCGGCAAGCAATGCGCCGGAACCGACATCGACCGGGGCGCCCTTGATGCCGGACCCTCCGATGTCGATACCGAACACGCGCTTCGGCGACTTTGAGGCTGGCATACCCCTCCAAACGGTCGATGGACATCCAGGAATGAGCGATTCGACCACGCGGACTGGTCAGGGCAGAACCGCTCGAAGCGACACCGATCTGCAGCGTGTCATGTCCACGTCGCCGCGAAAAACCCACCTAGGCCATCGAGATCGATGAGCGCGTCGATCTGCTGAACGCGCTCGGCCGCCTGCAACGAAGCAGCTTGTGACAAACCTGGATCGATCGAAGCGGTCACCGTTGCCCTTCGTTCCAGGATCCCGCGGGAGGTGAGCCAATCGCGCTGCGACTCGATCCGAGGCCGTCCAGGGAGCTGATCGAACGCGACATCGGCCGTGATGTCCTGACCACCAATGTTCGCCAGCGCGCCGACCCCGCGGCGATGGTCGGCGTAGGTCCTCAACCAACCGTCGAGGCCGCGCTCAGACAACTCATCGGTCGTTGCGCCATAGTCGAACGCGATCAGGCTTCCTCCCGGTTGGAGAAGGCGCTGTGCATTCACGACCCACTGAACCGCGTGATCGACCAGCGGGAACGGCACCCCGTTGGCGATCGAAGCTCCATGACGCTCAGCTCGTCGAGCGGCCGCCGCGTCGAGGTCGTTCCACACAACGACGGCTGTTCCACCATCAAGACCAACGAACAACTCTTGCCATGTTTCCTCGCGTCGAACAATACGAACCGGCAGGTTGTCGAGCAGTTCGTTGGCGAGCACGAGATTCACCGGCTCACGGAGCCTCATCTGGCTGATGTCCGCGACAGCGGCGACTGGGAGCTGATCGATGTCAGGGAACGTCTCGTTCGCGAGCCGGTTCATCGCGGCGTCGCGCTGAAGGTCAGAGTGCTCGACCATGACCCAGCGCAACGCTTCCGAGCAGCTCGGACCTGCCCCATAGACATCGGAGCACAGGGTTCCGACCCCAGCCCCACCCTCGACCACGACAAAGAGGCTCGGTTCGCCGGCAGCCGTCCAAGCGGCATCGAGCTCGACGGCGATGGACGTGGCGAAATCAGGGCCCGTCTCGACCGCAGTGATGAAGTCGCCACCCCGACCAGCAACGCCGCCGTCGGCATAGAAACCATCGGGACCATAGAGCGCGTCGGTCTGGAACCGGTCGAAACGAACGGGACCCTCACCCGCGATGCGGGCAAGAGCGGTGTGCATGGCGCGGTGAGCGCTTGCTACAGCGCGAGACTCGTCGAGATGTCGCCGAAGCGGCCGACGAGCTGCGGAAGAACGCCGCTGACGACCGTTGCCACAGCGGTCAGGACGAGTGCGGTCGCAATCGCAGCCGGGACCTTGATGGGCGTGCTGTCACCGTCTGGCACAGGGCTGAACCACATCTCGCGAAGAACACGTGCGTAATAGCCGAACGCGATGACGGTGTTCACCGCAAAGATCACACCGAGAATTGCGCTCGACACCGAAGCGGCATCGAACAACGACTGGATGACCACGAACTTGGCGAACCAGCCACCAAGCGGCGGGATACCGGCAAGAGAGGCAAGGAACACCGTCATCGCGACCGCGAGCCCCGGCGCATAGCTGAACAATCCGCCGTAGGACGAGATCTGCCCGCTTCGGGTTTTCCGCGCCACCGCCATGACGACGCCGAAGGCGCCGAGGTTCATGAATGCGTAGATGATGAGGTAGGTGACGATCGCGGTGATCGCGGTGTCGCCGGCATCGCCCGAGACGGCGAAGGGCACCAGCATGAACCCACCTTGCGCGACACCCGAGTAAGCCAGCATGCGAACGATGTTCTCCTGCCGCAATGCAATGAGGTTGCCAACCGTCATCGTGAGCGCTGCGAGAATCCAGAACAGTGGCTCGATGACGTCGGACCGGCCTGCGAATGCCACGAAGACCAGCTGCAGTAGGGCCACGAAGCCGGCGGCTTTCGACGCGACTGCGAGAAATGCGGTGATGGGTGTCGGGGCGCCTTCGTATGTGTCGGGTGCCCACGAGTGGAATGGCACGGCCGAGACCTTGAACGCGAATCCGACGACAACGAAGAGGATGGCCAACACCACGAACGGTGAGGCATCGGAGCCGGAGACGGCTACGCCGATGTCGACGAACCTGGTCGAGCCTGCAACGCCGTACAGCAGCGACATGCCATAGAGCATCACCGCCGAGGCGAACACGCCCATCAGGTAGTACTTGATTCCCGCTTCGTTCGAGGTTGGCCCCCCTTTGCGCCACGCGGCAAGCATGTACGCCGGAATCGACAGCAGCTCGAGCGCAACGAACATCGAAACGAGATCGCGAGAAGAGGCAATCATCAGCATGCCGAGCAACGACGACATGAGCAGTGTGTAGTACTCGTTCTCGTAGTAGTCGCCGTCGCGGATGTAGTCGATCGAGAGCAACACAACGACGTAGCCCGAGATGAGGAACAGCGCCTTCAAGACCAGGGCGGCATCGTCGACGGCGAACGCACCGTCGAACATGAAACGGTCCTGGCCATCAACTGCGAGCGTCACCACGGGGAGCAGCGCGCCGAGAAGACCGGCACCTGCCACCGTCGGGATGATCTGTCGCGCGCGCTCGTCGAAGATGATGTCGAGCAGCAGCACCAACAACAACGCGCAGAGCAGAACAACCTCGGGCGCGAACGCGTGCCAGTCGATGGCGGGTCGCTCAAAGATGGCCAGCAGCGTCATTTGGAAAGCCCCGTCATCTCATCAGCCTCCCGCCGCGGCTGTCACCAGCTCGGCGATGTTCACGACGGTGTCGTCGGTGATTGAGAAGAGCAGATTCGGGTACACACCCAACACGACGATGCCGAGGAGGAATGGCGACCACGCCATCCACTCGGTCGGTATCACGTCGTCGATGGGCTCATCGGCGAACTCATCCGATGGCTCGCCGAACGCGGTGCGTTGGAAGAGCCAGAGGAGGTAACCGGCGGCAAGCACCGTTCCCACAGCTGCGATGACCATGTACGTACGGAAGGTCTCCTCGGACAGGGCATCAGCCGGTTGGTAGGCAGCGAGGATCGCAGGGAACTCGCCCCAGAACCCGGCGAGGCCTGGCAAACCGAGCGAAGCCATCGTGGCGAACCCGAGAATCCAGCCCATCTTCGGTGCCTGCTTGAGCAGTCCGCCGAGGCGTGCGATTTCGAGGGTGTGGTAACGATCCTTCACCGAACCGGCCACGAAGAACAGCATGCCGGTGATGAGGCCGTGAGCGACCATGCCGAACACGGCAGCGTTCATGCCGAAGTCGGTCAGCGTTGCGATGCCGAGCATCACGAAACCCATGTGAGCGACGGACGAGAACGCAATGAGACGTTTCATGTCGGTCTGGGCCAAACAGCCAAGCGCGCCGTAGATGATGCCGATGACGGCGAGCAGGCCGATGAACGGGGCCCATTCGACCGCGGCTCCAGGCAGGATCGGGATGGCGATACGGATGAATCCGTATGTGCCGAGCTTCAAGAGCACCGCTGCGAGGATGACCGAACCCACGGTCGGCGCCTGGGTGTGAGCGTCGGGCAACCATGTGTGGAACGGGAACATCGGCACCTTGATGCCGAAGCCCATGAACATGCCGCCGAAGATCCAGACTGCGGTTGTGGTGCTGATCACCGTCGCTGCGGTCGGCAGCGCTCTCATGTCGAATGTGTTCGCCGTCGTGCCAGCAAGCGTTCCGTCGGCGAGGAAGAACAGCGCGAGGAAGCTGAGGATCATCAGCGCAGAGCCGAACAAGGTGAACAAGAAGAACTTGATCGCCGCGTACTGCCGGTTCTCGCCACCCCAGACACCGATCATGAAGTACATCGGCAGCAGAACGATCTCGAAGAACACGAAGAACAGAATGAGATCTTGCGACACGAACGTGCCGTTCATACCGGTGCCGAGGATCAGGATCAGAATCAGGAAAGCCTTTGGGTTTCCTGGTTCTGGGATGTGGTGCCAGCTGTAGATGACGCACAGCGGCACAACCGCGAGCGACAGCACCAACAGCGGCAACGAAAGGCCATCGAGACCGATGATGTACCGGCTGTTGATGACATCGATCCACGACTTGTCGACGACGAACTGCAGCTCGCCGCTGGCGTCGTAATCGAAGTTGATCAGCACGTAGATGCCGACCGCCAACGCTGCCAGCGAGGCGGCCATGGCGACCATCTTGTGGAGTTCCTCTTCCGCTTTCGGAATGACCATCATGACGATGGCACCGATCAGCGGCAGGAACACGACAAGGCTCAGTGCCCAGGCATCGAATCCCGTAGCTTGCATCGAACAGATCTCCCTAGATCACGATCACGAAGATGATGGCCAGCACAGCAGCAGAGCCGAAGAGCAATGCGCCGTAGTGCTGAACCTTTCCGGACTGAACAAGCCGCAAACCTTCACCTGAAGCATTTGCGGTAGCACCGGCGCCGTTGACGGCACCGTCGACCAGACCCTGGTCGATGTATTTGTAAACCCATTTGCCGCCATCGCGGGCGCCCTCGCCAGCAGTGTTGACGATCTTGTCGATCACGTTCTGGTTGAACCAGTACGTGGCCTTGGCGATGGGTCGCTTGATCGAGCCGACGATGATGTCGGTGTACAGAACGTCGAGGTAGTACTTGTTCTCGAGGAAGGCGTACCCGGCCTTGGCATAGCGGTTGCGTTCGGTGAGTCCGTGGGGACCCATGTCACGCCAGAAGTAGAGGTAGGTGACGAGAATGCCGAAGAGCGCGAGCCCGAGGCCGACAAGTGCCATACCCAACGACGGCGCAGCAACGCTGAACCCGAGCGGCTCGAGGAAGTCGATCGGTTCTGCGTACGTCTCGATGCGGTGAGCGAAGCCCTTGATGCCGATCTTCTCGGCAACAGGCGTTGGGAGATTGGCAAGGCCACCGAGAATGGCGCCACCGGCCAACAGCATGAGCGGAATGGTGATGACCTTCGATGACTCGTGCGGATGGCCTTCGCCGCGATACTCGCCGAAGAACGTGTACCAAATGACCCTGGTCATGTACGCCGCGGTCATCGCCGCAACGGCGCAGCCGAGGATCAGCATCACCGGATAGCCGGTCGACTGACCTTCGAGAGCGCCGACGAGAATCTCGTCCTTCGACCAGAAGCCGGCGAGCGGGAAGATTCCAGCCAGGGCGAGCGAGCTGATGATGAAGGTCCAGAAGGTGAAGGGCATGTCCTTTTTGAGCCCGCCCATCTTCCGCATGTCGAACGTGTGGTGCGATGCGTGGCTGACCGAACCGGCGCCGAGGAACAGGCACGCCTTGAAGAGGGCGTGGGTGAACAGGTGGAACACTGCAGCGGTCCAGGCACCCACGCCGAGCGCCATGACCATGTAGCCGAGCTGACTGACCGTCGAGTAGGCCAACACCTTTTTGATGTCCCACTGCGCGAACGCGAGTCCAGCAGCCATCAGCGCAGTGAAGCCACCGGTGATCGCGAGAATGTTGAAGCTCGAGCTCTGGATGGCGTAGCCGTCGTAGAAGACCGGGTAGAGCCTGGCCACCAAGTAGACCCCTGCGACGACCATCGTTGCCGCGTGAATCAGTGCCGAAACCGGAGTCGGGCCGGCCATGGCGTCAGGCAGCCATGTATGCAGCGGGAACTGGCCCGACTTCGACATCACAGCCGCCGTGAGCGCCAACGCGGCGATGAGCAGCAGTAGATGCCGAATCTCGCCGTGGGCGATCATGTCGTTGATCGTGAACACGTCGAATGTGCCGGCGGCGAAGAACAGGATGATCATGCCGATGAGCAGACCAATGTCACCGACACGGTTCGTGAGGAAGGCCTTGAGCGCAGCATTGCTGTTCTCGCCTTCCTCCCACCAGTGACCAATGAGCGCGAACGAACACACGCCGACGAGCTCCCAACCAACGATCATCTGCAAGATGCTCGACGACAGCACGAAAAACAGCATCGACGCGGTGAACAGCGACAAGAACGCGAAGTAATGGACGTAGCGCCGGTCGCCCTTCACGTATTCAGTCGAGTAGACGTGAACCAAGAGCGACACCGTCGAGACAACGACGAGCAACAGAACGCTCAGGCCATCGACGTACGTTCCGACCTTGTGTTCGACACCACCGCTCTGCAACCACGTGATCTGGCTGATGACGGGCTGAGCAGTCGGCGCATGACCGGCTTCGCCCTCACCGTCGGCCTCGGTTGCGAGCAGCGTCGTGCCAGACCCGCCGCCCGCGGCGCCCTCTGCGTGATCGCCGTCCTCGACCTCGACTACTGCTGCGTGCGAGTCGCCTGAGGCTGCGTCTTCAGATCTGTCGATCCACTGAACTGCGGCCACGATGGACAGAACAAACGCGGCTCCGACGGCTGCGATGCCGATCCAGTGAGCTGCAGCTCCGCCCTTGAGGCGTTTGCCGAGCGCCAAAATCAGAACAAAGGAGATCGCAGGGATCAGCGGGATGATGAATGCGTTTTCGAGCATGCCGTGACCCTCAGCCGCGCATCAAGTCGAGGTCTTCGACGTTGACACTGGAGCGGTTCCGGTAGATGAGCAGGACGATGGCGAGACCGACGCCGACCTCGGCGGCAGCAACCGCAATGACGAAGAGCGCAAAGACCTGCGCTCCGATGTCGCCGTGGAGGTGACCGAAGGTGATGAGGTTGATGTTGACGGCGTTGAGCATCAGCTCGATCGACATCAAGATCATCACGGCGTTTCGGCGAGCGAGAACGCCGTAGATACCGCAACAAAACAGCAGTGCGCCGAGGAGGAGGAACTGTGTGACGAGCATGTTCAGTCCTTCCTTGCCAAGACGATGGCGCCAATGAGCGCAGCCAGCAGCAGTACCGATATCGCCTCGAATGGGACGAGGTAGGTGGAGAAGATCGAGTCGCCGACGTCGGCCGAACGAAAGATCGTGGGTTCTTCGCTGAGCTCGTCTGTGCCGAACTGATCGATGATGGCGTACACGATGACGGCGCCGAAGAGCCCGGCGACCATGAGCGCCATTGGCCATTGCGGGCTGGTGAGCCCTGCCCGGTGGCCCATCGGCGCACGAGTGAGCATGATGCCGAACAGGAACAGCACCATCACCGCGCCGATGTAGACCAGGAACTGCGTGGTCGCCACGAACTCGGCCGTGAGCAAGATGTACTGGGCGGCAAGCCCGCCGAGCACGGCGACGAGGTAGAGCGCGGCGTGAACGATGTTGCGGGTCGTCACCATCTTGATGGCGCTGAGACCGACCATGCCTGCGATGAGACCGAAGAAGATGTTCTGCGCAACCATCAGCGCGGCACCTTCCTGACCTTCTGCTGCGAACCGGCCTCGTAGGCCTCGAACTCAGGAACAGTCTCGTGCCACTCGACGAGGCGCT
>Ga0315338_1003606_pt1 | contig 13315 bp, 19 predicted proteins | sample ASW8metaG_FD_204518 | JGI IMG/M metagenome (GOLD analysis project Ga0315338, IMG submission 204518) | Ammonia-oxidizing marine archaeal communities from Monterey Bay, California, United States - ASW #8 | ecosystem: Environmental > Aquatic > Marine > Coastal | place: USA: California | collected... | reverse complement strand
CGTTTTAGCTCCTCCAAAAGCTATGGATAAGGCTGTATCAGGAGAAGAAGAGAAATTCATTCCGATCAGAGAAGAAGACGTTAATATTAAGGTTGGAGATGAAGATCCTGAAGAATTTATTGATGTTAGAGGCGAAAAAGAGACAGAAGAAGTAGGAGATCCTGAGAAAGAAGATTTCTCTCTTAAAGGTCAGGATGAAACGGGAAGAGACATGGCTTTTGATACTTTCAAAAAAATCGAAGCTAGTATTTTAGATTCCTGGGAAGTATTATACTCAGATGAAGATAAAGAGCTTTTCTTTGATTATTTAATTACAAACTTCAAGCTTTATTTCGATAAATTCGAAGATGAATTGCAACCAAGCCTACCAGAACCTACCACACCTGAATATGAGCAAGAGAAAGGCGATATTGGTTTAGAAGAACCAACTCCAGAACTCTGATATCATTAAACTATAAATTTTTTTCTTGACTTTCGTAAAAAAATATGCTAGAATCTCTTCTTAGTTGCTTTAAGTAATTAAAGTAATTAACTTTTCTTTTATTTTATATTAACATACTTTATTATGGTTTGGAAGAAAAAAAGTAAAAAAACTTTTTCTAATTCAAAAAGAAAGAACTATAGTTTATCTAGAAAGCTAAGAAGAGATGGGAAAACTTCACCCGAATTAGAGGTGGCGATTAATTCTCTGAGCCTGGAAGAAATAATAGGTCTTAAATTAGAAATGGCTTCGAAATCTGCGGGAGGATTGCTTTATGGGCTACCTCTTTGGTATTCTTTACCACTGATAATAAAAGAAGCCGTATTACTATATGCTATCTCAGCATGCAAAACAAATTTAGAAGCAGCTAGATTTTTAGGAATTGATAAAGTATATCTCAGTGGTCTATTAAAAAAATATGATGTTGATCAGTATTTCGAAAAAAATAATTTGACAAAAGAAGATGAATAATATATCATATATATAGATATTTGCTTCGGAGGTAAGAAATGACTTATTTTATTTTGTGAAGTTAAATTAACAATCAAGTTCAACTAGGCAAGAAAGCTAATAAACAAGGGATTATTACTTGAAACCTTCAATGCCCCTGACGAAGGGCCAGTTTTCTGGCAGTTGACGCGAGGATAGTATGACGATGATTCGAGAAATTCGTCCTTTCTTGCCTATTTGAACTATTTACCATATGATACTAACAAAGTTAGAGAATAATTAATTATGAAAAAGCTTTTTAATTCTTGGTTTAAATTTAAAAACAATATTATCCACGAAGCTGGATATCCAAGAATTATGAGAATGCTTCAAGCATCAGTCCCAAATATCCAAACTATTGCTTTTATAACAGCAGAAAATCCATATGGCGAACCTCTTTCAAGAGAAGAAAATAAAGACAGGAATAAAAACCTAGCTCGTCGTCTACGAGAATTAAATTATGGTTTTATTAGAATTCGCGGTAAATTTGGAACACCAGAAAAATCGTTCATGGTGCCAAATATGTCAAGAAAAGATGTAACTAATCTTGGGAAAGCTTTTGAACAAGAATCCGTTATTTGGGGCTATCGAGAAGATGAAAAGATGGTCTTTGAGTATATTGAAGGTGACGATACAATACAAAAAAGAGATATTGTATTATTTGGAAAAGGCGTCGAAGGAAAAGAAGATCTTTATTCACAGGAAAGACAATCCGCAGGTCGTAAATTCTTTATTCCGTTTTTTGATGAAAAGTATTCAATTGAAGAAATTTCAAATGACCCAATTCCACGAGATCTTATAGAAGATAATGATCACAACTTAAATATTATAAAAGAAATTGACGAAAGATATCAAAAGCTTAATGTAGAAGGAAAAACAACAAAATATTACTGGCACCACAGAGGCATAATGAATATGCTAGTTGATAGTATAAGAAAGAACATTAATGAGTAATTGGTTTACTGGATCTGGCGAACAAATCACTTTCGAAGATATTCTCTATCAAATTAGAGAACATACCTATTATAATGGAACCACTTATGTCGGTACCGACTCTTCCTTTAAAAAAGAAGGCTGTATATTTTTTACAGCAATATGTTTACACGGTTCGAACCAACAGTCCGGTGGAAGATATTTTATATATCGTACAACCCTTTCGCGAAAAGAGTGTCAAAACTTGGCGGTGAGAATGCTAAAAGAAGTTGAAAACACACTCAATCATGCGCAAAAAATAATAAAAGAATGCCCAAAGACAAATCTAGAATTACATATAGATGTCAGCAGTTCTGAGAAGAATGAAAGTACCAGCCATCTAGCCAATATGCTTATTGGGTATGTAAAAGGATCCGGCTTTGAATGTAAGGTAAAACCCGACGCATTCGCGGCAGCTTCAATTGCAGATAAACATTCAAAATGAAATATGCTAAACTAAAATCTGAAAAGTTTGATGTTAAAGTAAAAAGAGCAGAAGAGCTTTGTTTGCTAGAATCGAATCGGCTCTATTTATCGGAGGATATTGATTTCTCATTCGATCACTGTGACACTGATGTAAAAACTGTATATGTCAGAGAATATGAGAAAACTGTAAATCCTGTTGAACACAAACACTTAAAAAAATTACAGGAGATGATTCAGAAAGAAGTTGATGAACGTTGGTACGTTGGAATAATATGGTCTGATCCTGAACTTCTAAAGAGGTAATCAATATTATGAAAAAAAATAAAAATTGGTGGACTGTGATTCGGGTGTCTTACAGCATTTCAAAAAAAGATCCAAAATTCATGGATATTAATCCTGATAGAGCTAGCTTGAAAAAGGTTATGTACTGGAGATGTATTACTTTTTTCATATCAGCTTTAATAGCATTTTATTATATTGGGGAATTTTCATCATCTATCGAGATGACCGTGGTGGAAGCAATAGTTTTGACATTTTTTCACTATATATTCGAAGAATTATGGGGATCTAAGGTAAGAAACAGGAAACAAAATGATTAAAGATGAATATGATCGCACTTATAACCTAGCTAGAGCTTTGTTAGGTTTAACCTTCATTGTTTTTGGTATTAACGGGCTTTTTAGTTTAGTAATGTTACCAATGCCAGAAATTGAAGGATATAGGTTTATAAAAGCCATTGAGGAAACTGGTTATATTTTTCCATTTTTGAGTGTCTTACAAATTGTTTGTGGCATGTTATTATTTATCGAGCGATATGTAATATTGGCAATTACATTTTTAGCCCCAGTTGTCTTAAACATAATCGCTTTTCATATAATTTTAGCCCCTTCTGGACTACCAATTGCATTTATAGTCGCCGCCACAGAACTTAGTTTGTTGTGGCATCACCGAAAAGCATATGGTAACTTGTTCTTTAGTGGGTAAAATTCTTTAATTTAGGGCTAGTTATAACCAGCCAATGGTAAAATAAGGAGAATGTAAAATGGTTGACGAAAATGAAAAAACAGAAGGAATCGGACTTGCTGATTTAAATATTCCTACTTTAGATATTGAAGATCTAGATTTGGACGCAATTGATGCTGAAAAGGAAGAAACAGTTGAAGACGAATCCGGCGGAGCATTAACATATGCTATCATTGGTTCAGGACAAGGTGGAGGCCGAATTGCCAAAGCTTTTTATGATTTAGGATATAAAAAGTGTGTCGCTTTTAATACAGCTAAATCAGACTTAGCCTATCTAGACTTACCAGATGAACATAAATTCTATGTTGATCATTTTGGTGGCCAAGGCGCAGGAAAGGACCAAGAAAAGGGCCGTCAAGCTTATGAATCAAGAAATCAAGAGATCTTTAATAAAATGCGACAGGTCTTTGGTGAGAATATTGATAGAATCCTTGTTTGTGTTGGAGTCGCCGGAGGAACTGGCGGAGGTTCTGTACAAACCTTGATTGATATGGCAAAAAGATATTTTACTTACGTTGGTAAAGATGATGCAAACGAGAGAGTTGGTGTTGTAGCCTCTCTTCCAACAACTGGTGAATCAGCATCTCCAACTGTTGCAAAAAATGCATATAATCGCATGACTGAGCTTTGTGTATCTGCAGCAAATGGTGAGTTTGCCCCATTGATTATTATTGATAATGATAAAATCAAGAAACTATATCCGCAACTTACAGTTAAACAATTTTGGCCAACCCTAAACAATACAGTTGCCGGATTGTTCCACATCTTCAATCTCCTTGCGACTAAAAATTCGAATTATACAGCCTTCGATCCAGCGGATTATGATACAATTATGAAATCAAAGGGTTGTATGATATTTGGTGTTACAAGTGTCAAAAATGTTGAAGATGAGACATCTGTTTCGATTGCTTTAAAACAAAATTTAGAAAAAACTTTGCTAGCAGGTGGATTTGACTTGACAACAGCCGAAGGTGCTGCTAGTATTGTTGTTGGAGGTACTAAACTCTATGAAGAAGTTCCTGGGCTTATGGACTCCATTGAATATGGCTTTGATACTCTTGCTACTCTTACTGGCGGTGCCATTATTCATAGAGGAATCTACGAAGATTCTAGTAAGGAAAACCTTGTTGCCTATACTATTGTGGGCGGCTTAGATATTCCGCAAAAAAGATTGGATGAATTAAAAAAGTTTTTAAGAATTCAATGAGGCTTTAAATTATGAAAGAAACAAATATCAAGGCAGGCCGTCCTTGGAAAACCGTTGCAAAATTTGCCACATATGATGAGGCAGATCAAAAGCGAATTTTTCTTATTGGTGAAAATGAAAAAAATGACACAAAAGTGAAAAGATTTTCTGATAATAATCAATTTCCTTTTGTTGTTAAAACACGCTTAAAAGAAGAGTTCGTGGCAAAAAAGAAAAATTCTAAAAACAATAAAAAATCCAAAAATAAGGAAAAACAGAAATGAGAAAAATATTAGCTCTAATTTTAGTAACTATCTTCTCTTTTGCGATAACTATCTTTTCTGGCGTTGCATATGCAAACGAGATGGAAGAGGATAAAGTTTACAAAAAAACTGTGAAAGTATGGAATAAGTGTAAATCCTGCCATGGCAACATACAAGAAGGTAAAGCCACTAAGCTTGGGAAAAAGCTTGGCGCACCAGACAATCTTTTCTCCGAATTAAGTAAAAAAGAAATTGAAGATCTTAAAAAGTTTATTGCAGACGGCGATGGCAAAATGCCATCTTTTTCAAAAAAACTAGATGACGAACAGATTGAATTAATTTCGAAATTTATCTTATTTGTTAACAAAATGGTTAAACTTGACAAACAAGGTTTACAAAATAAGGACGATGTGAAGCCAATTCTTTTCATTGATTACCTTAACAGGAAAGATCTTTAAGCCCCACGTTCGTTCAATTCCCAGGAGCTAAAATGAATATGAATATTCTAGAAAGACTTTCAGATGCCCCATATAACTCAGACACTATCGCAACACTATCATATGAAGATGGATGTGATGTATTTCATTATCTAGATGATCATACAGAAGAAGCCGTGCACGAAACAAAAACAGTCGCAGCTTTAGCAGAATTGATAGTATCGATACCGTCTGTTTCATTAGAATATTCAGATAATAGTATTTTAGATGACCTAAAAAATGAATCTCTTTTAGACACAGATATTGGTGAAAAAGAAGACTTAAAGCAAATTATCCAAAAAACAATAAACGAGACATTCTTTGAATATAATTGGGTTAATTATTCTACAGAGCATTATGATTATAAGCGCGGCTTTACAACAGTTAGCGCGACAGTCAAAGTAAATTTGTTGGATCTTAAAGATTTTACAGAAGAAGACCTGGCTGGATGGAGAATTGAGGTTCCAACAGATAACGGTACAGTAATTTTGAATTAATTATTCTGCTCCCGTAGCTCAGTTGGATAGAGCGTCGGCCTTCTAAGCCGTAGGTCACAGGTTCGAGTCCTGTCGGGAGTACCAAAAGTAAGTGCGAAGAAAAAGAAAATTCCTCTGGACAAAATATATATGCTACCCTCCAGAAATTAGAATAGAAGTTGATGACTCTATATATAACCGTGTAACCTTTAAGATTTATTTAGACGAGACGGTAGCTTATACAAAAATGATGAAAATTCTTAGTTCAGAATTAGAACAAAAATCTTTAGATTCTATGGTCAATAGATTATGTGATATTGTTACTAGATTAAAGCCTCGTCTAGCAAGTACTAATTCTCTACAGTTAGAAAAAATAATTAAAAGTCTTAAAGTTGTTTCAAATGGCGGAGGCCTGAGAATTTGGAATAGAAATTAAATTAATTAAACACTTAAAAGCACGATAATATTTGTTTATAATCAATACAATATGAAAAGCGAGGGCGCATATGGATAGTTTTGATGTATGGTGGTGTGATTCTGAAAAAAAAGATAAAACAACAAACCCTCCGCCAGAGAGAGCCAAAAATATAGCTTCAGATCATGATGATTCAAAAGATCGTATTGAGACATATAATAATAAGATATATTTTTATGCAGAAGTTTCCCGCACTAACAATCTCACATTAAACAAAAAAATTGTCGAGTCGGGGGTCAAATATTCAAATGTTACAAATGGTCTGGACTTAGAATCGCCAATTCCAATTGAAATACATATTAATTCTTATGGCGGTAGTGTTTTCGCAGGATTTTCTTCTGTTGATTATATTATGAATTCTAAACTCCCAGTAATCACGGTCATCGATGGTTGTTCCGCTTCTGCAGCCACACTAATGAGCGTAGTTGGTAGCCACAGACAAATAAACAAAAATGCATTTATGCTTATCCACCAACTTTCATCTGGTCATTGGGGAAATTTCGAACAACTTAAAGATGATATGAAAAATAGCGAACTATTAATGAAAAGAATCAGAGCTATCTACGAAGAACATACCAAGGTTCCAAAAAGAAAATTAAACCAAATTTTAAAACACGATCTTTGGTGGGATGCTCAGACATGTCTAAAATACGGATTGGTTGACGAGATTATTTGATATGAATACTTGGATAGGTAAGCTTTTATACGCTATTGGGATTATTATAGTCTTCTTGTTTTTTCCATTATTGGCTTTTGCAAATAATTGAACAATATTAAAGTCTTTTTATAAAAATAAACACTATTTATAAATGAGCAAAAAGCTCATATGCATGCAAAAAATTAATTAATTAAAACATATAGGATATTATAGGAGGATAAAAAGACATGTCAAAAGTACAAGAAAATGCACCTGCCACGTTTACAAACACGGTGGATATTCAAAATACACTCACTTATCGTAACAATACAGAAACACTTAGCTCGGTAGGCTCATACGCTACGCCAACAAAAACTTGCGTTGCCAATGACTCTGGTAAAGTGTTTTTCATCGATATGAGTACAGTTAATATTGTGTTGCAAGTACCAAGCACAGCCGTAGCAGGTTGGAATTGCAAAGTCATCATGGCCACTGCTAGTGATAACGAAGGCACAAAGGATTTCGCCCTTACAACGGGATCAGACTCAGTAGATTTCGGTGGTCACATTCGACAGGGTGGTAACTCTGTAATTGAAATCACCAATGCTACTAGCTGTATTGCTTTCGATTCAAACGATGGTGCTGTAACTGTTGGAGACTTTCTCGATGTATATTGTGATGGAACCGACTATTACGTAATAGGTTCCACGGTCACTGCTGCAACTATTGATATTGCAAATGCTGCCGATGGTCATACACTACCATAGTAAACATTAATAAAATGTTTTACAATAGCCCCCTCCTTTCTGGTTGGGGGTTTTTTTTATTTGATTTTTTTATTATTTAGAAGAGTTTGTTTTGTGTTTTTTAATGGTGGAGAAAATGAATCTTCTCAATTGTTCTGATGTTGGGGATATAGATACAAAAGGAAAATATCTATTAACGGAATGAATCATTCCAATAAGACGACCCTGAGAGTTAAATATAGGCGAACCAGAACTTCCCCCTGCTGCTGGAACAGTATACAGAGCCACGCCATCCCAAGCACGCTCTCCCATATAATATCCTTCTAGCAAAGGTACAGCACCGTCATAAAAAATACCTGCAGGAGCAGCAACATTATATGCTTTATCACCCTGTTCAGGATCTTTAAAAGATATTCTTACTGCTGGTTTATCTAAATCTGGTACCCACAGAATACAAGTATCAAAAGTTTTATTCACTTCAACAATTTCGGCATACCATCTTTTATAATCAATATCTAATATTTCAATGCGAATATCAATGTTTCTGATTAGTTTCATCTTGGGAATTATATCAGAACTAGTGTCACATACGTGTCCAGCAGTTAATACATAACCTCCAAGAGGAGTTACTTTTACAACAACCCCTGATCCTGTAATGGTTCCGGCATCAATTCTACAATTTTCGCCCTCGCATAAGTCGATTCTCAGTGTTTTTTCTATTTTTGCGAAAGATTGTATGGTATTTTTTGGAAAGTCTGAACCATGTGAGAAAGTAGAGCATCCACCCCCACAACCAATAAATAAAATAGCCGAGACAAAAAGAAAAGATTTTAGAAGGTAGCTTAATATTTTGTTATACATCACATATAATTAGGATATATCAAAAAAATATTTATTTTAAAGTAAAAAAGAACACTAATTAAGTTACAAGGGAACAACTACCAGTATAGTCTATGACAAAGAAAATTTACGTTTTTGACACCAGTGTTTGTTTAACAGATTTTAATTCTATAAGATCGTATGAAGACAACGACGTTGTTCTTCCTTTAAAAGTGTTAGACGAAATAGATGATCAAAAAAAGCGCCAAGATGGTGTTGGAACAAATGCCAGAAGTATTATTAGACTTTTAGATTCTTATAGAGAAAGTGGAAGTTTATATGAAGGAATTCGAATAGAAGAAAATAAGGGTCTTATCTATGTAAAGAATTATGATCCTACTATTTTACCAAAAGATTTAGATCCCACCTGCCCAGATAATCAGATTATTGCCACTGCTTTAACAGAAAGAGCAAATTCACCAGATAGAGAAATTATCATGGTTTCACGCGATATTAATATGCGTGTCAAGTGCGATGCGCTAGGGCTGGCGTGTGAAGACTACAATGTACACCAAGTTGTAAAAACAAAAGAGGAATTATACACAGGCTTTACAGAATACCTTGTAGATGATCAAATTGTTGATAGATTTTATGCCGGTGAAGATGTATTTATAGATGAAGAAGCAGACAAAAAGTTTTATCCAAATCAATTTGTTATGCTAATCTCCAATTCCAATCAAAAGAAAACAGCACTTGCCAAATTTGATAATTCTATCGCCCCCCTTCAAAAAATTAAAGAAAATAGAACTGTGTGGTCATTAAGATCAAAAAATAAAGAACAAAATTTTGCATTTGAACTTTTAATGAATCCAGCAGTTCCCATTGTTTCATTAATTGGAAAAGCTGGCACAGGAAAAACTTTATTGGCAGTCGCGGCGGGTTTGCAACAAGTAATGGAAGACAGTGTTTATAAAAAACTCATTGTTTCTAGACCAGTTCAGCCTATGGGTAAGGATATTGGTTTTTTACCGGGCACATTAGAAGAAAAAATGAATCCATGGTTGGCACCAATTCAAGATAATTTAGAATTTTTGTTGGGCAACGATAAGATGACTCTTCTAGAACATGTTGAACGAGGACTTGTTGAGATTGAAGCTCTTACATATATTAGAGGAAGGTCGATATCAAACGCTTATATCGTTATTGATGAGGCACAAAATTTAACAAGTCATGAAATTAAAACCATTCTTACTCGTGTTGGAGAAAATACAAAAATTATCTTAACAGGAGATCTTGATCAAATCGACAATGTTTATATTGATGGAACAACAAATGGGCTGGCATATGCTGTTGAGAAGTTAAAAGATTACGATTTAGCAGGACATATTTTCTTACGCAAGGGCGAAAGAAGTAAAGTCGCCACCCTAGCCGCCAATATATTATAAAAAAACACTTGAAATTATGTACAACTATTGATATAATACACTTATTGGCGGTGGCTGGCCGGTAGTCAGGAGGTGTCTTATAAGCATCTTAGAGGCGGGTCCGACTCCCGTACTGCCAACCAACGGACCTCTAGCTCAATGGTTAGAGCATCCGGCTCATAACCGGACGGTTCAGGGTTCGAGTCCCTGGGGGTCCACAAAAGGAGAAAAAAATGGAAGTAGAATTTACAGACAAAAATGAAAAGCAAACCAACACCACTTTGGGAGAGGTTATTGGTGCAAAAAACACCAAAACGAAGAAATGGCTTGTTAACTATGTTGGCAAAAAAGTAAAACCAGAAAACGAAGAAGTAACAGTACAGATGGTCGTCGAGGTTCTTGCAGACGAATTTCCGGAATTAGTTTTGCCGTTGGCAGAAGAAAATTATATTCGCGGTTACCAACAGGCTATAGAAGATGTTGAAGCTGGAGAAAAAATATTGCAGGGAATTCGAGATTCAGCCGACACCCAAGAGGATGAAGAATAAAATGTCTCTGGACGAAATTATTAAGTCTTCTTTAAAAAGATCATCAAACATGGAATTGTATCTTTTTAATTCAATTCCAGTCTTAATTAAGGATCCTTTTGTATCATCAGAAAATATAAGCCTTAAAAGCGTTTTATCAAAAATTGAATCAATTCTTCCACGACAACTATCTTATGGTGTTGATGCAATATATATTGGAGAATTTGATATTTTACTTGACAAAGAACTCACTGCAGCGTATAATGATGGTGCAATATATGTTTCCAACTTTCAATCTGGAGAAGATGATTTGTTGGATGATATTATTCATGAGTTTGCTCACGCTGTCGAAGAAACTTATGGCAATGATATCTATATGGATGGTCAAATTGAAAGAGAATTTCTTGGGAAAAGAGAAAGGTTATACAACATTTTGAATGAGCATCTTCCCCCGGGGACTAATTTACCACGCGAAGAATATATGAATCCAGATTATACTGATAAATTTGATTGGTTTCTTTATAAAGAAATTGGATATCCAACGCTTCGCTCTTTAACATCTGGTCTTTTTTATTCTCCATATGGAGTAACTTCATTAAGGGAATATTTTGCCAATGGTTTTGAGGCTTATATTATAAGACAAGATATGAATTATCTTAGAAAAATAAGTCCTCATTTGTATGAAAAAATTGAACTTCTGAAAGAAGGTTAAAATGTCTCATATCTCTTTTTCTGCCCTTAAAATCTGGACTGAATGTCCTTTTAAATTTAAACTTACCCAGATAGACAGAATAGCTGGTTTTGAAGGAAACCACTATACAGCGTTTGGATCTGCAGTACATAATGTGTGTGAGCAAAGTATATTAAATGAAAACCTAAATCAAGAAGAGTGTTTTTTAAAGTCCTTCATGGAAGAACTACAAAGACTTCCAGAACACATCCGCGAATCGCTTGATCAAAAGATGGTTGATCAAATGATGGATCAAGGCCTAGATCTTCTAGAGTATATCAGACCATCTTTAGAAGAGTACTTTGGTGAATATGAGATTATTTCAACAGAGGAAAAGCTTTTTGAACCAATTGAAGATTTTAAAGAAGCAGATTTTGATTTTAAAGGATTTGTGGATCTGGTTTTAAAAACACCAAATGGAAAATATCACGTCATCGATTGGAAAACTTGTTCTTGGGGTTGGGACTCTAGAAAAAGAAGCGATCCAATGGTCACTTATCAGTTGACCTTATATAAATATTATTTTGCTAAAAAGCACAATATAAATTTGGACGATATTGAAACTCATTTTGCTCTTTTAAAAAGAACATCGAAAAAAGACAAAATTGAAATATTTAGAGTCACAAGTGGTAATATAAAAACCAATAATGCTATTAAACTTTTGAATAAGGCGCTGTATAATATACACAGTGAAAAGTTTGTAAAAAATCGTCTTTCCTGCAAAAGGTGCGAATTTTACAAAACAAAGCATTGTCCACAATGAGGAAACATGAACCAGAAAATCAAAGTCCTAACGCTAGGTGATCACCCCCTCTCTCCCTCTGGCGTAGGAATACAAACCAAACACGTTGCCGACGCACTTTTAAAAACTGGAAGATATCGCGTTATATCCCTGGGGGGTGCAATGAAACATCACAATTATGATAGTGTTAAAGTAGATCCTTACGGTGACGATTGGATCATACACCCAGTAGATGGATATGGGTCAAGAGACCAAATTCGTTCTTTGTTAAGGACCGAAAGACCAGATATTCTTTGGCTTATGACCGACCCGCGTTTTTATGGCTGGTTGTGGTCTATGGATAATGAGATCAGATCATTGGTTCCAATGGTCTATTACCATGTTTGGGATAATTACCCATACCCAGCCTTCAATAAGCCCAATTATGAATCTAATGATGTTATTGCATCGATATCAAAAGTGACTCACGATATCGTTAACAATGTCGCCCCAGAGATGGAAAATGTTTATTTGCCACATTCAGTAGACGGTGAATTATTTATGCCCTTTCCGGAAAAAGATGTTGTAGCTTTCAGAAAGGATCATTTTCCAGATGAAGAAAATCAAGATAGAGTATTATTTTTCTGGAATAACCGAAATGCAAGAAGAAAGCAAAGCGGGACTTTAATTTTCTGGTTTAAGGAATTCCTTGATGAAATTGGACACGAAAATGCTAGCCTTATTATGCACACTGACCCAAAAGATCCCCACGGCCAAGATCTGCGCCGAATAATTAAAGATCTCGATGTGGATCAAGGACAATTGTTACTTTCCCAGTCTAAAGTCGCACCAGAGGGCCTAGCTTTTATGTATAATATGGTCGATTGCACTATTAATATTTCCGATGCTGAAGGTTTTGGTCTTGCTACTTTGGAGTCTTTATCTTGCGGTACTCCAATTATTGTTAACATGACTGGAGGTTTACAAGAACAGGTAACTGACGGAAAAGAGTGGTTTGGTGTTGGAATTGAACCTTCTTCAAAGTCGGTTATTGGATCACAAGATGTTCCTTATATATATGAAGACAGAATTTCGAAGGAGGATTTTATTAATGCTCTGAGAGAGATTTACAATATGACCAAAAAAGAAAGGAAAGCTCTTGGCCTAAAGGGTCGAAATCATGTACTTACAAATTATAATTATAAAAACTTCGAAGAACAATGGGTAGATTTGATGGACAATGTTTATGAGAATTGTGGCTCTTGGGAAGATAGAAAAAATTATAATTCTTGGAAATTTGCAGAGGTGATATAAAATTATGAAAAAGAAAATAATCGTCAGAGGGCCAGTACTTAGTAGAAGTGGATATGGAGAACAAGCCAGATTTGCTCTTCGAGCTTTAAAAGAACATCAAGATAAATATGAAATATATGTTGTTAATATT